>Ga0182742_1005066_pt1 | contig 11416 bp, 19 predicted proteins | sample eDN5th37CBELigMG_FD_128880 | JGI IMG/M metagenome (GOLD analysis project Ga0182742, IMG submission 128880) | Enriched Miracle-Growth compost microbial communities from Emeryville, California, USA - eDNA 5th pass 37_C BE-Lig MG (version 2)... ... | reverse complement strand
CGGCGTCAAAACGCGATCTAAACTGGCCACGTGCCCACGCTGCAGCTTGTGCAAGACCCGGACGCCGACGCGCTGTTGGAGTCCAACCCGTTCGCGCTTCTGGTCGGCATGCTGCTCGATCAGTCCAGAAGTATACACTTGAAACCATGAGCAGCGCCAGACTGCGAGCGCTCGTAGGTGCTCGTGTATCGGTCGTGCAGGGTCCGCAGAAGGTCAGCCACGTAGCGCAGAAAGCAGCCGGTGAGCAGTGGGCTGCGCAGCACGGGCACCGAGTGGTCGGGACGATCCAGGACCTCGGCGTCTCGGCGTCGGTGTCGCCGTTCGATCGGCCTGACCTGGGGCCGTGGCTTGACTCGGAGCGGGTGGACGACTGGGACGTGCTGGTGTTCTCCAAGCTCGACCGGTTGTTCCGGTCGACCCGAGACTGTGTGAAGTTCGCCGAGTGGGCAGAGCAGCACCGGAAGATCCTGGTGTTCGCCGAGGACGGGCTCACGCTCAACTACCGCAACCCTGACAAAGGGTCGATCGAGCAGATGATGGCAGAGCTATTCGTCTATCTCGGTTCGTTTTTCGCCCAGCTCGAACTCAACCGGTTCAAGAGCCGAGCAAAGGACAGCCACCGTGTTCTGCGGGGGATGGATCGGTGGGCATCGGGGGTGCCTCCGCTGGGGTTCAAGGTGGTTGACCATCCCAGCGGCAAGGGCAAGGGCCTGGCTACCGACCCGGCCGGCAAGGCGATCCTTGAGGACATGGCCGCCAAGCTCATCGACGGCTGGTCGTTCATCCGGATCGCTCAGCACCTCAACGAGAAGAGAGTCCCGACCAACCTCGACAAGGCCCGGATGGCGAAAGGTAAAGAGCCGAACCCGAATCCGTGGAATGTCGGGACGGTCATCGAGTCGCTGACGTCGGAGCGGACGCAGGGCATCAAGATGACCAAAGTCGGGAAGAAGTTCGTGCCGGTGCTCGATGAGAACGGCGAGCCGATCCGGATGGCACCGCCAACGTTCGAGCCGGGGTACTGGAAGCAGATCCAAGAGGCCGCGGCCAGGCGGCAGCAGAACCGCCGCACACCGACCGAGACGGCGAACCCGATGCTCGGGGTCGGGTACTGCGGGAAATGCGGAGCGTCACTCGCCCAGCAGTTCAGCCGGAAGCGGCGAGCCAACGGCGAGACCGTCGAGTACCGCTACTACCGCTGCGGCAAGACCCCGGTCAACTGCCAGGGTGTGTTCGTCAGAGCCGAGGAGGCCGACGCATTCCTCGAAGAGGCGTTCCTCTGGGCGCACGGGGACGACCCGGTGACCCGGCGCAAGTTCATCCCCGGCGAGGACCGGACAGAAGAACTAGAACAGACCAACCGGACCATCGAGGCGTTGCGGGAGGACCGGGCCTTGGGCCTGTTCAGCTCCGACGCCGACCAGGCGAAGTACCGGCAGCAGATGGCTGCACTCGTCGCCAAGCGTGACCAGCTATCTGCACAACCTCACCGGCCCGCGCGGTGGGAGATCGAGGAGACCGGGCAGACCTTCGCCGAGGTCTGGGAGGAATCCGACCATCGTCAGCTTCTGGCTGACGCGGGGGTTCGGTTCGTGCTGACGTCCGGGAAGCCTCGGGAGTGGGCGGTAGAGACGCTCAACATGCGCCCCGACCATCCGGTGTTCCTAGAACCGTCGGACGATGTACTCGACTCGCCGGGTTCGGGCTGAGCCGTTGTACCGGAGCGGTTCGCCGTCGATGCTGTACTTCTTCGGGCGGCCGAGGTCGTCGGTTCCCCAGGCGATCGCGCTCTGAGCGCCGAGCTCGCCACCGGTCCAGCCGATCAGCCGGATGTTCAGCCGCTCCACCGTCTCGAACCCGATGGACTGCTCCTCTGTGGGGTGTCCTACGAGCTGGATACGAGCCTGGCAGGGGATGCCGGTCTCAGACGGCCGGGTGATGGTGTTACCGAGCTGGTCCTTGACCGCTACCTCTGGGTGGACGAGAACCTCGGCGTTCGGTTTGTTCAGCAGCGATGTCACCAGAACACCTCGCTAGCCCAGGGGCTTGTGTAGCCGCTGCGGTAGTAATCGGTCATGTCAGCGCCGCGCACGAACGGGTGTACCCATCCGATGGACTGCGACGCGGCCTGTATCCGCTCGAACGGCGTTAGCGGCCGTACGTCGAGCAGAGAGGCTCCCCCGCTGATCCCTAGCAGCCGCCACTCCCCGGGGGTGATCTCGATCTGGCCGGTCGTGAGCCGCCAGTTGAGCTGATACGAGTAGTTGCCGTCGCCCTCGGCGGTGTAACCGTCGGGGTTGCGGATCAGCCGCGCTACGGCGCTGGCCTCAACCCTGATCACCTTCCGCAGGTAGCCGGGGTCTTCTGCCCTGGTAGCCAGGTCCGGGATGCGGTCTTTGATCTCGATCTCGGTGTCGTCCAGGAGAGCGTCTACCTGAGTCTGTTCGTCGTCGGTCAGCGGCCGGCCCAGGCGGGCGATCACATCATCGGTATCGGCGTATGCCACGGCTGCTCCTTATGACGACGTCGGGGTTTCTCGGCTTGGGAGCACGGTCGAACCTGTGCTTTCGGGATCTCATTACTTCCTCCACGGCAGCCGCGACTGCTTCGCGAGCATGTGGCGGTACCAGTCGCCGGCGGTGAGCCCGCAGGCTGCCATCACGGCGTTCACCAGCTCGCGGTCCTCGGTACCGAGGTGGGTCTGTAGCGCTGTGACGTAGTCCTGTAGGCCGGTCGGCTGGCCCCGGTCGTGGTAGTGCCACGCCCGGAACGAGGTCAGCTCCACAGGCAGCCAGCGCGCCAGCGCGGCCGGGTCGGTGGGGTCAGGGGTGCGGCGGCGGTCTCTACCGTCGCGGCGGCGTGCCTTTGTCATTGCTTCCTCCAGCGGGCCTCGGCGGCTATCCGGCCTGCCTCGGACCTGCTCATCGGTCCTGCGAGATTGGTCTCTGGTTGCTCGATGTCATCGAGCGGTGCCGGTAGGTCGAGCTGCTTGATCAGAGCCGCGAACTGGCCCCGGTAGGTCCGCAGGGCATCCAGCTCGGGGATCGCCACGTCTTGTCCACGGCTACCGCTGGTACGGAGCGTGTCGGCTTCGTCGACGATCCGCTGCAACCGATCGACCATGTCGGCCGTACGGGCCAGCTCCTCGACCAGCAGCGTGGCTTCGGGCGAGCCCGGGAACTCGTACTCGCTATGGATCGCAGCCCAGACGCGAAGGCCCGCGGCCTTCAGCCCGTCGGGCGGCGGTGGTGGCGATGCGTTCGATGCGTCGCATGGCATGTTCGACTCCTTGAAACGTCGTGACCTGGGGTTTTAGTCGGGAAGTGGTAAAACACCGGAAATTGGTATGCGACGCATGGCCTGGCAGACGCATTACCATCCGGTCAACGTGCCAGGGGGCAGGGTGACCCCCGTAGGGGTCATTTCCGCTGGTCACGGGCCTTTTCCTGCGTGATCGCACGCAACCGGCGGCGTGCATCCAGGTACACCGACCACGCGTCTGCCGCAGCGGCCAACGCAACCCACGCGTCTGTGCCTGCGTCGGTGTCGAGGGCGGGCTGATGCTGGAGGTAGAACCACTCGTCGGCCAGCTGACCACACACGGGTGTGCAGTACCGGTACCCGTGCATGCGGACCAGGCGTCCGCAACCCTCCCGGTCGCACGGTCGTCTCAGGGGCATGGGGGGTCTCCTCAAGGGGGTGGGGGGTATTGGTGCTGGAAAAGAGGGTCAGCCCGGCGGGCTGGACCGACCCTCCTCCTAGCTAGCTACTTCGTCAGGCGGCCGAAATGTCGGCGTCTTCGCCGTCGGTCAGGCCCGAGAAGTCAGCGGTCAGCGTGCCGGGCACGGTGATGGTGTAGTCCCCAGCCGAGCCGGTCACGGTGACGTCATCAGCCGACACACCGTCATCGATGGCGACGATGGTGGACTTCACGGTCGCGGTGCTCGCGTTGTACGCGATGGTGGCTGACGTCTTGCCGTTGAGGGACAGCGTGAACGTGCCAGCGCTGGCGCTACCGACGTTGACGGTGTAGGTGACGGGCGACTCCATCAGGCGAACCACACCGGGCTCGTTGAGGAACACCACGGTGTGCCGAGCCACGGCGCGGACGAACGTGCCGTCGTGCTGGACATCGGGGAACCGCTCGACGCGGGTGCCCTGGCGGGTGACGAACACGACGTGCTCAGCCGGGATGCCCCAGGCGATCGTGTCGGCGTCGACCTGATCGGAGATCAGAACCGGCAGGCCTACGACGGTGATGCCGTCCTCGACGAACGCGATCAGCGACTCGTTCGAGTCGGTCGAGTTGGTCTTGAGCTTGGACAGAGCCTCGGCGACAGCCGGGCGCACGATCCACGCGGACAGCTGCGAACCCGCAGCCTCAGCGGCGAACCGAGCCGCAACGAACCCGTCCAGGTTGGTCAGCGAGGTACCGACCACCGAGTAATCGATCGACAGCAGGCCGCTGAAGCCCTTCGCCGTCGTGTTCGCGAAGAACGCTGCGTCCACGGAGCGAGCGATCTGGTTGGACAGACCACGGCCGAGCAGGTCAGCGACAGCGGGGTTGCTGTCGTCGCGCAGCTCGTTGGACAGGCGGCTGATACCGGCCGTCTTGTACACCGGGCTCGACACCTCGGCGGTGTCGCCGTCCTCGACCTGGATCTCGTCCAGCTCGCCGTAGAAACCCACGCCCGGATCGGCGACCCATTTGGGGAAAGTAACGCGGTCACGGTCGGTGGAGAACGCGGTGGCGACCTTGGCGGCGATGGACTTCGCCTTCACGGCCATGTCGACCAGGTTGCCGAAGTCTTCCGGCGTGAACGCAGCGGAGGTGGTGGTGAGACCGGCACCGCTGGTGTTGTTGGTCATGCTCATGTGATGACTCCAAAGTTGGTGTTGGACATAGAAAAAGGACCGACCACTGATCAGTCCTCGGGTGCGCCACTGACGCGGTTGGGCTCGCCCTTCGGGCCACTGACCCTCGGGCGAAAATCTGTGGGGTCAGCCGCCTAGAACAGCGGACCAGCTCGGCTTAGCAGGGATCGTCGCGTTACCGAGACCTTGGGTACGGTCGACGGCTCGCGACAACGGCTTGAGCCCTGGACGCTCGGCGAGGATCGCCTCGACGTCGGCGGCGACCTTTTCGGGGTCGATGTCACCGGACTCGGTGAGGTAGTCGGTGACGTCGTTTCCGCTGAGAGTGAGTAGATCCTCGGGATGGCTCAGGTGAGCCGACGCCAGCCGCTCGACTTCGGCGCGCTGCATCCGAGCGATCCGCTCGGTCATCGCAGCAAGCTCCTCGCGTGCCGAATCCCTCTCTGCCCTATATCGGTCACGTGCCTCCAGCAACCCCGCATGAGGGTCTGACGGCGTCGCTGACGCCTCAGCGTCAGCGGCGGGGGTCTCGGTGTGGGTCGGTTCAGTCATCGTGGGTCTCCTCGGTGGCGTTGGTTGTGGGGCGTAGGCCAATGTGCAGGCCCAGCACCAAGCGGGCGATCGGGCAGCCCGCGGCGAAGCCAGCGGACAGGTCAGGCAGCTCGCTCATCCGGGCCTCCGGATGTCGGCAAGCTCGGTGAACAAGCCCTCAGGCGGGGCTGGTCTGGTCCATCGACGGTCGAACAGCTCGCGGCGCTTCTCCAGCGAGCCCTCGTGCCACGGGGTGTCCCCGTTGGCTGCGACGGTGTCGAAGTACGGCTCGGAGCGCTCCAGGTAGGCGGCGAATGCTTCAGCAGGATCGAGCTTGGAGATAGGGACGGGCCTGGTGGTCATGCTGCGACCGTTCGGCCCGCAGAACGGCGCTGAGAGGCCCGCGCCACCTGTTTAATCTCGTGCGCTCGGAACCAGGTGATGGGTTCCTGACCGGACCAGCGCAGGACACCGGGGCGATCTTCGCGCGGCCAGACCTTGCCGAACACGACACCGAACTCGTCGCGGTTGGTCTCTACGACGGTGCCGGTCTTCCCCCGGAACCGCGGCCAGGAGCCGCGTGATGGGAAGCGGGTCTCGTCACGTTCGATGCGCACTCGTGCGCCGACGGCGGGTGTGGACATGGTTGTTCTCCTCTTGGTGTGGGTGGGTACGACGAAGCCCCCGGTCCCGAGAGGGGACCGAGGGCCTGCCGTGGGTGTGGTGGTTAGCGCCGGGTGTAGGTGAGCGCTTTCTTGTTGACTTCGTTGTTCTTCACAGCGATGGCGTCATCGACGCTGGCGACGTTGAACTGGAATGTGTCGCCGCCAGCACCGCCGACGAGCTTGCCGAGAGCGTCTATGCCGAAGTCGAGACCAGCGCCGAGCGCTGCGGTCAGCGCGCCTCCGCCGATGCCGAGGTCGGACATCGCCTGCTCGGCGTTGGCCCGGGCGAACGAGACCGGGAGACCGACGCCTTTCGACGCGTAGTCGCCGAAGTCGATACCGGTATCGAGCTCGTCTTGTACCGCCGACGCGGTAGCTCCCGCGAGCTTTCGAGCAGCGGCCTCGGCCGCGCCGATCTGCGACTCGAGACCGTTGACCAGGCCCTGACCGGTGTACACGCCGAACTGCTCGAACACCCTCGACGGCGAGTGAATCCCGAGGATGCCGGTGAACTTGCTCATCACCGAGCTGGCGAGATTTCCAACCGCGGACAGTGCGGAACCGATCATGCTTTGGATGCCGTTGATGAGGCCCTGGACGAGGTTGCGGCCGGCTGCTGCGCCGGTCTCGGCGAGGGTAGCCAGCGCGGCAGCGATCTTTCCGGGCCACGAGGCCACCTCGGCGACCACCTGCGCGCCCGTAGTCACGAACGCCGACACAACGCCGCTGATCGTGGATTGCGCCGCGGAGACGACCGAGTTGAACGCGGCCGACGCCGCGGCGACCAACCCGTCCCACGCTCCGGAGATCGTGGCCCCGATGTTGCTCACCAGGCCGCTGATCGTCGCGATCGAGCTGCCGACGGTCTCGATGACCGACGCCCACGCGGATTGCGCGCCCGACTGCAAACTCGCCCACATATCGCGCCACGGTGCGTTCTCCGACGTAAACGGCTGGGTGATGTCGCTCCATACCGACTTGAAGAAGTTCCCGAACGACGTCAGGTCCTGGGTCGGGAGCATGTTCTTGAACAGATCACCAAGGTTGTTGATCGTGTTCGATAACTCGACGATGTTGCGCAGTGCGCCGCCGATGCTCTGAAGGCCCGCGTTGAAATCCTGGATGTTCTTCGGGTCCTGGAAGAACTTCAGGCCCTCGGCGGCGATGCTGCCGAGAGACTCGGCGATCACCTTCAGAGAAGCTCCGAGGCCGTCGAACGCTTTGTCCAGCGTCCCGCTCGCGTTGAGTTCGTTGATCCAGTTCTTGAACGACTCTCCAGCCCCGTTGAACCAGTCCGAGAACGCCGGGAGTTTCTCGGAGAACTTCTCAGCGAGCGTCAGCAGCCCATCGGTGAACGAGCTGATGCCCGGGGCGGCGCGGGAGATAGCCGCGCCGATGTTCGAGATCGTGCTCTCGATCTTCTGGACACCGGGTGCCGAGGTGATCGTGTCAGCGAACGACTTCGCGAGGTCAGCAAGACCCTGCGAAACGGCCGGCAGAGACGTCTTCAGCGTCGGGAGGATCTTGCCGAGCTGATCGAACACCGGGGTGAACTGCGACTCGACAGCACCGGACATCGACGCCTTGAGATCCTCGAACGCCGGGGCCAGCCGGCCCGCGGCGGCCTTCAGACCGTCCAGGCCCAGCGCCAGCGCACCGACCGGGACCGCCACGGCAGCGATCAAACCAGGCAGCGTCAGCAGCGCTGACGTCAGCAGCCCGATCAGGGGAGCCGTAGCAGCGAGGGCGAGCACGCCGATAGCGGCGACGCCCGCACCGGGGACACCGCCGACTCTTGGGACGTCCGGGAGCTTGAAGTTCCGCAGCGACTCACCGACGCGGTCGAGCATCGAACGGTCGACATCGACCTTGACCTTGGCGTCCGGAAGGTTGCGGGTAGCCGCGGCCACCTCCTGCCGGAAGTTGCCCATGTCCGGCTCGACCGGGATGTGGACCTTCATCTTCTCGGCGGATTCGACCGCCGTCTTCAGTTCGCGGTAGAAGCCGTCGAGGTCTGGGGTCACCTTGATACTGAGGCGACCCACCTCTTTTCCTGCGGCCATGCGGTTCCAATCGGGGGTAGAGACGCACAAAGCCCCGCGGTTGGGGCCGCGGGGCCGTGAGTCGGTGTGTGGTTGGTTAGCGGCGGGCTCTGAGTGCGTCAGGCGACGAACCAGGTCTCACCCTGGCGACTGCGTCGGCGTACGCCTGCTGCGTCGCGTCTCCAGGTCAAGCCGCCCTGATAGGTGAACTCGTCGAGCAGCTTTCCCTGCTGCTCGCGGAGCAACTTGGTGGCTGCGTATCGGGTGATGTTCAGTTGTTTCGCTACCGCCGTTACCGTCAGCGGAGAGCGTGGCTTGAGCGTGGCGACCCACTCCTCGAACTGTCGCACTTCCCTGTACCTATCTTTTGCAGCTGTGAAGATAGGTACAGCACTCTGCGACAGACCCGGGCAACGACAACGGGACGCTGATCGGTTACAGCCAGGCTCATGCTTCGGCTTGGACACCGGCACCCAGCCGGGGTCCACGGTCCACACTCGACCGTGTCCCCGCTGACCGTCGTAAGTGACCTTGGTGAAGAACCCGTACGCCTTGGTCTTGGACCACGTACTGATCACCTGATCGGCAGCCGACTTGGTGACGCCTGCGGCCTCAGCCAGCAGGCGGCCGGTGATGACCGGGGTGAACGTCTGGTACCGATGGCACAGTGCGATAACCCCGAGCAGATACTTCTCGTGGGTGACTCCCGAACCTGACACACGGGCCGCTAGCCCGTGCAGAGGCTCAGGGTCGAACTCGTTCCGTAGGCCGGGGACGTACAGCTCGACAGCCTTCTCGGCACCTTTGGTGATGTGGTGCTCGGTGGGGTTGAGCCTGCCGCTGCTGCCCCGAGGCAGCTGCGTCTCGTGCGCATGACCGAGGACCCACTCGACAGCGTCGTACTCGTCGCACTCACCGTTGCGCAGTCCCCACGCGGCGAGCTTGTAGGCCAGTCGGTAGACCTCGTCGGTGTCGCTGGCGTCTGTGAGATCAGGCTTAGGTGACTCGGCCACGGTGGGTGCCCTTCGAGGCTTCTTCGATCTGACTCAGTAGGTCCGACAGCGTCTCGTCGGTGAACAGCAGAAACCTGTTCGTCCCTTCGATCGCGATCTTGTGGGCAACCGCTCCCCGGCGGTTGTCCCAGTACGTCGAGTAGACGGGCCGGCTCATCGCAGCAACTCCGACATGAGAGCACCCTCGCGGTCGCACTCCTCTTGCAGGTTGGCGATCACGGCTTGCAGTTCGTTAATCGTGCAGCGAATCGTACATATGCGGTTTTCCAGATCGTTAGCGCGTTGACCGGCCTCCATTGCCAGGCGGCGACGCTCCTCGCGTGCAGCCTTGCGCTCCTCGGGACTCATCGGCCCGCCTTCAGGGCGGCCAGTTCCTCGCGTAGCGCCGCTACCGTGGCGAGAGCTGACTTCTTCGCCAGCCGGTTGCGGGCGTTCTCGCGCCGGAGCGAGTGGATCTTGTCCTGCCAGCTTTCGGGGAGTTCGTGAAATTCCATGGGTTCCTCCTGGGAATGGGTGCGGGTTGGGTGCTGCTATCCGGCTTCGATCTGGGCGAGCCGGTCCCGAGCATCGATGAGTCGACGTCGGTAACTGCGCTCGTTCTCACGGGCGCAGAGGGAGCATGTGCCTGACGATCGAACGTCGGCGAAGGACTTGATCAGATGGCCGCCGTTACGGCAGCGGCGCGGGAAGCGATTCACGGCGAACCTTTCTGTTCTGGTGCCATAAATTGGGGAGGCCCCTTCAGGGCCGCCCGGGACGTGGTAACCGAGCGACCCCGAAGGGATTGAGGAGAGCAGCAGCGGGCACCACTCCGCGGCTGCACCATGCCCATCAGCCTTGCGACGCGAGTGAGGGCGCGATCGGCAGAGACGACGGGAATGTCTGTGGGAGGGGCCGTACCCCTCTACTAAGTAGGAACCTTCTACTTCCGGCTCTCAGGCTTGGAGTGTGACGGACTTCACAGAAGTCTGTTCGCCCTTACCCCTCTACCTGTTATGTGGCTTCGATTTCCGGGAAGATCCGGGGATAAGTGATCGAAGTCACAGAAATGACTGCGCTCCCTTACCCCTCCATCCGTTATGTAGGCGACACTTTCTCGATTCACCCGTAGAATGTGATGCACTTCACTCGTCTCGGAGTGATCGCAGCAGCTCCAGAACAGCGCTGAGGCCGTACACGCGACCGATCCCTGTTGTGTAGACGTAAGGCCGGTCGAGGGCGGGGTTCAGGTCGCGCATCTCGGCATCCGAACCTGGCCTCGTCCATACCTCGTAGGCGTTGCGGTCGAGTCGCGCCTTGATCGACTCGTCGGTGATGTTCGGGAACCGGCCCAGTCCGGGTCTTTGGTACCGCACCCGCTCCAGACCCTCGCGCTTCGCGAACGCGCGCCCGATTCGGATCAGGTCGTGGTCATCCCCGGTGAGGTCCGGGTCGTAGGTCATGTCGACCCGCTCGGAGTCTCCGATGATTATCAGCTCCGGAAGGGCGATCTGAATGAACGGCTCAGACACCCTGCTTCTCCTTTCGGGCGAGGTACGTCGTCACAACCGCTTCGCCGCCCATCCACATCTCGCCTTCGACGGTCTCGGGTTCGCCGTATGGCTCGGTGCCAGCGATCAGCTCGCGGAGCCGGTCGGCCTGCGGGCTGTCTTCGCGGAACTGGATTGATCGGTAGACGTGCCAGAAGGTCAATCCGCTGTCGAGGCTGTCGGCGCGGAGCACCGTCAGGAACGTCGGCTCCTCGTACACCGTGGTCACGACAACGTCGCCGTCGTGAAAGGACATCGGTTGGTCGGTCATGGGATTTTCTCCTCGATAGGCTGGGTGGATGGTGCAACTAACTGGTGATCCTGTCGCTGATGCACCGCCTCCAGCCATTCGATTGCCAGAAAGTCAGCCACGGCCCGCCCCTCCCGTGGTCATGAACCGAGCCGCCCCCGCGGCCTCGGTCAGTGCCCGGGCCAATTCTTCCGCCTGATCAGGGCTTATGTCCACGGTCGATGTGTGGTCGAGCGCTACCCGGACCATCCCGGGTGCGCTGGTCGTGGCGTACGCGTACGTCATCGGACTCTCCTCTTACGCTATGGGTGGATGCTGCATTTAACTGGTGATGATGTCGCGGATGACCTACTGACGGAGAACCCTTTCGCTCTTCTCATAGGTGCATTGCTCGATCAGCAGATCCCGATGGAGACCGCGTTCGCCGGGCCCAAGAAGCTCGCGGACCGTATCGGGAAGGTCGACGCGGTGCACATCGCCGAGTACAACCCCGACAAGTTCGCCGAGAAGT
>Ga0182742_1005064_pt1 | contig 11420 bp, 10 predicted proteins | sample eDN5th37CBELigMG_FD_128880 | JGI IMG/M metagenome (GOLD analysis project Ga0182742, IMG submission 128880) | Enriched Miracle-Growth compost microbial communities from Emeryville, California, USA - eDNA 5th pass 37_C BE-Lig MG (version 2)... ... | reverse complement strand
TCGGGCAACAAGGCCTTAGTAGGCGCTGCCGGCGAGGATGCGGACGTTGGCGTAGGGGCTGAATTCGGCGGTGCGGATGATGCCCTTGGCTTCGAGGGCTTGTTCCTTGAGTTCGTGGTGGGGGATCTCGTCGACGTCGACGTCGCCGACGGTTTTGAGGACCTCTTCGTAGAGGCGGGGGCTGTGGTCCTTGAACTCGTGGGGGACGGTGATGGCGTCGATGACCAGTTCTTCGGCGACGGCTCGGAGGACGTCGAGCAGGCGGGGGATGCCGGGGGTGAGGGTCAGGTCGATGACGTGGCTGTCGCCGGGGAGCGGAAAGGCGGCGTCGACGATCAAGAGCTCGTCGGTGTGGCCCAGCTCGGCCAGAAGTGAGCAGATCGCCGGGTTGAGGATTCCGCCCTTCTTCATGGCGCTCCCTTTTTCCTTCGTTTCCAGTACAGTTGAACCGCGCCATTCTCCGCGAGAGGGGTCTCGACAACCCCAGTATAACGGTTCGACGCCGGGGGCTCCAGCCGAGTGCCAAGGCGAGGCGAGACACAATGCAAGCTCTTTTCACGAAACGCCTTGTGTCTCGCGGCAGACTGGTGTCGGCCCTCTTGCTCGCGGTGGTTGGGCTCGCGTGCGACGGTTCGTGGCTGGGCTCCGATTCCGTCCGGGTGACGGTGGCCGTCGATCCCGAGTCGCCGCTCGACCCGAGCATCCCCCGCTCGTCGACGCCCGTCGAAATGCTCGACGACCCGCGGCTCAAACACCTGCTGGAGGCCGCCAAGGAGTGGCGGAATCGCCCGGGCCCGGCGCGCGAGGTTGTCGATCAGGTCTGCGTGGTCTCCGACTTGCCAAGCTTCCTCGCGGCGGTCTCCACCTGGGACGAGAGGCGTTTCTTCCCGGTCCTGCTGGACGACCCGGCCTGGTCGGTCCCGTTCGTCCGGGCCTTCCGCCCCGCGCGGATCGTCCGGCTTCGGGCGGTCGCTTCGGCGGGAGACCGCGAGCCCGGCGCGTTCGAGGTTTGGTCCAGGGCCCTTGAGGCCGTCGGCCGGGCCTGGGGCCGCGACGAGCCGGGAGGGCGCGCTCCCCTCGCCGGGGGCGCCTTCCCCCGAAGCCTGGGACCGACATCCCCCGGCGTGGTCCTAAGCAGCCCGCAAAGCCCCACCCTGGCCGCCGCGGTGGCGCTGGCCGCCGGGCGGTTTCAGCCCCTGGTTCACCTGGAGCCGATGACCGTCGACAAGGCGCCCCTGGGTTTTGACGACGCGCCCAGCGAGGCCCAGGCGGTCGAGTTCGCCCGGGAGATCGAGGCGCGGATTGCTCCTCTGACTACCTCGTACAATCAGGGACTCGGCGACGACGTTGATTTCCTAACCCTCGCCGGTGATTGGCCTTATCGGTATCGAGCCGAGACCGGCAAGGGGATCATGAGCGGTGAGCGGGCCGTCGACGACTTGATCGGCCGGGTTCTCCCCGCCGACTCGCATGACCTGGAGCGGGCTCTGGTTCGGTGGGCCTATGTCGGTCGGATTCCGGGCGACGCCGCGGCCGGCGTTTACCGGGCGATGTGCGCCCTGTTCCTGCAACCCGAGTCGGCCCTGTTGTGGAACACCTACGGCGGGGGAGTTCCGTGGTCCGACTACGAAGTGACCGGCGCGGCGAAGCTCCTGGGCTCGATCCGCCCCGCGGCCGACGCGGTGGTCGCCCGCTCCGGGGCCGTCGCCGACCTGACGGCCTGGCGCGAGCTGCTCTTGCCGCGGAGCCGGTTCGACCTCCTGATGCTCAACTCGTCGGGCGGTCCCGACTACTTCTCAATCAAGGGAGGACCGGGCCGACCGGCCGACGCCCCGTTTGGAGCGCCGATGGTGGTTTCAATGATCCACAGCTTCTCGGCGGCGCGGCCCAACGACCCCTCGACCATCGCCGGCCGGTTCCTCGACCACGGCGCCTATATCTACTTCGGGTCGATGAACGAGCCCTACCTAACGGCCTTCCGAACGCCGTTCCTGGTCGCTCAGCTAATCGCCGCCGGAACGCCCCTAAGCGCCTCGCTGCGGCAAGGGCCCTACGAGCAGTTCGGCCAACCGTGGCGGCTGGTTTACCTGGGAGACCCGCTTTACCGTGTTCTCCCAACCTTTCCAGCTCAACGGGTCACTCGTCTAACCGGCGCGGAATGGGACCGAATCGCCGCCGGCCAGATCGTCCCGCCGCCGGATGTCGTCCGGGTGGGCGCTCCCCCGAAGGGCGACGACGCCGCCGAGGCCCTTGACTGGTGCCGCGAGGCGGCCTTGCCGGCGCTCGGCTCATCGGCCGAGGCCAGGCCGATCGCCGAAGCTCTGCCGGGGGTCTTGCTCGCCATCGACCGCGGCCGACTTGATCCGGCCCGCCGAGCGGTCCTTGACGACCTGCTGATCGACCAGGCGATCAACTCGGACGAGCCCCGAGCGTTCCTGGAGCGGCTCTTGAAGATCCCCCCCGAGGACCGCTCGCCGAGGGTCTGGCGGACGATCGAAACCCTGGCCGAGGAGCAACGGCAACTTGGGGAAGCTGGCGCCGTCGAACCCCTCAAAGCCCCAACCGCCCTCCGGGAGCGCGTCGCCGTCCCCTGAGTCGCCCGCGCATCCGGCCTCTTCGACGAATTCCCTCCAAAGTCGCCCCCAAGTCTTCTTGCCCCGCGTCGAGAGCTTGGGTATCTTGGAGCCCTTGTCGCGGGGAGGGTGAACATTCCCCACCCCCTCCCGCCCCCGGCGCCGTAGCCAAGTGGTAAGGCAGAGGTCTGCAAAACCTCCATCCCCGGTTCGAATCCGGGCGGCGCCTCTCTTCACTTCCCCCCGAATCATCCCGCACTGAACCGCAAAACCCCGTGTTTTGAGCCTCCAAACGCTTCATCGGCTCATCGACATGGGAATCAGTCATCGCGCAAGAATCCGAATGATCCCGCGTCAAAACGCGCCCTCCGTGCGGCAAATGTGCGGCAAAGACTTTGCTTATGGGTTGAACGTCCGTGCATTCTTCGGCCTCTTGGGGGGTGGGCGCTTGGCCAGAGGAACCCTCGGTTCCCGTCGCCTTGAGGATGGATGCATCGGGCTTGTCGGCTTCCGGTTTCAGCGAGGGAACGGATAGGGCGGCGGCTTCAACGTCGATCGCCCTTGGTCGCGTGTAGCGGTCGGTCAAGCCGGGGGTGGCGTGCCTCATGACGCGCTGGGCCACCCTTGGGGAAACCCCGGCTTGGTCAAGCAGGGTGGCCGTTGTGCATCGTTGGGCGTGGAAGTCGAACACAAGCCCCGAATCATCGACGTAGGGGATTCCCGCCCGCTCAAGATCGAACCGGAGCAGCTTCGCGCCTTTGTCTTTGGGCAAGGGAAAGACGGGCTCGCCTCTCGGGACGGATTCGGCGAGGGGCTTCAAGTCGCTCGCCAGATCATCGGCGAGGGGGATCACGGCCTCTTTGCGGGTCTTCTCATAGGCGGGCGCGATGCGGACGGTGGGGGGCGAGGCTCGCCAGTCGAACGATTCGGGCCGGATGGATCGAAGCTCGGAATACCGTAGGCCACTGGCCACGGCCAAACGATAGGCCAGAGCGCGGACGGGGCCGGGAACCTTGGCGCGGGCGGGGCCTTGGTGGGCGGTCTCAATGAGGCGTTGTAGCTCCTCAAGGCCGATGGTTCGCCGATCGTGGCGCCGATCTTCCTTGGCGTTGTAGCCTCGCACGGATCGAAGGGCGCTCTCTCGGGTTCGCCCCGAATCGAACAGCCAAAGATCAAACGCTCGGATGGCCGCTCGATGGTGGTTTAAGGTCTGTAGGCTCGCCCCCGAATCCCGAAGCGCTCCCAGGGCCTTTTGAACCCGTTCGGCCGTAAGATCGCCAAGCCGGGCCGGGGCGATCAAGCGGGCCATCTTGGCGTCGAATTCGCGGGCCTTCTCTCCGTGCCGCTCCGCTCGGGACCGCTCGGTTTCGGCGGCGCTCGCCCCCGCAACCATCGCGACAAGCCGGTTGACGCGCGCGGCGAACATGCCGACATGCCGGGGCGTCAACCCCTTCGCGGTCATGGAGGCTTCCCAATCGCGAAGATGTTGGGCCAGAGGGGCTTTCGCGTGGTCCTTCAAAGCGAGGTCGCGAGCATCGACGAACCCCGCCCGGACCTTCGCGGCTTCCGCTTCGGCGGCGCTGGCCATGCGTTCGGTTTCGCGTTTGTCCGAACAGCCCGCGCGCTCGCGCCGGATTCCATCGCCGCCGATGAAGGCGTAGCACCAAACCTTCCCGCGTTTCCGTATGCTGGCCATTGTTCATCCTCCACGATGAATCTCTGGGGGCGGGGCCGATGGCGTCGGTCTCGCCCCTCTCTCATTGGACACTTCAAGCGGTCTTCTCGCGCTCGCCAACCTTCACGTCGCGTTAAAGCAACGCGGGCATCATCGCCCCGGCCGATCGGCGGCGCTTCGGCCTGGATGCGGCCGGGGCCTGGATGGGCTCGGGTTTGGGATCGACGGCCGGGGGATCAAACTCCACGAACCGAGATAGTTCGGCGGGATCGACGCGAGCGAACCCGGCCGCGCCCATGATCCGGTCAAGGGCCTCGATTTCGGTTTCGGTCCCGCCCTTGGTGGCCAGAGCAAGCCGGGCGGCCTCATTGTCCCCATCGGGCTCGAATCCCCCTTGAGGAAGCGATGGGCCGATGGGCTCGGCTTCCTCGATGGGCGAGGGCTCGCCCTCCACCCCCGCGCCTTCGGCTTGAATGGCTTCGCGTTCCTCAAGGGCCTCGATGCGGTCGCGCTCATCGGGGGCCAGCTCATACAGCGAGGCATCGGCGAAATCTTCCGGCCGGGGCGGATCGCCAAGGGGGAAGTATCGCCCCCATGTGTAGGTGATCATGCCGGGCCATTTCTTATGCGTGTCGCACCAATCCTTCGCGGCGGGCCAAACCCGGATCGCCAGAGGGAACCGCTTCATCAGCTTCCGCGCCGTGTTTCGCCCCGGACCATCCCCATCGATCGCGATGAACAGCCTTGGGGCGTTGGTCATGACGCGAAGGGCTCGCCGATCGGGCTCGCCGCTCGCGCTTCCCAGCGTAACCACGTCGGCGTGGTCCCTTAGCTCCCAGCCAAGCAGAATCGCGTCAAACTCGCCCTCCACCAAGATCAGCGGGAAGCCGGGCCGAAGGCCGAAGGGGGCGTACAGCGAGGGGCTTCCCCAATAAGTCGCGTGGTACTTCGGATCGGAACCGGCCGGGCGTCGAATCTTGAGCAGGTCCAACCGACCATCGGGGCCGAACCACGGGATTGTGATCCCCCGCGTCGGATACCGCCCCGGCTTGCTCTTGTAGGGAACGGGGGTGGGGCCGATCACCCCCGGCCGGACGGCGCGGATCGCCTCATCGGGCAAGCCTCGCCCCCGAAGATGGGCGAGGGCCTTCCCGCCCTTCGGTCCCCAAAGCCGCTTCTCGGCTTCCGCAACCAAAGCCTCGCCCTCTCGCCGCAAGTCGGGATCAAGCTCTGGGGGCGGGGGTTTGGGCTTCGGCGGGGCGGGCCTTGGGCGAGGCGGGGCCTGGAAGCCGCTTCCCTCGTTAAAATTGAACATCGCGGCGAGGCGTTGCTTGGCTTCGGGGAAGGTCAAGCCTTCCCGCTTCATCACAAGGTCGATGGAGTCCCCACCCGCTCCGCATCCGAAGCAGTGGTACAGCCCCTTCTCAGGGCTTACGGTGAAGCTCGGGTTCCCGTCTTGATGGAAGGGGCAACGCCACCAAAGCCCCCGTGAACCGTTCCGGCCGGGCGGATCGCCTAGTAGGTTGACGGCCACGGCCTCGATGGGGATTTGATCCTTGATGTCTCGCCAATCTAGGCGCGGGCCGGGGGCTCGAATCTTGAACGGGTTGGGCATGGGATTCTTTCCTTCCCTGGTTACTCAAAACCCTCAAAACCCTCAAAACGCCGGGCGGATCATGGGTTTTGAGAGTTTTGAGAGTTTTGAGTAAGCAGCAAGGAAGGATTCACTTCGTAGGCGGCCGAACGCGGGCGGCCACCCTTGGCGGGCCTGGGTCCGACCGCAAGGGGGCGGATCGCGCCTCGCTTGGCCAAGTGGGCGAGGGCTTCGGCCAAGGGCTCATCTTCGATCCATCGGCGGGCTTGCTTGATGTCGCGCTCGTCGAATTTGGTCAAGGCATTGCCTTTGATCCATTCGACGATCGCCTTGAGGGCGTTCCCCGCGTCCCCCAGCGGCCCCCCGTAGGCGAGGGCTCGCCGGGCGTGTGATTTGAAGTAGGCGAGCAATTCCCGCGCGCCCTCCACGTCCCGCGCCTCCACGTCGGGAATATCCAAGGCGTTCGCGGCCGGATCGGCGGCGAGCCGCAAGAGGGCCAGAATCAGGGCCAGCCGTCCCGCGTATTCCTTGAGCTTGCTCCACGGCCCGCGAAGGGCGTAGGGGAAGCCTTCGGCCCTCATCTCCGTGGCGTGATCGTTCATCAAGTCGCGCCAAGCGGTTCGGCCATCGCGCGAAAGGTGGAGCGTATGAGGGCATTCCAGCCCTTCGGACGAAACGGCCAAGGGCCGAAGCCAAAGCCGGTCGATGATGTTCGCCCAAGCATCCTTCACGCTCTGGGAAACCCCCTCATCGCTCCAATCGGGGACCGGCCGGGGTTCGGGGTAGCAGAACAGGAAGCGATCTTGCAATCCATCCGCTCGCCCTTGGGCGTCGGCGATCGTCCCAAGCAGATCGGGCGTCATGCCGCCGACGATGCTCAGGAACGGATGATCGACGCGCGACGATTCGGGCTGGAATTTGCCGATGCGGTCCCGTTGCTGGGTGGCGCCGCTCCAAACGCCGCAATAAAACTGCCGATCCGCGCCCTTACCGGATCGGTATTGATCCATCCCCGCGAACAGCGAGGCGAGTTCATCGCGGACCATAACCAGCCCGCGCGGGTTGTCGGCGAGCAAACCGATAAGCCGCTCGGTTGTCGTGTCCGCAATATCGAAGTGCCTCATCATGGGCGCGGGGGGCTTCTCGCCACCCTTCCCGGCGGCGCGGCAATCTTTCTTCCATTGCTCCATCGCGGCCTTGAAATCCCGCGCGAATTGCGCGCCGATCCCGCGAATGGGTTCGGCGGCGAGATTGAGGGCCGGGGTTTTGCCGCCCCCAGGCGGATCGACAATCGCGACGTACAGCGAGGCGGAAGCGAAGTAGTGCGCCTTCAAGAGCAGCGAGGCGGATCGACCAATCGCCCCGCTCGCCAGCCCCAGGGCCGAAACAGCGATGAAATCGGCCGGGCATCCGATCGCCCCCTCTCCATCGAAGGCGAGCCGCGCCACGGCCGGGGGTAAAACGCGAAGCGGAAACGCCGGGGCCTTCGGGGCTTCCTTGAGCCGCAAGAGCGGCCACGGCTCGCCAATCTCCACGGGCTCGTCTTCGGCCGGGGGTGGGCTATTGGGATCGACCGCCCGCATCGCGGCCTCGAAAGCATCGGCGAAATCCTCGCCTTGAGCGTCAAGCCAATGGTAAAAATCGCGCTCGCGTTGCTTGTCCTCAGACGATGCTTTGGCCAGCTTCTCGGCAATCAGCCGGAAGGCGGGCGAGGCAACGTCAAGGTCGCTCGGCTCGCACAATTCGCCCAAAAGCCGCTTCGCAATCCAAGCATCGCGCGTGCAAACGTCGATGGCTTCCGCCCCTTGAGCGGGACGGCCGTTTCCCGTAGAATCGTCCACAGTCCAACCCCTTCGTTGGTTCGCCCCGCCCCCTCGGTTTGCGTCAACCGGGGGGGCTTTTTCGTTCCCGCCAAGCGCGGCGGATGGCTTGTCGAACGCGCTCACTTGGTCCCCCCTTGGCCGATCCAATCGCGGACCGTCTCGGGCTTCCAGCGAGGCGAGCGGCCGATCATGGCATCGGGCCGGGGGAACCGTTTCCCCGCCCGCCACGCCTCCAAAGTGCGGCGAGAGCAGTTCAACGCGGCGGCCACGTCGTTCATCGAAAGCAGCGGCTCGATGGCCGGGGCGGATTTGATGGTGGGCGGGGTCAACGGCCACCCCCTTCCGTTCGCGGGGCGAGGTCGGCGCGTTGGGTCTGTTGGTGGCGATCCACGGCGGCGGATTCGGACAAGCGAAGCAGACGGCGAAGCCGGGCGGCTTCTCGTCTGGCCAGCGCCAGACGTTCCCGGATAACGGGCGGGCGGGGGATCAGATCATCGCTAATGAACTGCATGTTCATGCCTCCAGACGAAAGAGCGGCGGTCGTCTGGGGCAAACATACAGAGGGCGAGGGCGGCTCCCGGATGCGTCTCGGATACGTCCCGGATATGTCTCGGACGCGCCCTGGATATTTCTCGGCTACGCGGGGATGGTTTCCCAGGTCACGCGATTGCCCGCCAGCTGGAACCGCAACGGGATTCCCATATCCTCAAGCGAGCCGTTGAGCCTGTCGAGATTACCTCGGATCGTCTTGTCTCGGCTTTCCTTTTCGCGTGGTGTCGGTTTCGGCTTTCTCTTCCTGCCATGAACCTGAAACGCCACGTCTTCGGCCTCCAGTTCCGTCTTGCCGATGGCCATCTCAAGGATTTGGGCCTGCCTCACCCTCCGGGCCTTCCGTAGCTCCGAAGCGATCATGGCGAAGTCAACGGGCGAGGATGCGGCCGGGGCCTCGATGGGCGGGGCCTGGATGGGTTCGGGTTCCGCCGGGGCCTCAATCGGCTTGCGGGGCGAGGCTGGGGCGGGTTCGTTTGTGGCGTCGAACCCGTCAAGCTCCGCGCGGAGATCGGCTGGGGGTTCCACACTAGGGTTGCGTAGGAACCACTCGACAGCCTCGCCCCTGGACACCCACCAAGCGCGCCCCCACCCAAACTCCCCGCGGAAGTGGCTGGTGTAAACGAACCATCGCTCGCCGGGCGTTCTCGCGAGGCAGTCTTGGCCGATAAGCTGGCGAGAGAATCGGCACCAGTGAGCCTCGCGAATCCATGTGCGGCACTGGAATAGATCGACGCGCGGCGAACCTTGACCGGCCGGGATTTCGGCGTGATCGGAAACCCGCAACCATTGGCGGGGGCGGTCGTCCTCAGACATGGTGGGGCCTCTAGTGTTGGGACGGGCCGAACCCGGCCGAAGCGAGGCACTAGAGGAACCTCGCCCGGCCGGGCTCGCTTGGCTTCCAAGGTGGCCACCTCGGAAGCGCGCCCGCTTACCAGAGAGTATCGGACGGGGGGCGGGCGTTGGACCAATCCGCCCCGCTCTCGCCTCGATGGGCGAAGAATGGAACAGGTGGGAGAAAGTGGGATTCCGCTTCCACTCGCCAGCGTTCGCCGATGCGGCGAGGGGTGGGTTGCACCTACGAATAACTAGGATTTCGCTCCACGCTTTCGTGGCCTGTTCTGAGGCGGGAACAGGCCACGCGCCAGCGTTCGCCGATGCGGCGGGAACCTAAAGAAACCTAAGTTTCGCGGAGTTCAGTCACGATGCGCGCACTGGGTTACAAGCATGTTTCGACAACGATGCGCGCGTCGAATCCCCACCCCTCGCCCGGCCTCATTGCGGCGAAGCCAATCCGCGCCAGCCCGCAAGGAAGCGCAGCGAATCGGGCGACGTGGCGAAATCTCAAGGAATGCGCGGCTAACTTGGGTTCGGCGAGCCCTGCTAGCAGGGTGATATCAGGGTGATGGGCGAAGCAAAGCCGCATGGCGGGGTGAGGGAAGCAAGGGAAAATCGATGCTTCACGGGGACAATAGCGCGTGGATCGGCTGGCGAGCTTAGAAAGCGAACTAAACTTGCGGGGGTTGAATCGCCTGAAACAGCGAGGAAAACCCCGCAAGCCAGAGTGATGGCGTAGCGCGTGCAGAGCACGTGCGAGCAGGCGAGGCGGGGTCTTTGTGCATGTAGGTAAAAGTGGGTATCCGGCGCGGCTTCACGGGTCTGTATGCCGCAAAGGGCTAGCGAAAACTAGGCGGCTCGGGGGCTTCATGCATGTATACAAAAGCTAACATTCGGCGCGGCTTCGCGGGGCCTCGATGCTCTGGGAGGCGGTGGGGGTTTGACCCGCCGGGGGCCTCTGGCGATGCTAAGAAATGCTAAGATTTTGGCGAGGGCGGGCGGGGCCAATTTCTCGAATTGATCGAATTTATCGGCGCTCTCTAGGGAACCCCAGGCCATGCGGCCGGAACCCCGGCCGGGGCCTCGGATCGCCTAGGAAGCCCCGCAAGGGGCGTGGGGCGGTCGGATGGGGCGAGGCGAGAGGGAACGGGCCTCTTTCCCCTTGGGAAGCTTCAGGGGCCTCCCAGGGGCCTTTAGGACGATTGGGGCTTGAGCGCGCGGACCATGCCCATGATGGCTTCCCTAGCGGCCGGGGCGAGGTCTGGCCACGCCTCCACTAGCTCGGCTAAGTTAGGGTCCGGCGCGGCCTGATTAGCGCCGTGCGGCAAATGTGCGGCAATGGGGCTGGGATGAAGACGCAAACCGTTGGGACTTCCGGCTTTGTGAGATTCGCTCAGAGGTCTGCAAAACCTCCATCCCCGGTTCGAATCCGGGCGGCGCCTTTGGTCTGGTGGAATCTCCTTCCGCGCGGACTGGTTGGGATGTTGGCTCGCTCTGGGATCATCGCGGTTCTCGCGTTTTGGATCGTCGCGGCGGAAGGCTTCGCGGACGAGGCTCCCATGAAGGGGGCTCTTGTCGTTTGCGGCGGCGGGGCGTTGCCCGACTCGGCGCGGGATCGGTTCGTGGAGCTGGCCGGGGGGCCGCGGGCGCGGATCGTCGTTATCCCAACGGCCAGTGAGAGCGCCAACGCCGAGGGCCCAGAGCGCGACGGAGCGCTCAAGCCCTGGATCGCCAAAGGGGTTGCGTCGGCGACATTGCTTCACGCTCGATCGCGTGAAGAAGCCAATGAGCCGGGATTCGCCGTGCGGATTGATGAGGCGACCGGCGTTTGGTTCGGCGGCGGCGACCAGACGCGGATCGTCGACGCCTATCTCGGCACGGCCGTCGAGGACGCTCTGCGCAGGCTCCTGGATCGAGGAGGCGTGATCGGGGGAACCTCCGCGGGCGCGGCGATCATGTCGCGGGTGATGATTACCGGGGGGACCGACAAGGCGACCGTTGGTGCCGGCTTCGGATTCCTGCCGGGCGTCGTGTTCGACCAGCACGCGCTGAGGCGGAACCGCGTCAACCGCCTCCTCGGCGTCCTCGCCGATCATCCCGGCCTGACGGGTGTCGCCATCGACGAGGGGACCGCCTTGGTCGTCGCCAATGGCCGCTGGCGGGTCGTTGGCCAGTCCTACGTGATGATCCTCCACCCGGCGGACTCCCCCCTCACCGGGCGGTTCGACTTTCGCCATGACGGGGACGAAGGAAGCGTCGAGGGCTGGCGGCTTGGCGATCGTCGGGGCGAGGGGGATCGTTGACTCTCACGGCTCGCTCCGACGCGGGATCATATGATGTCGCGCCTGGGGTTCCCGGGCGGGAAAAAG
>Ga0182742_1005060_pt1 | contig 11424 bp, 10 predicted proteins | sample eDN5th37CBELigMG_FD_128880 | JGI IMG/M metagenome (GOLD analysis project Ga0182742, IMG submission 128880) | Enriched Miracle-Growth compost microbial communities from Emeryville, California, USA - eDNA 5th pass 37_C BE-Lig MG (version 2)... ... | reverse complement strand
TGCTTAATTGGCATCACATCATAATATTCGACGCCTGGTTCTCTATAGGGGACATAATCACTATTAAATAACCATTCATGTAAATCGGAATACGTTTGGCCTATATCTCCGTCCTTTGGATGTATCGTTTTAACATAGGTCAACTCAGGCACATGTATTTCAATCATACCCTCGGGAATTTCTTGCTCTGGTGTCACTTCAAATACGCCATAGTGGGCAAAGCCGTCCTCAATAACATGATAGGATAAACCTAATTGAATGCTTGGATTTACCTTTTTCTCTAGCTCTTCTGCACGATCATATAGCTGCTTAATCGTATTTTTCAGATGTGGTACGACCTCTGAATATTTACCCTCCCATTTTAACCCGATTGCACGAAACTTAGGCAATGTAACAATGTGATAGCTCATAAATTATCCCTCCCTGATTACTTATAAATGAGTATTTTATTGCTATTTTACATTCGACTCATATAAGCATATGTGATAAGAGGGTGTGAATATAAAATACCAGATATTTACTATTAATTGATTATAGTGTCAGAGAAAGGTAATAATCAAGGCAAGCTTGTTTAATTTATAAATTATTTAGGGCTAGCGGTAGCAGTAGCCCTTCACTAGCCCATTAATATCGTTAATTATAAATGACATTAATTGTAAGTCCTTATTTTCTTTAGACTCAAGCTCGAGAGGATGGAAAACAAGGTCAATATCAAACCAATGTAAAGTAATATTGAGTTAGCACCGTAACTGTCAGCGACAAATGATGAAAATATTAACCCCAAAGAGGGAACGACACTATTCAGTGAGCCCATAATGCCAAACACACGACCTTGAAGCTCTTCAGAAACCTCAAGTCTTAAAATAATATTTACGAGTAAAGTACAGAAGGAAAACATAAAGCCGATAAGAAGAATAATAGGAATCGCTACCGTTGCATTTGAGCTAAACGATAAAAGGATATAGATAGGTCCCATGAGCAGTAAGCTTATCATAATGAGTAGTCCGCGTCGCTTTAGCTTTGCACCAAGCAGAACGATTATTCCTGCACCAATCATATAGCCTAAAGGAATACAGGCTTCTATCAATCCAAATTCAAAAGCGTTAGCGTGCCAAACCTTTACTGCCATGACCTGAGTTAGCATCAAAGCCGACATGAAAAAGAGCAATAAGGTTGGAGAAAGTACAGTAACTGCTTTTGCGAAGGCATCCTTTCTTACAAATTGAAATCCTTGCTTTAAATCATGCGAAAAGCTATTCTTGGAAGCTCCACCAGTAATTCTAGGTGATGGGAAATGACCTGCCAAAAATACTAAAATGAATGAAAGAAAAAATGTTAGCCCATCAAATATAATGGCCCAAACACCACCAAATGCGGCAATAAATATTCCACCTAAAACAAAGCCAAGTGTTCTAGATATATTATCAGAAATATTCATTAAGCCTGTTGCTCTTTGAATATTGTCTTTCCCTACAATATTAATGAGTGAAGCATTTAGTGAAGGTGATTGAAATAAGCCTAAAAATGTTACGATCGCAGTTAGTAAGACAATTAGCATAAATGGAGAATGAGGGATTGCGATACAAAGTGCGATCGTTAATACTAAAATACATCTAAATAAATCACATACCTGCATTATTTTTCGGCGATCAAATCTATCAGCAATAGCACCAGCAATTGAGCCAAACAGTGCTCCTACCGCAAGATTAGTAACTAAAATGACAGTCATCATTTTAGCACTTCCTGTTTCAGTTAAAACCCATAAATTTAAAGCAATATTATGAAATGAGTTGCCAAAAATTGAAAAAGTATAGGCGGCAAGCAGCAAAAAGAACTGCTTGTTTTTAAACAAATTGACTTGCAAAGTCGCAAGGTTTAATTGTTCCTTTGTCGTATACTGAGCCTCTATCATACATAACCTCCTTAACTTAAACGTTTAAGTTAACATCAAAAAATTAAATAAAAAAATTAGTTACTAACCTTTATCACAAATGTATTTTCTGAAAAGGGCGTGTAGTCAACTGTAGTAATTAATTTTTCCATAAGCTCAAACGCTAATAGACTTTTATTGTTTTCAAAGCTCACCTTTTCTAAAGCAGGAGATAAAAGCTCTGGACATTGACAAGTACAAATGACGATGATTTGATCGAATTTTTGTGCGTGATCTAAATAGTTTCCGAGAAATTCATTGATCACAATAATATTTTTACATGAAGTATTGTCGATGAAATGATTCAATGCTTCGATGCTTTCAGCAACAAAAATACGTTCTAGTGGTAGACCTGACTTTTGTTGTATGTCCTGTAAAAGAGCTTGATTGCAAAAGCTTTCCATAACTAAGTAAGCATCACTATTCATATGTTTAGCTGCTTCTGAGATTGCTGCTTCATAATCAAATACGATTTGGTTAAACAGATTATCATTCACTAGACTATCTATTAATATAAGTGGAATCCCTTCTACAAATTGTGATGAGATATTATAAAATATACTGTCACTTATATCGATAAGGAAAACGGCATCAAGCTTTCTTTCTCTAATAATATCAAGAGAGGGATTAGACACATCGATAGAAACGATTAACGTATGATAACCAGCGTGAGTTAAAAGCTTTTCTAATTCGTTTAAAAATGCTTGTTGGCTAAATTGTTTCCAAAAGGGCTGCATGCTTTGTTTATTCATGAGTATGCCTACTAGGCCACTCTTTTGCTTAATTAGAGAGCGAGCTGCAAGGTTAGGTACATAATTTAGCTCCTTTGCAATATTTAAAATTAATGATCGAGTCTGATGTGGTATCGTTTGGTTAGCCACATTGTTTAATACGTAGCTAACTGTAGCAACAGAAACATTTGCAAGCTTTGCTATATCCTTCATCGTTGTTTTTTTCATAAACAGAAAACACCTCCTCAATTTTACGAGTAAGCAAAGTATACTTTATATTAGCTTAATCGATTAAGTGAAGTTAAGTAAATATATTTTATATAAATTTTGTAAATTTTATTGTTAATGCATGTTGTACATAGATATTTGCTTTTGTGATAGCTCAAATTAGAAAACGTGCTGAGGAAAGAAAGCCATCAGCACGTACGTTTAACGATGTATTAATATATTATATAAAAAACAAGCAAGGAAGCTTATTTTAGCGTAATCGTTACAATTTCGTTATGAGAGCCTACACGCATTGGCATTCCCCATGTTCCTACGCCTGATGAAACAATAACATGTGGGCTAGAGTCATTCCTTTGGTAATGACCATAATCGACCTCGAATACAAGTCTAGTAATAAGACTACCTGGGAACAACTGTCCTTTATGTGTATGTCCGGCAACGATTAAGTCAACCTCACTACTATACTCATCAAGTTTATTAGGTGTATGGTCCATGACGATGATAGGCATCGAATGGTCTAATGCAGCCATTTTGTGAGCAATGCTTTTTCTTTTTAATGTGCCATAGCCACCGATTGGTGAGCTATCAAGTCTACCCCAAAGTATAAGCTTATGATCAATAACGGTATAATCGTCGTTTAGAAGCTGAATATTACACTTTTCAAGGAAGCGTACCATATCTGAGAAGGTAGCACCTCCATCATGGTTGCCTAGACTTGCATAGACGCCATAGGTGCTAGACAAGCCTCTAAATAAGGCTATAGCTCTATCTTCATTAATAATCGTATTATAATCATCATTAAATATATCTCCAGCTATACATATAATATCAGGAGAACAAGCATTAACTTCACGTACAATCATCTCTAAACGCTTTTCGGAGTTAACTGCCCCTAGATGTAAATCACTAATTAATACGATTTTTAAACCTCTTATTAATTTTGTTTTTGTCGTCTCAATCGTATAGGTGACATGTTTAATCTTTGTAGCATTATAAATACCATAGCCTACAACGCAAAACGTGAGTAATACGACGCTTAAACCAAAATAAAACTGTACACGACTTGAAATAGGTGATGTAACTAAGTTTGTCATCTTTGCAATGAGAAGCAAAATATCTGCACAAACGAAGAAGAGTAGGAAATAAATAAAAAAGCCCATCCAATATGAACCAATCCAGCTAAAAATACGCTTTATTGTCCCTTTAAAAGGTACAAAAACGATAAATATTGATAAGGCGATTAGGCAAAAGATGATAGAAAAGGCTACACCATTAAAATTTGTAATAAACGTGTTAAACCATTGGAATAAATTTACTCCAATATAGTAATGTGTACTCGCATAAATAAGTAAAATTATAAATAAACCAACTAACCTATTGATTTGATTCATTAGCATTCCCTTTTCCTGATTATTTGAAATTAAGACATATGTTTGTCATACCTATATTATATTAAATGCTTTAGCCTCAAGATAGAGGAGAAGGGAATGTTTATGAGTTCTTCAAGCTAGCCTTTACGAGCATAATAAAATGCACTGATAAAAGTTGTTGCGATAAATGTTACGAGAATCGGGAAGAACGTCGGTAAAATCCAGCTATTAGGTAAAAGTGCTAATAACAAAAATACAAAGCCAAAGACAAGCATTAAACGTCCTTGGAAACGGGAAATTTTACGATGCTTATCTTCAGGGAGCTTTGGCCACTTAAATGTGCCCTGTGGCATACGAGGTACAAGATTACCTAAAGATATAAATAATAAACCAACTAATATTGTAGCGAAAAATCCAATTTCTAGTGTATAGCCTAGATTGTAAAGAAGAATATACATATGAACGGATAGCAGCAAAGCAGATATTATCGCAACAGTAGGGACTAATTGCGCTTCTGCTCTACGTTTTTTATTATCATCTTTTTCTAGCTTGACAGATAAGATGGTAAAAAGAGGAATGACGAGTGAAAGAACTGGTAACATAAAAGCTCCTAGAGGCTTAGCTAGCCAATTATCAGGCGTACCTACTCTACTAAAGTGAATAGCAATCTGACTAGGTAATTCATTAAAAACAATTAAACTAATTATAGTACCAATTACAGCAGTAAGTAGTGGGAAAATCATACTTTTTTTCATATCGCTCATCCTTTCGATTGTGGTTGCTGTAAATCAATGATCCATTTCATAACATCTTGAAAGACAGTAGTATTAAGGGAGTAAATAATATGCTGACCATGTCGTTCATCCCAAACAAGCTGAGCTTGCTTAAGCAAATTTAGATGATTGGAGATGCTTGGCTTTGTCATATTAAAGTGTGTAGCAATTTCTCCTGCTGTCATGTTTTGTTCCTTTAATAAATCTAATATTTTACGTCTTGTCGGATCAGCTAATGCTTTAAAGGTATCGTTGAGGGTCATTGTGATGCATGCTCCTTTCATAAATTATAGATATTTAGATAATTATCTAATAATTAAATTATACTTCCTATACTATATATTGTCAATAAATGTTAAGATGTAGTTAATATCATGTAAAAATATTCCTATTCCCGCTTAATAGCAATAACCGTTTTTTAAAAAGCTTGGTCGCTATCACTTATTAAAAAGGAGTAATTTAGATGCAGATTGAGAAATTACAAAGTATTTTTAAACGAGCCGTTAGCACCAAGAATATACATGAAGCAGTATTATTAGTAGAAAACGCAAGTGGTAGCTTCAGCTATACAGGGGAGCATGGTGGAAAGAAAAAGGACTCTCCGTTATTACTCGCAAGCATTACGAAGCTGTTTACTACAGCTTGTATTTTAATAATGCAAGAGCAAGGGAAGTTATCCTTGCAGGATGACTTATTAAAGTATTTTAATGACGATGAAGTTAAAGGCTTACATAGCTACAAAGGACAGGATTATACATCTAAGTTAAAGCTATCAAGCTTATTGTTTCAAACAAGTGGCTTGCCTGATATTTTTGAAGAGGGTAAAAATCCATTAAAGAAGCAGGTTATCGAAGCTGATATGTCTGTTCATTTTAACGAGATTGTAGCATTAACTAAAACAACGCCTGCTCATTTTGTACCGGATTCTAAGCAGCAAGCTCATTATGCAGATATTAACTTTGATTTATTAGGTGAAATTATCGAGCGTGTCATGGAAATGCCATTACATCAAGCCTATGAGCAATTACTGTTTTTACCTCTAGGACTTACTAATACCTATCTTCCCATAGCTGATGCTGATATAGTTCCACTTATTTATTATAAAAATGTAGCGATACACCGTCCAAAGTATTTAAAGTGCTGCCGAGCTAGTGGTGGAGCAATAAGCACTGCAGAAGAATTAATGATATTTATCAAAGCTTTTTTTCAGGGAAGGCTGTTCAAACAGGAGATTTTTAAACAGTTAGAGCATTATAAAAAGCTTCAAATGTCTATGTTCCCACTTGCTTATGGTGGGGGCTATATGCGAATCACATTAAAAAGCCCGTTAACGTTGTTTATGGGGAAAGGTGAACTCATAGGACATTCAGGCTCAACAGGATCATTTGCCTACTATTATCCGGAAAAAGACATATTTCTAGTCGGGGATGTTAATCAGCTTACTAATCCTTCACTTCCAGTTAAGCTAATGATGCAAATTGCTTCAGCATATAGGTAACTGCAAGAGGAGTGTAATGCTAGATCTTCAAAAGTAAGCTAATTAATATCGTAAATAAATAATCAAAATCCCGAGGGAGTGTCCATCGGGATTTTTTCTGTTTGAAAAATAAAATAATACCATTAGGGTAACCTAACTTAAAAATAGATAAGATTGGAGAGTAGAAAATGGAACACCAAATGGAGTATGGTCATGACTATAAATATATTCCAGCAACCTCGATACAAAGTGGAAAAGGAATAGAGGTTTTACCCGATGTATACAACTATACGATTAAAATTGTAAATATTCAGCTGATTGGAAATAAGGACGGTTTTGTTTTAATAGATGCCGGTATGACAGGTTCAGCTAAGGAAATTATTTCTGTAGTTGAGGATAGGTTTGGTAAGCAGAGTCGCCCACAGGCGATTATATTAACACATGGTCATTTTGATCATGTTGGAGCTTTAATAGAACTAATCGATTATTGGAAGATCCCTGTTTATGCACATAAATTAGAGCTACCATTTTTAACTGGAAAACAGAGCTATCCAGAACCAGATCCTACTGTTGAGGGTGGTCTTGTTGCTAAGCTATCTGCCTTTTTTCCAAATGAGCCGATTGATGTAGGAGGTAACATAGAGGCATTACCTGATGATGGCAAAGTCCCCTTCTTGGAAGGCTTTAAGTGGGTTCATACACCAGGACATACACCAGGACATATTTCTTTATATCGATCAAGTGATAGGCTATTAATTGCAGGAGACGCTTTTGTAACAGTGAAGCAAGAATATTTATATAAAGTGTTTATGCAGGAGCAGGAAATTAGCGGGCCGCCAAAATACTTTACACCCGATTGGGATGCTGCAAAGCTATCAGTTAAAAAGCTAGCATCAATAAAGCCAAGTATAGCAGTGACGGGACATGGCTTGCCAATGACCGGTGATTTACTAACAAATAGCTTAGACTACTTAGTGAAAAATTTTGATGATATCGGTAAACCCGACTATGGCAAGTATGTTCATTAGTTAAAACATCTATGTAATAATTGTGATTCACTATATAAGATGGAGTCTTGTCTAATGCCAAGCTCCATCTTTATTTTTTATAGTGCTTATAGATTGAAATAGCGTGATCTAAATGCAAAGAAGACTGTTTATGTCGCTTGTAGTATTCATTAGCATAGCTATTTTCTTTATTTGTATCTTTATCTAGTGCATGCTCTGGCTTTTGTTTATAATGCTCTGTTTGCTCATATTCATGCTTGGCATCTGCTAAATGTCTAGCACGAATTTCACGTTCCTCTGGATTAGGGTCCTTTTGGATTTGCTGTGAAGAGACTAAGGCTACAAATTGGACATCAGCTTTAGTCGGTGCTATTTTCATGCCTTGCTCATATATTTCTCTTTCTCGCGTTATACGCTCAATATAATCTACCATTCCAGGTGCATGCTTACGTATATATCGCATTTCATCAGCTGTTAGTTTCTTTCCGCTTTTAAATTTCTCGATTAATAGCTGTGCGTAAGGGTCATCATCACCCATATTCGTGTGAGCCTGCTCAATTTCAGAAATTTGACGCTGCACATGCTCTTTTAGTGCGTGCTTAACCTCAATTTTTTGCGGCAAAATATTAGGCTCTGTCTCTTTTTCTTTTCTCACAGCCTTAGAAAATATGGGCTGGATTGCAGACATACGATCAATTTTCATCTAAAATCACCTCATTTCATATAAATATTATCGGTATGAAAAGGATATATATTTAATATATGTATTTAATTAACAAGAAACACAAAAAGAAACACCTTACTCCTCAGAAATAATCTGAGAAATAAGGTGTTTCCTGCTCAATAGCATCCTCAAGCATATCTACAATGTCTGGGGAGCAGTCAAGACGTCCAATTTTTCGCAAATATTCAGGACGCTTATAGCCAAGTAGCATGGTTGTCATCGTTTGAATACTAATTTTTGAATCTGTTTTTTCTGTCGTGCGCACTACAGAACCTTTACCGTCCTTAGTAATGGTAAGCGTAAACGTACCTTGATTCCATGATAATAACGGATCATCGAGTGTGAAGGTCCACTGTCGTTCTATTGAATCCTGCTTAAAGGGATATTGACTTATAAATTGCTCTATATCTACAATACGTGCCATATAATATGGTGATATACTTTCTTTTATATCTGCATCCTCTAGTAAAAAAGCGAGAGGCTCATCGGTATGTATATTTCCCTCAACTTTTGTAATCATTGAGAAGTGAGCACTAATAAAATTCCACAGCCCAATACGCGCTTCCTCATTCATAAAAATCATGTCTTTAATATGAAACACTTCATCGGAAATCCAATAAAGCAAATAGCCTTCAGGCTCATGGTTTTCATTGTAGTAAATAGCGGCCGTCATATCCTCTGATTCCCACATCCAATATTCGTTCCATGCAAGCTCATTACGTAGCATTGCCCCATGTGTTTGCATCGCAAAGCGCTCATAAGCTAACTTCACTTCATCACTATAAATATCAACACGCTCAATATCGCCTGAAATCTGCTTCATTTTGGGCAGCTGATAGTCCTTTACTTCAAAAGTAATTTTATCAGATATAATTTCCCACCCTTTTCTGCGATAGTAAGGAATTGAGTAAGGGTATAAAAAGGAAATAGACTGTTTATTTTCCCTCATATTTTCTAAAGCCCGATACAATAATTTATTCATTAAGCCTTGATTTGAATATTCAGGAAAGGTGCCTACATTAGTTAAGCCACCCATGTCATACGTTTTATTAAATATTCTTACTTGAAATGGGTAAACGGCAACCTGTGATATCAATTTATCTTTATCAAACCAGCCCCACACATTAGCCTGCTTTAAAACAGGTGAAATAGCCTTTAATAGCTCTTCTTCCTCAAGTCCATTTTGATGTAAATAATGGTTTGTAACTTGAAAAACATAACGTAACAGCTCGCTATATTGCTTTAAATGCTCTGGTTCAACCTTTTTCATTTTCAAATGTAATTTTCGACTCATATAAAGTCCTCACTTTCATTACTGAAACGCATGCTTCGCCATATCGTTTGCAAAGCATATAATGCTCATAGATTAACACTTATGATGAAAACGACCTAATAATATTATATCGAATTTGTTTAATTGATGCGAATTGACCTACACTTTGATGAGATGTTACATAATTTTTTAGCATTGGAACATCATATAATACGTATGAGCTGTAAACTGCTTATACAATAATGTCGCTGAACATTACACATTAAATAACATAATTAAGGAGTATGATATATGGGACGCTTAGACAACAAGGTAGCCATTATTACAGGTTCTGCGCAAGGTATGGGTGCAGCACATGCAAGGCGCTTTATTCAAGAAGGTGCTAAAGTTGTATTAACAGATTTAAATGAAGAAAAAGGTAGTGCTCTAGTAAAGGAGCTTGGATCAAATGCAATTTTTGTTAAACAAAATGTTGTAAGTGAAGAAGACTGGGCTACTGTACTTAAAAAGGCTGAGGAAGCATTTGGACCAGTCAATATTTTAGTTAATAATGCGGGTATTTCAGTAAATAAAGGCTTAATGACGACGACATTAGAGGAGTATCGACGTATTGTTGATATAAATCAGATATCCGTATTTTTAGGAATGAAAGCTGTTGTTCCATCTATGGAAAAAGCAGGTGGCGGCTCTATTGTAAATATTTCGTCCATGAATGGTATCGTAGCTGGTGTAGTAGGCTATACAGATACTAAATTTGCTGTACGTGGGATGACAAAAGCTGCCGCCATAGAGCTATCACGTTTAGGCATTCGAGTAAACTCTGTCCATCCTGGCGTCATCGATACACCGATGGTTCAGCAAGCAGATGCTAAAGAGGCTATCGAGCAGTTTAGTAATTTTATCCCACTAAAACGTGTGGCTCAGCCTGAGGAAGTAAGTCATCTTGTATTATATTTAGCATCTGATGAGTCAAGCTATTCAACTGGATCCGAATTTATTGTTGACGGTGGCTTAACAGCTCAATAGAGCATCTCGTATAAAGAAGCACTATAGCTTATGCTATAGTGCCTTTTTTATATATGTGAAAAACTTATTTTCTTTTCTATATAAATAATCCGCATATTAAGCTACACTAAAAAGGTCATTATTTCTATGTATAGGTTAAAACTATGCATGTACAGAAACATGGGGGACACGGATATGAATGGACAAAGCGAACAACCATATAGGGTAATAGCTATGCATCTTTAAGATGCATAGCAAATTGTAAAATGGCAGTACCAACCTCCTTATTCTCGTTATAATATGTGCACAGGTTAGGCCGGGAGCAGAGCTTGGATTTAATGAAAAAGTATGGTTTATTAATAGCACAAACGAGCATGAAACTGAATTTATTGTTATGGAATGTGAAACATCTGTAATTCAATAACCGTTATTGTATATATAGACCTGATGATGCTTGACTATAATAACAATATCGAATGAAGGTGAAGAAATGAGGCGTGTAGGATTTGTAATCGAAAAGCCTAATCCAGATGAGTATTTACCTATGGCACAAAAGTATATTGATTTAGTTTCAAGTGCAGACATCATCGTTCAGTTACATATGCAGCGTCAAAATATGATCCAGTTATTAGGTGAGCTTTCTGAAGAACAGGCTCAGTATAAGTATGCTGAAGGAAAATGGTCCATTAAAACAATACTTGGCCATATTGCAGATGTAGAGCGACTTTGGCAATATCGTTTACTGCGTATAGCAAGAGGTGATAGTGGAGAACTATCAGGATATGATCGTGATAGCTTTGCAGAGCATTCTGCCTGCGATCAACAAAAATTAGTGGATTTGTTAGACAATTATGATGCAGTTCGTCAAGCAACTTTAACTTTAATGTATACACTTCAACCTACCTC
>Ga0182742_1005059_pt1 | contig 11424 bp, 10 predicted proteins | sample eDN5th37CBELigMG_FD_128880 | JGI IMG/M metagenome (GOLD analysis project Ga0182742, IMG submission 128880) | Enriched Miracle-Growth compost microbial communities from Emeryville, California, USA - eDNA 5th pass 37_C BE-Lig MG (version 2)... ... | reverse complement strand
TTTGAAATCCTTTCTGAACATCCACTCGTGATCATTGATGGTGCCCATAATGATGAAGGGGTAACTAGATTGACAGCTGAATTAGCTAAGCGGTACTCGACTCATACGATTCATGTTGTATTTGCTGCTTTAAAGGATAAGAAGCTCGACAATATGATTTCTCAATTAGATCAAGTCGCCAATAAGATTTCATTTGTATCCTTTGATTTTCCGCGGGCAGCGGCAGCAAATGATTTGGTGGAGTTTAGCACATTGGAAAATAAACAGGCTGTTGATGATTGGAAATCCTATCTTCCCGAAGAGATAAACGCATTAACGGAAAGGGATTTACTAGTCATTACGGGCTCACTTTATTTCATCTCAGAAATTAAACCGTATTTATTCAGAATTTTGTCGATAAACCAATATAATTAGATAGTATTATTTGGTAAAATAAACTATCCGACTAAAAAAATTAAGTCACGGTTGAGGTGGAAATATGGGCGTTTCTACACAAGTGAAAAAAATAATTTTTCTCATATGGGCTCTTGTAGTCCCAATTGGAATGTGGTTAACCTATAAAGCGTATCCTCCCGACTTTAATGGTAGGTGGATAGATTTTCTGGCTTTCGTGCTATTAACAGTTGTTGTAGCCTCTATGCCAATTGTGATTAATGATGTTTCGATATTTCTAATCCAGTGGGTATCGATCGCGGCATTTTTGAAATTTGGTTTGTTTGCGGAAGTAATGCTCGGGCAAATAGCTGTTATTGTGTTAATGATAAAAATCAGGTTGCAAAAGGATGCATGGTTTCGGCTACCATTAAACCTGAATATGTTTTTTCTAGTATCTGTTCTGAGTGGATTGACCTACTATGCCTTAGGGGGAGAGACAGGTCAAACGACAACTGGCACAAATTTAATATCGCTTGTTATGATTTATGGAGTAGTCTATTATTTTTTAAACCAGGTGATTGTCTCATTTCACCTACATTTTGTTTATAAAAGTAAAGAATCCTATTTTGGCAAGGACTTTATTGTTGAAACGCTTACGACACTAATTACCTTGCCACTTGGTTTTGTCCTCTATATGGTTTATAACCTTGTTGGCCTCTGGTCGATTTTACTAGTAAGTCTCCCATTTTTTAGTATTGCCTTGATATTTAATCTCTATTATTCTAGTCAAAGAATTAATGAGTATTTACAGAAGGCTGCTGAAATTGGTCAGCAAATGGCCCAAACGCTCAAGGTCAGTGATATTATCGATTTGTTTATTCAAAAAATTAGTGAGCTCTTACCAGTTGATTATGCGCACATATTTGATGTCGTCGATGACAATAAGCTTGTAATGATTCGGAGTATTAATCATCGAAAGGAACAAGCATCGAGTCATCCTTCCCATAAGATTAAAAAGAATGAAGGGATAAGCGGGTATGTTTGGGCAAAACAAAAGGCGTGTTTATTTTCTTCTAAAAAAGAGTGGCAACGCTATTCGAAGTGTGGGGTTCCTCAAGAAGTTGAAAGTATGATCTCAGTTCCAATTGTCAGGAATCAGAAAGTAATCGGAGTTTTATTGTTGGCATCACTCCAAAAGCGTGCCTATGAAAAGTCACAGCTTATGATTATTGAAATCTTATGTTCATTTTTTGCCGTAGCGGTTGAAAACGCGAAAAGTTATGAGCAAAAGAAACTTGATAGTGAGCGATGTGCTTTAACAGGCTTATATAATTATCGTTACTTTGAAAACCTACTTACCGAGGAATTTGCCAAATTTTCCTTATTTGAAAGAAAACAGATTTCCTTGATCATTCTCGATATCGACTTTTTTAAATCGGTCAATGATACTTACGGTCATCAAAGTGGGAATGAAATTCTCATTGCCCTCGCAGAAAGGTTAACCAACAAGGTGGGGGATTCCGGTATTGTCGCCCGTTACGGCGGCGAGGAATTTGTTGTTCTATTACCAGATGTTGATAAACAAGGAGCCTACGAGCTAGCTGAGCAAATCAGACTGACGATAGCTGATGAGCCCTTTATCCTTGAACAGTCGATGACGAAAGGAACTAAACCAGAAGTATATATTACCGCCTCTATCGGGGTGGCAACAGCACCTGAAGATGCTGAAGACGGCCTCGCGTTAATTCGACACGCCGATCGCGCCCTGTATGTCGGGGCGAAGAAGGCGGGAAGGAATCGGGTTGCGGAGTATGTGAAGTCATAAAGCTATATCAATATTTAAAAGACAATGGGTGATGAGAATAATTATTGTTCTCATCACTCATTGTCTATTTTTTGTAGTGCTTTTGTACATAGTAACCAAGGGGATTTGGGAGAATAATGGAAGTGTAACTAATGAAATAAGTTAAAAAGATAGTTGGAATACAAAATATGTCAGAAAAATAAATATTTTTTCAATAAACGGTTTAATATAAAAAAATCTATAGGCAGCAATATTTTTATCAGCTATAATAATGTCAGAATACCTAGAAAAAAGTCGTGTTTTGTAGAATTTCTATTATTTACTATGCCTTTAAGCCTATAGAACTGATTATACTAACGGATAAATATGAAATAAGTATTAGGTGGATTCTCTTATTGTAATCCTTTCTCTTCACTTACTTTCATATCCTAAACCAACTCTTGGATAGACACCCTCTGGTTTGAAGGTAACGCCACTACTTTTGTAGTAAAGCATTTATAAATAATGAGGAGGATATTCAAATGCTAAAAAAACTTTTGAACACCAAGCTAAAGGTAGCAAAGAATCAAAAAGGGCTAACGCTGATTGAATTACTAGTTGTAATTGTCATTTTGGGGATTATTGCCGCGATTGCGATTCCGGCTATTATGGGGAATCGTGCAAGTGCTGCATACAGTACAAACAATCAAAATCTTTCTATTCTTCGAGATGCTGTTAAACGTTATCAAACAGTTAATGGAGAGCCGCCAGCAGACCTAGACACATTAATAACAAGTGCTAATGGTGGTCCATATATCGAAACTATTCCTGATGTAGAGGCAGTTGATGGGTGTGGTGATGAAGAATTTACTTATAATAACGGTAGTGTTACAGTTGCTTCTGGGTGTTTAGGAGAAACTGGAGGAGAATAATCATTTAAAAAGCTGTCGCGTCAATTATGACGGCGACAGCTTTTTTACAATACATAAATATAAATCCATAGGTGAAGAAGGGAAGACCCAAATTGGTGTTTATCGATATTTTAGTCCTGATCTATGGACTTGTTCTCGGCAGCTTTTTCAATGTTGTTGCCATTCGGTTGTTAAAAAAAGAATCACTTGCCTTCCCCCCTTCACATTGTCCACAGTGCAATCATCGTTTACATATTCTTGATTTAATCCCGGTTTTTAGTTATTTGATTTTACAGGGAAGATGTCGTTACTGCAAAACGGAAATATCCGCTTTATATCCTTTTGGTGAAATGTTTACAGCTGTTTCAATTTTCTTCGTTTATAAGTTTGTTGGGATAACTATAGAATTGATTCCTGCACTGCTTTTGACGATATTATTAGTGATTTCCGTGTTAACCGATATTCGGGAAAAACTAATACTTGATATCGTGACATTTCCGATGCTGGGATTATTGGTTTTATCCCGTTTGTTTATTGGGACAGAACCTCTTTGGTATTATCTCCTTGGAGGGGGAATTGGCTTTACCTTATTATTAGTGATTGCAATTGTCAGCAAAGGAGGCATGGGCGGAGGAGATATTAAATTATACGCTGCGATTGGTGTTGCGCTCGGTCCGAAGCTAACGATTATGAGTTTCGTCCTTGCGTCCTTTGCGGGAGCAATTGTTGGCAGTATCCTCCTGTTGTTGAGGATTGTAAAACGAAGTCAGCCAATCCCTTTTGGGCCATTTATTTACATAGGAGTACTTACAGCATACATATATGGAACAGAATTATGGAGATGGTATACAAGCCTTTGGTAAAGGTGGTTGTTTATGAAGAATGAAAACGGGGTTACGTTAATTGAATTATTGGCAGCCGTTGCGATTATTGGCATCGTGCTCGTGCCAATGCTGACATTGCTAACTGGCGCATTTTCGAGAACGATTGTTCAAGGAAAAGAGAGTCAAATCAATTATTACGCCCAAGAGGTTATCGAAGAAGCGAGGGTTACGACTTATCCGGATGGATTGTTTGGGGTTAAGTTCTATGGTACATGCATGGAAGCCTCCGGGTGTACCGCTATTGAAATGAACATTAATGATGAATCGCTAATAGACAGTACAAACAAAGATGCTATTTATTCAATTTCTTTTCAAGAGCCATCAGAAACGGATCCAAGTATCAGAGCTGGTTTTTACGAAATTGTCGTTAAGGTTGAAACTAATGAAACCGCTAGTAAATCGGTTGAATTGACAACGGTGGTGCAAAAACAATGAATAACCAGCGGGGGGTCACTTTAGTTGAGTTACTTGTGACAATAACAATAATGGGAATCATATCTGCGCCAATCTTCATGTTAGTGAATAATACGTTACAAGTGCATAAAGAAACAAGTATTCGGAATCAGCTTCAGCATGAAGCGAGATTCATTACTCAATACATGAGTGAAAAGGTCAGAGATGGAGCAAAAATTGAGCGTGCAGGGGATACATGGATACTTAGGAAAGATACTAATGGCAAGACTGAGATTTTTATCCGCTATAATGATTCGCTTAAAACTGCCTTTTTCAAAGATAGTGCTACTGTCCTATCAAGTAATATCCTTGAATTTACTGTTGATGATGATACTGAATCTAATAAAATGGATGTTCGGTTGTCACTTCAAAATCAAGGCCAAACTTTCACTACGAATACAACAATTTTTAATCAATCAAGGTATTCTGGTATGGAAAATTAGCATTCAAGTTAGGTGAAGACAATGAGAATATCTAAAGCTTTGAATAACGAACGTGGTGCGGCACTTATTTTGACATTATTTCTAATCATGTTTATATCGATTGTGGGTGTTTCCTTATTAAACACGACCTTTTATGGTCAGAAAAATAATGTTGTCGCAGTTCAAGAACAAGAAGAGTATTATCTTCTTGAAGGCGCAATTGAGATGATGTTATTTGAAATGAAAGACTATAACAAGGATGACCCTACGCTTTATTTAATGGCAGAAGATGAGGCTGGAAATGTTAGAAATGTTTTAGATGGAAATGGGAATCCAATTCCAATCAGAACCAAGGGATCTTATTTTTATTTAAATGATCCTAGCTCACCAAGATTAAAAACTTTTAACATCTCTGGTCAAGATATTCAGGTAAGGATTGAGAATGAAGTTAAAAATACAGCTGGGGATAAGTATACTTTCACAATTAGTGCTAATAAATCAACGGACAACAAATTTGTAAGAAGTGTAGATTTTGAAGTTTTTAGTGGAGATAGACCGAAAAATTTAGCGTTTGATCCCGAAATACCAGAAGTTGATCCGTTCCCTGGTGAACCGATCCTTGGCTATAGTTATGCAGATAATGATATTAACCCGAACCAAATACAAAATGTCGGCAGGTTGACCGAAGATTTTGCTAATATTCGCCGTTTTTATGGTGTGGATAATATCGCCAAGTCTGGAACCTTAACGAATAGTTACATTTTTGCAGGAAATAATAAACACTACTTTACTGGAATGACTCTTAATAAAAATAGTACATTAACGATTCCAGCTGGACAGTTAGTGTTTGTTGATTATATAAATCTTTCCGGAGGAGGGCAACCGGGGTCTACTGTTTTGAAGGTTGATGGGATTTTAATTGTTAATGAATTTAATATAAGTGGGAATATCAATTATCAAATCAATGGAGCGATAATTGTCAATAAGCTGGTCGTATCAAGTAACGGCCTAACCATAGGAACGACTGCGGGTGTCGATCCTGGGGGCTCTGGTGGTGGCTATGAGGCACCATCAAGAGAGATTACGGAAGAAGATTATACATGGTCCACGAAATTAGAAAATGTCACAGATATGAGAACGGATAGAGAGTAATTAGGAGGTGAACCGTTTGCTGGGTAACAAAATTTTTTCGGGGATAGATTTTCGTGATAACTTTATCTCTTGTGCAACCGTAAAGATGGAACGAGGAATTCCGGTTTTACAAAATGTTGCGAAACAAGAAGTAGCCGTTGAGATAATTGAAGGGGGGCGGGTCACTGATAGTGATCTCCTTGTATCTGAGTTAAGCCATTTTTTTAAAGATGGCTATATAAGTAAAAAAATTCACTTAGCGATTCCAACACAAAATATTCTCCTTCGTAAGGTTACCACTTTACCAGATGTTGGAGAAGGGGAAATAAGAAAGTTGCTTCGATTTCATATTGGTGAAAGCATTCATTTGCCTTTCGAAAATCCAATTTATGATTTTGTGAAATTAGGGTCGATTATCCCAAAACGCTTAGATGAAATGGGTGCTCCGCTTGAAGATGCCGAAGAGGATGACCTTGAGCTTTCACTGGGAGAATTGGCGCAAGAAATGAAAGAGGAGACTGAAAGCCCCAGAAGTGAAGTCTTATTATTCGCGACATCCAAGGTGCTATCACAGGAGGTTGCTGATGTAATTACCGCTGCAGGGCTAAAGCCATTGTCTGCTGAAATCCGAGCTCTAGCGCTCCAGCGATTGCTTACCTATGTGCATCCACACTGGTTGCGAGAAACAGAAATGATTGTTGATGCATCAGAGAAGTCTGTAGATATCCATATTTTTAAAGAGAATCTAATCGTGTTTTCTAGGAGAATGTCGATAAACCCTGATTCTTATCAGGCAGTTACAGAAAACAATATTGAGGAGGAATTATTCATCCTTGATGATGACGAGGTCTCTAATGAACTAGAAGGGAAACGCGAGGTTGCCGCGGCTAAAGTTGATTCCGGAATTGCACGCGAAGAAAACTCCTATTTTAATGAGATTTTCCTAGAAATTGAAAGAGCACAAAATTTTTTCCGTTATTCCTTAAATGAGCGTGAGAGTGAACTAAAGAGAATGATTGTAACAGGCGATTATGCTAATCAAATTTATGATTCATTAAGAAATAGAATGGAATCTGTGAGAGTAGTGCGGATTGACTATAGCTCAATCTTAGCTCCTGATTTTTCTTATACTGAGCTTTTAGATTCCTGCAGTACTGCTATTGGTCTAGCGATGAGAGGGAACGAAAAGATAAAGAAAAAATAGCAAAATCTGCTAAGCTTCGGAGAATGGAGGTCTAACGTGGAATTTAGTATTAATTTATTGCCACAAACCACTAGTAGTAAAGAAAGAAGAAGCCTCTATCTAGTACCCATTTTGGGAGTTGCGACGGTTGTGGCTACAACTTCCTTTTTAGCATATAGTTACTTTGATACAAAAAATTCTGTAGAAACATTAGCTGAAAGCATTACCGCTCAAACAACGGTAAAAGATCAATTGATCCAAGAATACCAAAAGAAACAAGCAGGAGTTACAGAATATAATTTTACCGAAAAGTACAGATCCTTAAACCAATTTTTAGGATCTATATATGTAAATACAATTGAATTCCATGAAGACATTGTGCGCTTATTACCGACTAATGCAGAAATAGATGCTTATACATATTCGAATAATGGTGATCTATTGACAACAATCTCCTTTTACTCAAAAGGGGATTCCGCTGTATTCCTGCATAGAATACTAAATGCTGAGTTTGTGGAGCGAGCAGAGGTGGAAATGATTGCGGCTGAAGACGAAGAAGAATTAACCTATCAGTCAATGTTTTACATAAAGCTTGATACAGTAGTGGGTGAGGAAGAATGACAAAATGGTTCGAGCAATATAAAAACGTAGTGTTGATCTTTATTCTTATCCTTTTTTTGCTATTATCACTATTTTATTCCTTTTTTATTCGCCCGTTGGCCGCAGAAGAAAAAACAAATCGCGAACAATTAAACAAAATAGAGGAAGATGTTTCTTTTTATCAACAACAATTAGCAGCGCTACAGCCGCTAAAGTTTACGGAAGAGGAAAAGCAATTGCTTGTCGGAAGTATACCAGCTAAGCCTAATGTTGAAGAAATTATTCGAGATCTCGAGAAAAAGGAAATCGAAACAGGAATTGTGATTGAAAGTGCTGGCTTCAAATTATTCCCTAATGAAATCATTGAGGAACAGGCACAAAGTCAGCCCGAAGCAAGTGAGCCAGCAGGTGAAACACCTCCAGAAACGACTGAAGCACAACAAGAAAATCCACCTCCTACAGAGGTGCCGTCTAGTTGGGAGCATATCTTCCCTCCAGAATTATTTGAATTGGTGAAAGATAAATTAACAGAAGTCAAAGATATCACGGTCTCGTACGTGGAAATAACGATAGATTTGAACGGAAACGTAGAGGATGTTAACCGATTTATTGATGAGATAGAACATTTACAACGCATTATCCATGTTCAAAACTACGATTATTCGATTAACGAGGAAAAGGACAATCGATCAGAAGGAATTCTAACAATCCGGGCATTTTATAGTGATGATTTTGTTGAGTTTATTAAGGATGAAACAGAGTTTGCACTTGATTATGAATTTTCTCCGGAGGATATCAATAGATATCTTGATCTAACTAATCCTGAAGATAGCAACCCTGAGAATAACAACGGTGAAAACGAATCAACTGAACAAAGCGATCCAACTATTCCCCTTGATCCAACTAAACAAAGTCCTAATGATTCTAGCCCTAATAATGGAACAAACGATTATTTTGATGCAGCTCCGCTCCCGGAATTTAACCCGATAACCTATTACTCAAACCCAATCGGAGCTCCACGCGAAGGTGCGCCAGAATTCTATGTAGTCCAAACAGGTGCATATACAAATAAAGGCTCTTTTTTGAATTCAGCAATTAATAGACTAGTTCAAGCAGATATTTACCCAAGGGTGGTAGAGAATCGCTTAAGTTATGTCTACACCGCATCAAATTTCAATCAACTATATGCAAAAAATATTGTAGATGATTTGAGTAGACAAGGCTTTAATTCCTATGTGAAAAAATTGCCGATTCGTTTAACTAGTGAAGAACAAAAACTGCTTTTACCAGCAGCAAATGCTGCTATTAGTTCCCTTACTGGCTTACTGTCAAATGGACAAGCGTTTCAGGAATTTATGATAACCGAAGATATGTTAACGACAGTTCGGATGAAAATTGTTGATTATGAAAATCAGGTTCAGCTTGTTTTGAATTCTTCAGATAATGAAAATCGAAAACAAGAACTAAGGCAAACAGTGGCGACTTTAAGGCAAACAGAAGCTGTTTTAGAAGAGGTGATTACCACAGGAACGCCGAATTCCTTTGGGAAAGCCGAAGGCCTGGTTCTAGACTTTATGTTAATCTTCAATGGATATATTCCTTTTGATGCTAAGGGATGATGATTGGGAAGTCTTACAAAAAGGTGGGGAAATGAATGATTCAGAAACGGAAGAGATTAGGGGATTTGTTAGTAGAGGCTTCCGTTATTTCGGAAGAACAGCTAAAGGAAGCCTTGAAGGAACAAAAACAGAGCGGCTTTCGTTTAGGTGACCAATTAATTGCCATGAAACTTGTGACTGAGCAGCAAATCATTGAAGTCCTTGAATATCAATTAGGGATTCCTCATGTTGATTTATACAATCAAAAGATTGATAAGAAATTAGTTAATGTTATTAGTGAAGACATTGCTCGGAGATATCAAGTCTTACCACTAAAAAAAACAGGGAATCGTTTAATGGTTGCGATGTACGACCCACTTAATTACTTTGCGCTTGATGATTTACGTTTAAGTACTGGGTTTGAAATAGACCCAGTCATTGCTAAAAAGGTTGAGCTTGAGCTAGCGATTAACCGTTACTATGGAATGCAGAAATCAATCGAACAAATGCTTCTGGATATGCCTACGAATGAAGATGACCAGGCTTTTTTGGAGGCACAGCAATCCGATGATTCCCCTGTAGCCAAAATGGTCAATCAATTAATTAAACAAGCTGTACAGTTGGGGGCGAGTGATATTCACTTTGATCCTCATGAAACGGAAGTAGTTATTAGAATGCGGATTGATGGGCTATTAAGGACTGAGCGGGTTCTGCCGATAGCCATGAATAATGTTTTAGTTTCCAGAATCAAAATTATGTCCAAGCTAAATATCGCCGAAAAACGCTTGCCGCAGGACGGAAGATTTAAAGTGGAGCTCGACTATAAAACCATTGATCTGCGTGTATCCATCCTCCCAACTAACTTTGGGGAAAAAGTTGTCATGCGTTTATTGGATACAGGTAGTGTTACATTAGGTATAAAGCAGCTTGGCTTTTCAGAAGAAAATGAAAAAGAATTCAGTGAAATTATTCAGCATGCCTATGGAATTATTCTCGTTACCGGTCCAACGGGTTCTGGTAAGTCGACAACCCTATATACAGCTTTGCAGCACTTGAATAATGATACCGTAAACATCATAACTGTTGAAGATCCCGTCGAATACCAAATTAAAGGAATAAATCAGGTTCAAGTAAGACCGAATATTGGCATGACCTTTGCTGCTGGTTTGCGTTCGATTTTACGACAAGATCCAGATATTATCATGGTAGGGGAAATTCGCGATTCTGAAACGGCGGAAATTGCCCTGCGGTCTGCGATGACGGGTCACTTAGTTTTGAGCACATTACATACAAATGATGCCGTCAGTGCAATCAGCCGATTGATGGATATGGGGATTGAACCTTTCCTGGTCGCTTCCTCATTAGTTGGCGTTTTAGCCCAAAGACTTGTTCGTAAAATCTGTCCGTATTGTGGAGAGAGCTATGAATTGACGGAAGATGAGCGACAGTTATTTGTATCACGAGGGCTTTCTACTGCTTCGATTATTAAAGGAAAGGGCTGTACCCATTGTAATAATACAGGGTATAAAGGTCGGATTGCTATCCATGAACTCGTGGTCGTCGATAATCATTTGCGTGAAATGATTACAATGAAACAGTCAGACTCTGCATACCGGAAATATGTAAGGGAGAAGGGCTTTAAAGGAATGCTTGATGATGGTCTTTTAAAGGTATCGCAAGGGAAAACGACGATCGAGGAAATCTATCGCGTCACCATATAATAATGATAAAGGGGACTATGGGCATTGACTACAACCAACATTTTGAGTATGGATAAATTACTTCATTTCGCCTATAAAAATAAAGCCTCTGACTTGCATATCACAACTGGAACAACACCGGTTGTTCGTCTGAATGGAAAGTTAAAAAAAATTGGCTCGCAAATTCTATCTCCAGAGGACACTGAAAGACTTGCGCAAGAAATTACTTCCAATAACCAGTTTGAGCGCTTCAAACAGGATGGGGAACTCGATTTTTCCTACACTCTTCCTGAAGTTTGTCGCTTTCGTGTGAATTTATATCGACAAAGAGGAGCGATTGGGATTGTTTGTCGTGTGATCAATAGCAAAATCCCGACATTTGAA
>Ga0182742_1005058_pt1 | contig 11425 bp, 9 predicted proteins | sample eDN5th37CBELigMG_FD_128880 | JGI IMG/M metagenome (GOLD analysis project Ga0182742, IMG submission 128880) | Enriched Miracle-Growth compost microbial communities from Emeryville, California, USA - eDNA 5th pass 37_C BE-Lig MG (version 2)... ... | reverse complement strand
TGAAAAGTACGCTTATATGAAAAAATTTCTGGATGTTCTTCAAGAAGTAAATGATAATCTCCGTGAACGATGATTCCATGAGTTTTCCGGAGCTGAATAAGCTGGCGATAATAATGATAAATAGAGCTCGGGGTCGCCACAGCTTGCTCCGCATTGATCTCCTGATAGTTTGGATTCACCTTTATCCAAGGGCTACCTGTCGTAAAACCAGCGTTCATGTTGGAATTCCATTGCATCGGAGTCCTTGAATTATCCCGCCCTTTTACATAAATGCTTTCCATTATCTTTTCTTCCGGAATACCTTCCTCTTTTTGCTCACGATAAAAATTGAGAATTTCAATGTCACGGTAATCCTGTATGGACGTAAATTTAATATTTGTCATCCCTATTTCTTCACCTTGATATACATAAGGAGTCCCTTTCATCATATGAAGGAGGGTTGCCAGCATTTTTGCAGATTCAACCCGATATTGTTTATCATCGCCAAAGCGTGACACAGAGCGTGGTTGATCATGATTATTAAAGTAAAGACTATTCCAGCCCTTATTCTCTAGTGCCTTCTGCCATTTTGTAAGGTTTTGCTTTAAGTCTAGTAAATTTAGCGGCTTTAAATCCCACTTTCCAAATTGGCCATTATCTAGCCCCATATGCTCAAACTGGAATACCATATTTAATTCTTTCCGTGATTCTTCCGTATAGAGCTGTGCCAATTCTGGTGTTACTCCTGGCATTTCTCCAACAGTCATGACATCGTAGGAAGAGAGGACTTCACGATTCATTTCCTGTAAATAATCATGAATATATGGACCGTTTCGATAAAACTTACTTCCTGAGGCATACTTTTTACCAGGCTTAGGTTCCCCGTCCGGCATCATTTCTGGTTTTGAGATGAAGTTAATGACATCCATTCGGAAGCCATCAATTCCTTTTTCAAGCCACCATTTCATCATCGCATACACTTCTTGGCGAAGCTTAGGGTTTCTCCAGTTTAAATCCGGCTGCTTTTTCGAGAACAAATGCAAATAATATTCTCCTGTTCTTTCATCATATTCCCAAGCCGATCCTCCAAAATTCGAATACCAATTCGTTGGTTCTCGCCCATCTTTGGCTGGCCTCCAGATATAATAGTCACGATACGAATTCTCTTTTGATTTTCTTGCCTCTACAAACCATGGATGTTCGTCTGAGCTATGATTAACCACAAGATCCATTATTAATTTCATGCCGCGCTGATGGATTTCTGCTAGAAGCTCCTCCCAATCCTTCATGGTCCCAAATTCATCCATGATATTCTGATAATCACTAATATCATAGCCATTATCATCATTGGGAGATTTATATACCGGTGACAACCAAATAACATCAATCCCCAGATTTTTTATATAATCTAGCTTTGAAATGATTCCTTGTAAATCACCGATACCATCCCCATTGCTGTCCATAAAGCTTCTCGGGTAAATTTGATATACGACACTTTGCTTCCACCATGGATCATTCATCTTTTCAACTCCTACTCCTTCCCTAATATCAGGGTGTGAAAATTTCACCAAAAAACGCTAATTTATTTTATGTAGAAGGAGCCTGCCCTAACCGGGAGGCTCCAACTTTCCATAGTTATTGAGCTTTCCGTGTTTTTCCTAATAAAAAGGTAAGGATGAAAGGCACGATAATGACGATCGCCATTCCGATGAAGAACGAACCCCATTTATTAGGGAAAATGGATAAAAAGGCCGGTAGTCCACCGACCCCAATAGATGGAGCTTGTACTCCAGCCATAGCAATAAATGCACCTGCTAGAGATGAACCAATAATTGCTGAGATAAAGGCAAAGCGGAACCGTAAGTTTACCCCAAACATGGCAGGTTCTGTGATCCCAAGATAGGCTGAGACTGCTGAAGTGATACTTAAACTTTTTAATTTTTCTTCTTTAAGGACAAAGAACATTGCCAATGCAGCTGTCCCTTGCGCAATATTAGAAAGTGCAACCATTGGCCATAAGAATGTTCCTCCTGTACTTCCAATTAACTGAAGGTCCACAGCTAAGAATGTATGGTGCATACCTGTAATAACCAGTGGTGCATATAGTCCACCATAAATTAATCCACCTACGAAAGGAGCAAATTCAAATAATCCTACAACTGCATTGGTAATCGCATTGCCGATGGCAAAGGTAATTGGTCCGATGGCGATAAAGGATACAAATCCAGTTACAAGAAGGGCAATCGGTGCCACGAGAAGAAGTTGAAATGCATCTGGAATTTTATTCCGCAAGGCAATCTCTAATTTAGCTAAAACATAGGATGCGATTAATACAGGTAAAACTTGTCCCTGATACCCTACCTTTTGAATCGTCAATCCAAAAAGGTTCCATGTAGGAATCTCATCGGTCGCCCCATATCCCCAAGCATTCAATAAATCAGGGTGGACAAGCATTAAACCAAGAACAATCCCCAGTAACGGACTCCCACCAAATCTGTTTAAAGCAGACCACCCAATTAGCCCAGGCAAGAATGTAAATGCCGTATTGGCGATTAGATTGATAATACTTGCAACATCTGCCCATTGTGGATAAACCTCCACAATCGATTCATCAAAGAAAATGCCAGGGCCTGTCAGTATATTATTAATCCCCATTAATAACCCTGCTGTTACGATGGCAGGTAATATCGGGATGAAAATATCAGCTAAGGTTTTAATCGCCCGTTGCAGTGGATTTAAATTCTTTGCTGCCTCATCCTTTATCTGCTGTTTGGAGGATTCGCCAATTCCCGTCATGGCAACCATTTCTTTATATACTTTATCAACCGTTCCTTGTCCGATGACTACCTGGAACTGGCCATTCGTGGAAAAGGAGCCTTTTACAAGATCAATATTTTCAAGAGCTTCTTTATCAACTTTCGCCTCATCCTTTAATGCAAAACGCAAACGAGTAACACAGTGTGTAGCAGCTGAAATATTCTCTTTTCCACCAATAGCCTGGACAATTTTTTCAACTGATTCTTTATTTACACTCATAGATCAGTCCCCCTATTAACCAACTTTAATGGATCCCAACGTCATTATGTTCTAAGGAATTAGAAGATGTCTCTTCTACCTTTTGTTTACAACTCAATAATTATTCCTTTTAACTTCCAGGTGCCAGGCACCATCCATTTTTTGGTACAAACATGATTTTTCACCTAAGAAAACCACGACTCCTCCGGCGTGGTTTTTGGTGTTATTCTTCTCTTTTTAATAGTTGAGTGATAAACTGCGGCAATGAAAAACAGCTTTCGATTATTTGCTCATTTACATACTTTGTATTGCGGGTAGTTACTTTCTTTGTCACCGGTGAAATAGAACGCTTTGAACCAATAGTGAAGCTCCATAATCCCCCTGGATAGGTAGGAACGACAGCAGTGTATAGTTTAACATGAGGAAAGATTCCGCCTAGATATTGATAGGTATTTAACATAGTTTTTTTGTGGAAAATGGGGGACTGACTTTGACAAACCATTAATCCATCCTCTTTAAGGGCATGGTATACAGATTCGTAAAAGGTTTGTTCAAATAAAGCTTGGGCTGGTCCAACGGGATCTGAAGAGTCGACGATAATTACATCATATTCATTTTGTTTCGTGCTAGCCAGTACAATTCCATCTTCAAAAGTATAGTGTACACGCGGGTCTGATAAATTTCCTGAAACAACAGGGAGGTATTTTTTACAGGCTGCGACCACTGATCTGTCAATTTCGACCATATCAATTCGTTCCACATCTTCATATTTACATACTTCCCTAGCCACACCGCAATCGCCTCCACCGATAATTAATACTTTCTTTGGAGAGGGATGGATTGATATTGGAACATGTGAAATCATTTCATTATAAATATGTCCATCCACTGAAGTTGTTTGGACAACCCCATCCAAAACCAACATTCTTCCAAAATCACAAGATTCGACTATCATAAGATGTTGATACGCAGTTTTCTCTTCATACACCACTTCTTTGATTCGGTAGCTTACCTTTAAATTCCCCTGCTCATCTTCAGTAAGCCACAAATCCCCCTCTTCTTCCTTTAAATATTCAACCATGTATATCTCCCCTTATCTTCACCTTCTATTATGTTTATATTAGCTACGGAACTCAGGATTTTCAAATGTAAAATAACAAAAAATGGATGGTGCCAGGCACCATCCATTTTTTAGAAATTCGGTAATTCATCCAGATTGTTTTCTTTAATGCCATCTGGCTCGCTACGGATGATATCCCTCCCATATTTATGAAACACATCAACATTTGCTAGCATTCCTGCTTTGGCTTCATCAAGTGCTGTTATATAATCTAACTCTCGTCCAGCCTCTGTCTTAAATGCGATGATATCCCCGTCATCATTTTTCCGGACTGCGACAATCCTTTCTTTCCCTTGATTAACGTCTTCTCTTAACTCCTGATAGGCATTGTTCTCCGCTTGCTGCCTATATTCATTATAGATTTGGTTAAAGTCTTTAGATTCCAAACAAAGCACCTCCCGAACATATGTTTAATTTGTGCTTTGCGTGGCTTTTTATGTATCAAGCCTTTTTCCAAACAGAAGAATAGATCTTCCCTCAGGTTTTACTTTTCCAATTTACATATTAATCACGGTAAAAAACCTTATCTATTCTCAAATCCCCCGCCCCATAGCTCTCTACCGCCGGTATGGCCATTATGCTGATGATAATCTTTATCCACTAGCTGTACCTTCCCCGCTTCTTCATGATGGTGCCAGGCGTAACCATCCGGGGTCATTCCAAGTAAAAGTTGCTCAATATCCTTTGAATCTAATCCCAACTCATGTATAAGGTCTGGATTTGATCGGATCGCATTATATAGCTCCACATTCGCATATGCCCAATGAACAATATCTGTTTGAAGATATAAACTCACAGGCAGTTGTACTTCATAACCAACATCAAATACTGGAAATGTGCCGGTTACCTCTCCAATGGGTAAGTCAATCGTTTTTTCTATAAAAGGAACACTATTCCCCCCCATTTCCTTAGTCACTTCATCTAAGGGCGTAGGCTTCTCTTCTACTTGATTATTTACTGCGCTCTTGAATGGATTGATTGATCCTACAGACATTACAGCTACAAAGCCTGTTTCCCCTTTCTTATCAGGATCTTTTTGAGATTGTTTAGTAGCACTCGGATTTGATTTCATATAAGCAGCACCTAAACTTTTAACTGTAACAGAAAAAGAATTCTCTAATCCCTTAAGAGCATCAAGAGTAGAGCCTTTCAGATCGTCCATCCCTTCAGACTTGATTGTCTCATTATTTGAAATCACCCCATAGGTACCTTTTACAGCTCCATCAATAAATTGACCAGCAGTGCCAAAAACCTTTTTTGTTCCTTTTGTTATTCCGTCCCCTACTCCCTCTAACAAACCAGAATTCACAGCTTTCCCCGCTCGCTTTACCACACCACCAATGACAGAACCCGCCATCATACCCACGCCTTTTCCTATCGTTCGAAACAAAGCCATAATTACCTCCATTTCTAAATTAACAATTACAATCATTTGGACGAAAACACATTAAGATTTCTGTTAAAAACATTGCATTATACATGATTGCCAAATTACAAACTCTCCATAATGGCAGGAATCGTCTTTTCCATCTAGATGTTGATAAATTAGAATGGCTGATGTCATATTAGTAAACAATTTTAAACACCAATAAAAAAATCCCCAAAAGGATATCTTTTGAGGAAATATTCAATACTATAAAAATCTTTATTAAAAAGGCTTCCAGGTAAGCTTTCGCGCTTCAGTGAATCGTTTTTCTACCTCTGGCCAATTAACAATGTTCCACCAATTGTCCACATATTTAGCTCGTTCATTTTTATATTGAAGATAGTAAGCATGTTCCCATACATCAAGGACTAGCAATGGAATCGTATCCCATTGAGTTAAATTTTGATGCTTTTCCGCTGTTAAAATTTCCAAGCGGTGTGAACGAGGTGCCCAAACAAGAATAGCCCATCCGACCGCTTCAACATTTTTGGCAGCTTCTGAAAAATGTTTTTTAAACTGTTTAAAGCTTCCAAAAGCATCATTGATAGCTGTCATTAATTGTCTTGAAGGTTTTCCCCCTCCATTAGGGCTCATTATATCCCAGAAAATCGTGTGTAAATAATGACCTGATCCATGAAAAGCAGCCTCTCGTTCCCAATGCTTTATTAAACTAAAATCCCCCTTTTCACGGGCCTTTTTCATTTCTCTTTCAGCTTTATTCAGTCCATCTACATAGCTTTGATGATGCTTCGTATGATGCAATCGCATGATTTCTTCCGCTATGACGGGCTCTAATGCATTATAGGCATATGGCAGCGGAGGTAATCTGTGTTCTCCTATCGGCACTGGTTGTAAAGCTCCCATTTCCTGTCGATTCAAATCCTCTTCTGCTCTTCCAAACAAGGATTGAAGCTCCTCATGTATACTAGTTGCTTGTTCAAATAAACTCGCATCATCGACAAGACTTTCTTCTGTTTTCACATCATTCAATAATAAGACAAATTTGTTTTCCCATTCCGATAATTCAGGTTCTTCAATTCGCTCCGTTAGCTCTTCAAACGAAGTTATATACATATTCTCAATCTCTTCACACCAGGTTGCCAATATCTCCCTATACGGCTTTTCAGTCACTTAATTACGCCTCCCCTGATTAAACATCTTTAACACAATATGAGGCTATAGCGGAAAGGGTTACCATTTAGGAATGACGGAAATATGTTTTCATTCAGGTAGATAATAAGTCTTTGCTTTCATCTTTCACCAGTTTTTGCAAGAGACTGGGGATAGCTTGTATTCGATAGCTTCTTTTTAGCGTAAATGTCATTTTTCTTAAAAGCATGCCAGTAAGCACCCGCGATAAAAACAGAGCCACCCACCGCATTCCCTAAAAGAACTGGAAAGAAGTTCCCAATATATTCTACCCAAGTAAAATGACCTGTGAAAATAGCTGCTGGAATCACAAACATATTGGCAACTACGTGTTGAAATCCTAAGGCGACAAAAGCCATCGTGGGAAACCAAATCCCGACCATTTTTCCAATCAAATCATCCGAGGAATAACAAAGCCAAACAGCAGCAGCAACTAACCAATTACAGCCAATCCCTGAGATAAATGCCTGCAGGAAGGTCGCTTCTAATTTATGCTCCGCGATTGAAACAGTCTCAGCCAAATAAGGAGCCGTTTCTGTTAAACCAACGATATGCCCAAAGAAATACGCAATAAACATGGCTCCCATAAAATTACTAACTGCTACCAATGCCCAGTTAGAAAAAACCTTACCAATCTGAACCTTATTTGCTAACCTTGCAAATGGAACAGCCATCATATTTCCGGTTAATAATTCCCCCCCAACCAATAACGTGAGGATTAGCCCAATTGGGAACACCGATGCTCCAATTAAACTACTTAGACCTGCTAAACTTTCTGGCAGTACAGCAGTCACTCTAATGGATAATAAATAGCCCAATGCAATAAATGCCCCTGCCTGAAAACCCAAGATGATGATTTTTAATAATGGGTATGTCGTCTTGTTTACACCCATTTCAACAATTTTTTCTATATTTTTTTCTGAATTTCTGTAAGCCATGAACGTTGCGCCTCTTTTTCTGAAATTTTTATTAAATGTGAAGCATTTCACATGAATCCCTAATAGCATTCATAAAGATTTAACTTTTGGGGTTTACCTCAATTGAAAGTATCCTTTTAGAATCGTCATAACTCTCTACCCTCCCCTCTTTTGTGACCAATCCTAGTTTAAATACAATATTCAATATTATCTCTTTTCCATTTTACTCCTTTCCAATTTAATAAAACTCATTGAAATATTACAATTTAATAGAATTTCATTGAAATTAGTGGCAAATGTCATAGATTTTTATGCTAGAATGCTTCTAAGTGCCTGCAACCTATTATTTTAATTGAAAGAGTTATTAACTTAAAGCCACTAACCTGACAATAAATAGAACGGAGAAAGTTTTGACCATGATCCTAATAATCGACAACTATGATTCCTTTACTTTCAATCTAGTACAATACATCAGAGAGCTAGGTAAAAAAGTCATTGTAAAGCGGAATGACCAGATCTCTATTGAGGATATCAAAGAAATGCAACCGACCCATATTCTTCTATCACCCGGACCTGGAAATCCCAATGGGGCCGGTATTTGTTTAGATGTGGTAAAAACCTTTCAACAGCAAATCCCCATACTAGGTGTATGCCTTGGGCACCAAATCATTGCCCAAGCATTTGGAGGCAGAGTTACTAAAGCCTTAAGGCCGATGCATGGAAAAACGACCATGATTGACCATGATGGAAAAGGGATATTCCAAAATACCCCAAATCCACTTCGAGTCGCTAGGTACCACTCGTTAATTGTCGATGACCCATCCTTACCAAATTGTTTCCAGATTAGTGCAAGAACAAAGGATGGAGAAATCATGGCAATTCGCCATAAAGAATTTCAAATCGAAGGGGTTCAATTCCACCCTGAAGCCATCCTTACGGAGAATGGCTTAGAAATATTAGCGAACTTCTTTTTAAACAACTCAAATAATAAAAGGATGAAATCAATAAATGAAACACCAAAATCCAGTGTTGTCGTTTGAATTTGCCACTTCAGAAGGTTCAATAAGACCTCTTACCTTTCAAAACCCAGTAAAAGTTTATAAAGCCCATTCAATTGAAGAGGTGCTCCCTGCATTAGAACTTGTTCAAGCTGAAATCCAAAAAGGATTCTATGCGGCGGGATTTATAACCTATGAAAGCGCCCCAGCATTCGACCCAGCTTTTAAAGTTAGGGGGGGAAGTACGATGCCGCTTCTATGGTTTGGTATATTCGAAAGTCCTCAAATAGAATCAATCTCAAGTTCTGGAACCTACCACCTAACCGAATGGATTCCATTGGTAGAAAGGAAAGAGTTTGATTCGGCTATACACTCGATTAAGAACTCCATTGAAATGGGCGAAACCTATCAGACAAATTATACCATTCGTATGGTCTCCCAATTTCAGGGGGACAATGTCGCTTATTTTGAAAGCTTAAAAAGAGCACAAACCTCTAATTATAGTGCTTATATTCATACCGGTGAACATACGATTTTATCTGCGTCACCTGAATTGTTTTTTCGACTAGAGGGAAATGAACTCACAACAAGGCCAATGAAGGGAACGGTCAAAAGAGGAAATTTCACTGAGGAAGATAAGGCAAATGCCAGTCGGCTTTACCACTCTGAAAAAGATCGCGCTGAAAATGTGATGATTGTCGACCTCCTTCGAAATGACTTAGGGATGATTGCTGAAACAGGTTCGGTCAAAGTGTCTAAGCTGTTTGAGATTGAACAGTATCCCACCGTCCACCAAATGACTTCAACGATTACTGCAAAGGTTGGAGAGGATACTCAGATAAGTGATATCCTAAAAGCACTCTTCCCGTGCGGGTCGATTACGGGTGCACCGAAAGTTAGTACCATGGATATTATTGCAAACCTAGAAACGACACCACGTGAAGCTTATTGTGGCGCAATTGGCTTTATTACTCCTAACAAAGAAGCTGTTTTTAATGTGCCGATTAGAACTGTTCTGATTGAAGAAAAAACAGGAAAAGCAGTTTATGGTGTTGGTGGCGGAATAACATGGGATTCAACCAGTGACGGAGAATACGATGAGGTTCTTGCAAAGGCTAGAATTCTAAAGGAGAAACGGCCAGAGTTTCAATTGCTAGAAAGCTTACTCATAAGTGAGGGGCATTATATACTCCTTGATGAACATCTTGACCGGCTCGAAAACTCCGCTCAATACTTTAATTATCTTTATAACCGAATAAATATAAAGGAAAGCCTGCAAAATCTAGTTCATACCACCACCCTCAATAAAGCAAAAGTTCGCCTTCTCTTGGGTAAAGATGGTAGCGTAAAATTCGATGTACAGCCACTTACAATTCTTGAACCTAATCAGTCTATCATCCTTGCTAGGGAACCGATTGATAAAAACTATCCGTTCCTCTATCACAAAACAACGAACCGAGAAATCTATTTACACTTCCAAAGGATGAAGCCACCCGAGGCTTTCGATGTACTATTGTGGAACGAGGATGAAGAGTTAACTGAGTTTACAAATGGAAATGTCGTCTTAGAAATGGACAATGGATTATGGACTCCCCCGATTCAATCTGGCTTATTAGCTGGTACCTTTCGCGAAAGATTAATTAAGAATGGAAAGATTCAGGTGAAAACATTAAAAATCTCAGACCTAAAAAAATGCACAAAAATTTGGTTTATCAATAGTGTACGAGAATGGGTCGAGGTTAATTTGATTTAAAAGTTTTAGTAAGTATCAGATATAGCAAAAATATAAAAACCTCTTACAAATCCTGGATAGTGCCTGGCACTTTTCAGGATTTTCCAATTAGGTTTAATTTATTAAACTCCTCATGGATGTATTCTAAGGTTTTGTTTAGTAGTGGTAGAGTTTCATTTAGCAATTGATGGTCTCCTCCATGAATAATCCGAATTTGGCAATTTGGGAATTTCTTTTTTACGAATGTCAAATTATGTCGCCAGTCTACGGTTCGGTCTCGATCACCTTGAATCACTAAAACGTTTGCATCTGATATTGGGTAATCCTTTACCCTTTGATTCCATGTCATTAAAGCCTCGAACCATACAAGTGGAATTTTATCATACTGAAGTGGGTCCTGTTTAACAAAGTCTAAATAATCCCGGTTCGATGAATTCTTATGATAAACCCGTGTCAATTGTTGAACAAATGGCTTAATGAGCAAAATACCAAGCCTTGAAAGATGCCAGTTATATGAACGAACAAGTGGTGAGATCAATACCACCTTTTGAAAGGTTTCTTGTTTCCTTAATAAATAGTCAATCAAGATCGCTCCTCCTGTACTATGTGCCACGACATATACTGGTAGTGATGGGAGGTTTTGCAATCTTTTTTCAACCTCATGAAAAACATTCACATAATCACAAAAATCATTTATTTCTGCTCGTGCCCCACTCGACCAACCATGTCCAGGAAAATCATATGTTATGACTTGATACCGTTTCTGTATCAAATCATTTATTAGATTACTCATTGCCCCCGCATGATCCAAATATCCATGAACAACAAGTACCGTTCCAATTGGTTCAGATGGAATAAACGATTGCATAAAGATTGTATCCCTACCATGCTTTAACCACTCATACTTGTACTCGATATCTTCACAATCAAATCCATAGAACTTTAAATAAGCATTGATATCTATACGATCGGTCTGATTTGAACTACGTCTTCGCCTGCCAGCCATTCTTCCATCCCCCTCCCCATTTGCGGTCAATCACACTCACCTACTTAGGTATATAGATGAAAATCATTAAATCAAACAACATT
>Ga0182742_1005057_pt1 | contig 11430 bp, 9 predicted proteins | sample eDN5th37CBELigMG_FD_128880 | JGI IMG/M metagenome (GOLD analysis project Ga0182742, IMG submission 128880) | Enriched Miracle-Growth compost microbial communities from Emeryville, California, USA - eDNA 5th pass 37_C BE-Lig MG (version 2)... ... | reverse complement strand
TGGTCGGCCACCTCCTTCTGCTGGCGGCGACGCTCGGCACGTTCAGGATCGGGCTTCGTCACAGACATCAGTCTTCTCCAGTCAGATCACGACCCGACCCCTTACACAGACGATCTGACACCCCCATGGTGTTCGCCCGCCAGGTTCGCACCACCACCAAAGAGCCCTTCGTCACCAGGCTGTTCACGCCGGGCACCGAGGTGAAGATGGACTTCCGCTACAAGCATTCGCGCGTCAAGCAGTACCTCAAAGAAGGGAGGGCGTTGCGAATCGAGACCGTCGTCAACAAGCCCGCCGACCTCGGGGTCCTGGCCCGGCTCGAGCACCTTCGCGAGCTGGTCGACAAGGCCCGCCAGGTCAACCGTCGTCTGCTTATGATCGAGCGTGCCGGTCAGGGCTGTGCCATCGGCTCTGCGCTCTTCGAGCGCATCCATCAGCCCTACACACGGGAGGGCCAGAGAACCGGAGCGTTCCGCTTCGGCGATCCACGCGCCATAGCCCTGGCCGGCGCCCTGTGCTGTGTCGTCCACGCCGTCACCGGCTTCACCAACCGAAGCCTTCGCGGGCTCGTCGCCGGACTCCTCGACGCCGACTACACCACCAGCCAGATGACCTACGACCTGCGCCGCCTCCGTCTCCACGGCCTCATCGAACGACTCCCCAGAACCAACACCTACGCCCTCACCCCCGACGGGACCCGCGTCGCGGTCTTCTACACCAAACTCCACAACCGACTCCTTCGCCCCCTCCTCGCCTCCGCTGACCGACCACCCGCACCCCTCGAGCTGCGACGCGCCATGACCGCCATCGACCACGCCATCAACGACTACATCACGGACGCCCGACTCGGCCGCGCCGCCTGAAACCCGTCACAACGTCTCAACTCCTGGCCCCCAAGCAGAGCTAGTTCCCAACCAGCGACCACCACAACGGAGCCGTCCGCGCCCGTTCACAAGGTCGTGGGCAAGGTCGGCATCGAGTCGGAGCTGTACGGGCACCTGGCGCCTGGCGACCGTTGCGACGGGGTCCTCGGCGACATCGTGGAGTTCCGGCCCGGGTGGACGGTCGTAACCGACACCGCTGATCGGCAGCTTGGCCAGGGTGACATCGGCCCCGGCTTCATCGAGGAGTCTGGCCTCTGCGCGTGGTCGTTCGCGGTCACCGACGTGCCGGAGGTTCGTGACGGCTATCGGATCGGCATGGCGGTCTTCACCGACGACAAGTACGAGTTCGTGTCTCTCGAGGAGATGCGAGATCGGTTGGAACGTCGGCACGATCAGCTGGCCGTTCCTCGGATAGAGCGCCGTGGTCGCGCCACTCGCGACGCTCGAGGGGCGATCGCTCGTCCCATCGATCGCATGGAACAGCTCGACGAGCTAGCAGACCACCTCGTTGCCGCGGCCTGATGGCCAGATCGAGCGATCCGCCGCGAGAGCCACAGGCGCCGGTCGGCGAGGCCCTGACCAGGCGCGACGAGGTCCGCCAGACATCTGGCGGGAGGTCCTCCACCCTTGCACCAGAAGGGTCGGACGCCACCGTACGGAACACACCCGCGCCCAGCCGGATCCACAAATGCCCTGCTCAACGGCTATTTCCGGGGGACCTTAGTTTAGCGCGGTCACCGGTGGTTTTCCCACCGCTCCGATGCTCGCACCGTGCCATAAGCGGCCTCCCTCTGACGAGGCATCGGGGCGCGGCGAACCTGAAGGAATGCCACGACCGTTGACACGACCGGCAGACTTCTCTATTCTGCTCGAACTGGCGGGCTCCGGCCCATGGCGGATGAGGGCTAGGAACCGTGTCTCTACTGACCCGCGTCTTTGCGGGACTTACTCTGGCGGCCCTTACTGCGCTGCCACTGTCCCAAACCACCGATGCCGGTGCCGGTGATGGACAGCCGACGGCCTCTGGCTCTTCCGAGCCGGCCGACCAGGTCAGCGGACCAGACGAGCCGTGGGAACCGTTGACGGCCCTCACGAACCAGCTGCTTTCTGACCTCGACGCTACAAGCGATGTCGTCTCCACATCCCGAGCGGCGCTCTATACGCCCGACGCGCAGGGCGTCTCCCGGACGCTGCCAACGGATCCGCTAGACCCTATCCGCATCGACCTCCTCCGGGATCAGGCGAATCGGGTCAACGACTCAACCAATCCTGACGCAGCTCTGACGGCACCCGCTGAGCTCGAACCAGCTACGACCGCCATCGACGGGGAAGTGTCGTTCCAACTTCTTGCACCGGCAGGGGAGTTGATTCGAGCTGAGTCCAGGCACCCCCGGATCCACCGCTTCTCGTCCACCGAGCGAGCCTACGACTACGAGTTATGGCCACTCAACGCCACCGGCGTAAGGGCACTCTTCTGGCTACACGGCGCTGACGCGCCACATACGTTTACGTTCGAGGTCGATCTACCCGACACCGTTGAGCTGTTGAACATGGATCTGGGTGGTACCGCACTTCTACGCGCCGGCCAGTCGGATCTTGAACCGCCGCTTGGACACTTCCTTCCGCCGTTTGCTTACGATGCGGACGGTATGCCACTAAAGGTTAGTCAACAGGTGACCCGGGAGAGCATCACCCTCTCCGTGGACCCCGCCGGAGCACGGTACCCCGTGGTCATTGATCCAACCTACTATTCGATCAACTGCAATTACGGCACCAGTCAGCTTTTCAGCGTTGCCAACTACATGCGGATCAATGGCGTATGTCCGTACGGGATGACGTTCATCTGGGCCAACGGCTATTGGCCCAGTGGCGGAGTGGTACAAGGTGGGGCGCACCGGAACGTCCGTCAGAACGGGGATTGTAGCCCGGCTGGAAATCCGGACACGCTATGGTACTATGATTTCGAGATCCCCTGCGACATGCACGACTACTGCTTCGACCTTCTCCGGGTCAAGGCGCCATTTGATTACCGAACCACTGTCACGTACGCCAACTGCAACAACGAGTTCAATGCCGCCATGGAAGAGCATTGCAACTCGCGATGGCCGAGTCCCAACTACGCTCTCTGTCATAACGAAGCGGACGTGTGGTCTGCGATGCTTGACGGCTGCGTGTGGTGCCCACCGGGTCAGGATCGGCCGTCGGGCGCGTGGCCATCGACTGAGTTCCTAACGAACCGAGGCTTCAGCTCGAGTGTGACGAACTGGAACCTGCTGCCCGCTGCAGGTGGAACGGCTAACTGGGCTGTCTATTCCTCCTTTGGCCACGACGCACCGCCCCGGCTCGAGTTTAACTGCAACGCTTCGCTAGTGGGTTGCAGCGTGTTCCAGGAGCGTTCGATTGGGAACGTGGGGGGTGAGCGGTTCCAGCATAGCGTGTGGGCGTATTGCCCAACGTCGGGCGGCTGCCCAATGTCTATGGCAGCATGGGGTTGGAACGGCTCCACATGGACGTTGCTCGGCTCAGCGACCGCAACGATCCCAAACTCTGGGTCGTGGCACGGGGCGTGGCACTCGATGACTGTCGGCGCCTATCAGAAGGTCCGCGTCCAAGTCTACAACAACTCCGCGACGGCGAACCTGGATCTCGATGACTTCCAGTTCTTCATCCGAAGCGGGTTCTAGGAGGGCCCTGTGCGGGAGCCCGGAGAGCGGCACGCTACGCGCCGCTGGGCGGCGTCCGCCGTTCTGGGAGGGCGCGATCGGTGTCCCTCCCGGGTCTTCCCAGTTATCGTGTGCGGTTGTGCGCAAGTCTGCCGTTCCCCTGGCTCAACGAGTGCTGCTGCCATCCGCACTTGGAGTCGTTGCCGCCATTGCATGGGCCCTAAGGGCTGACGGGTCTCAACTAAAGGAACCGCTCGAGTACGCGCTTGTTGTTGGGGCACTCTACGGCCCAGGTGTGGTCGTCGTGGCGTGCCTGCTGCGGTCGAGAGTGTGGTTCGTTGCCGGCTGTCTCATCGCTGCAGGTATCGTTTGTGGCACCCTCGTGCCTGCTATGCAATCCGACGAGCCCGACGCAGGAGTGGGGATCGTGTTCGGTGGGGTAGTCCTGCTGATGCTTTCCGTAGGGATGGCGGTTCTTGACGCTTCACGGTCAGCGACACGGTGAAGGGTGGGCGAGCCAGTACTGACACGTGGAAGGACGACGCGACGGGCAGATCGTCAGGCTCGATGGCTGGACGGCGACGCTCATGCCATGAGGGGTGAGCGGCTCGGCCACCGTGACCGACGTGACCGTTGAGCTCGGGCTGTCTCCCTGACCCCCAGCACCCCGAAAGTCACCATCGCCAACGGTGGTGGGGCGGCAGGATGCGGGGGTGCCGTCGTTGCCCGAGGAGCTGCGCGCCGGGCCGGTGACGCTGCGGCGGAGCCGGGTCGCCCACCTCGCCGCGGTGATGGAGGCGGTGGCGCAGAGCCATGCGGAGCTGTCCCGCTGGATGCCGTGGGCCGACCCCATGCCCTCGGCCGACGAGGAAGCGGCCGCCCTCCGGCTGATGGAGGAGCGGTTCGACGCCGACCTGGACTGGGCCTACCTGCTCTTCGAGCCCGGCGACGAGCTGGTGGGCGGCGCGGGGCTGCGGCGCCGCAGCACCGACACGGCCGAGATCGGCTACTGGGTGCGCTCCGACCGCACCCGCCGCGGGTACGCCACCGCGGCGGCCGGGGCGCTCACCGCCGCGGCGTTCGCCTGCCTCCCGACGATCGAGCGCGTCGAGATCCGGATGGACCAGGCCAACGCGGCCAGCGCGGCGGTGCCCCCGAAGCTCGGCTACACCCTCGTGGGGGAGGAGCAGCGCGAGGTCGTCACGTCGGGCCACACCGGCCGGTTCTGGATCTGGAGCGTCTCCCGACCGACGTCCTAGGCCTCGGCGGCGACGGTGGCGTCGCGCGGCGCGGGCGACCCCGAGGCCGCCTGCGGCTCGCGCAGCAGCACGTTGCGCATGGCGCAGCCGCCGACGACCGACAGGGCGGCCAGCACGAGCGGCACCGCGAACGGCGACATCCCCAACGCCAGCAGGACGGCACACGCCACGACCGACAGCACCGACTCGGCTGCGCGGAACCCGAGCACCGCGGCCTGCTGCCCCCGGACGGCCGCGAGGCTGCCGTAGGGCGTCACCGTCGCGGTCCCCGCGGCGTACGCGGCCCAGCCCAGCACGGCCAGGCGGTTGAGCTCGTCGTCGCCGGTCACCAGCAGCGGCCCGAGGACCGGCACCAGCGCCGTGGCCACGAGCCCGACCGCCGACGCGCTGAGGGCGAGGCCGATCACCGTCGTGTCGGCCCGCCGGCGCAGCTCGTGCAGCGGTCGGGCGTGGTCGCGGGCGTAGCTGGCGAAGAAGAACGACGAGATCCCCGCCACGGCCAGCATCGCCGGGGCGACGTAGACCCGGGCGGCCTCGAGCGCACCGTAGGCCGCCAGGCTGACCGCGACGCTGACGACGACGCGGATCACCGCCAGCATCGTCGGCCGCAGCATCTGCTGGAGCGCCCGCCAGGACCCGTACCGCCAGACGGCGGCCAGGTCGGGACGCACGCCTCGCGCCAGCCACCGCTCCTCCCGGGGCAGCAGCACGACCGCCACGATCCCGGCGACGCCCTGGCCCAGGGCCAGCCCGGCCAACGGGGCGAGGAGAGTCACCTCACCACCGGCGCGGACGAGAACGACAACGCCGACGGAGAAGACGAGCGCGCACACGTCGACGACGACCAGCGACCAGAAGCGCAGGGAGGCCATGAGGAGGCGCCGCAGGGCGTCCTCGAGGACGAACAGCAGGCCGGCCAGGCCGAAGACGGCCGACTCGGCCGGGCTGAGCCAGCCGCCCACCGCCGCGATGGCGCCCATCGCCAGCCCGCCGACGACGGCGACGGCCACCAGCCAGGTCTGCAGCCCGGCCCGCACCTCGGGTCGGGAGCGGTCCAGCACGGTGAGGGAGTCGCCGGTGAGCCCGGTGACCACCGACGTCACGATCAGGATGACGCCGTAGGCCATCGCGAAGCGGCCGAGGCCCTCCACGCCGAGGAATCGGAGGGTGAGGACCTGCAGCAGGAAGCTGCCGGCCGCCTGGGAGAACTGGGCCGACACGGCGCCGAGGGCGCCGAGCTTCCGCCCGCTCACGAGCTTCCGCCCGCTCATGAGCGGCCCTCGCCGCCACCCGCGCTGACGGCCCTCGTCACACGGCCGCTCCCTCGAACACGAGGATCGGCGCGTCGACGCCGTAGAAGACGGACACCTGGATCTGGTTGCGCTGCTCGGGCGGGATGCGGAAGACGTAGGCCGCCCTGGCCGACTCGCCGGGCGCGACCGACGGCGGGAAGCGCACCACGTCGGGGGCGCTGAGCACGTTCGCCGGGGTGCGGTCGGGGCCGAAGGTGGCGTCGACCAGCACGCTGGTGAGGGGCACCTCCTGGGCCGTCCCGTTGCGGATCTCCACCTCGATGCGCAGCGACGGGCCGGCCACCTCGCCGGGGCCGCGGCTCTCGCCCTGCACCGGCGTGATGCCGACCAGGCGGGCCGTGACGCCGGTGCCGAAGTCGCCCTCGTCGTCGAGGCCGAGGCGAGGCGCCTCGGGGATGGTGGCATCGGCAGGCACGTCGCCACGCGGTCCCGTGGTGGTCGGCCCCGCGCTGGCGGGCGGCGGCGGCGCCGTCGTGCCGGAGGGAGGCGCGGTGGTGGCAGGCGCGGGCGTGGTGCCGGGCGCGGGTGCGGTCGTGCCGGCGCCGGGGTCCGTGCCGGCCGAGCTGGTCGTGGTGGCGTCGCCGGTGCCGGGCGCGGAGCTGGTGGCGCCACCGGTGCCGGGCGTCGAGCTGGTCGAGCCGGCGTCGGCGGACGACGACGTGGACGCGTCCGAGCCGCTGGTGGTGCCCGCGCCGCCGCTGTCGTCGTCGCTGCAGGCGCCGAGGATGAGCGCGGCGGCGACCGCCGCCGCCCCGAGCCTGCGGGCTGTCCCGCGTCCGCCCTGCACGTGTGCCCTCACGATCCTGCGCTCCTCATCGTCGGTGCGCCCCGGCGCGCCTCGCCTGCCGGCTCCATCGGACGCCGGCCAACGAAGTTGATCGCCGATCGCCCGCCGAACGGACCAACCGCCGCCGGGCAGCGTACGGCACGGCGCGCCGGACCGGCGGGCGCCCGCCCGCCACCCGCCCGCCACCCGCCCGCCGGCTCGTCGCCTCGCAGCGTGACCGTGCGCCCTCCTTCAGAGATTGCTCAGGTTCCCACCAGTACCTTGCGTGTTCGGGCATCCACCTTTAGCTTGGTGTGGCCGGGACGCGCGGACGAGGTCCCGGTGGGCCGGGCTCGTCCCGGCCGGGCGGACAGCGAGGCGGGCGGCGGATGGACACTGCACGAGCAATTGCTCGGACAGACGTGGCGACGACGAGGCGGGCGCATCGGTCGGCGACCAACGGCGACGCAGCCGCGTCGCCGGCGCAGCCGCGCACGGCAGCGGTCGCGGCGGCGCCATACGCCGCGGCGCACCAGCTGCCCTCCTGACCGGTCGCCGGCAGTAGCAGCGTCGCGGGGCCATCCCCGCCAACCCAGGGCAACGGAGAGGCACGAATGTCGATCGCAATCATCAGCGGGTCCGCCGGGCTCATCGGGTCGGAGGCCTGCCGCGGGTTCGCCGCGCTGGGTCTCGACGTGGTGGGCATCGACAACAACATGCGCGAGCACTTCTTCGGCCCGAGCGGCTCGACGGCGTGGAACCGCGAGCGGCTCGAGCGCGACCTCGGCTCCTCGTACCGCCACGTGAACATGGACATCCGCGATCGCGAGGCCGTCGCCCGGCTCGTGGCCGAGCTCGGCTCCGACCTCTCGCTGGTCGTGCACACGGCGGCGCAGCCGTCGCACGACTGGGCGGCTCGGGACCCCTTCACCGACTTCGACGTCAACGCCGGCGGCACCCTCAACCTGTTGCAGGCGGTCCGCGACCACGCGCCCGAGGCCGTGTTCATCTTCACGTCCACCAACAAGGTGTACGGCGACACGCCCAACCGGCTCCCGCTCGTCGAGCTGGAGACGCGCTACGAGCTCGACCCCAGCCACACCTACTCGGCGGGCATCCGCGAGGACATGTCCATCGACCACACGCTCCACAGCGTCTTCGGCGCCTCGAAGGTGGCCGCCGACGTGATGGTGCAGGAGTACGGCCGGTACTTCGGGATCCGCACCGCCTGCTTCCGCGGCGGCACCCTGACCGGGCCCAACCACTCGGCCGCCGAGCTGCACGGCTTCCTGGCCTACGTGATGCGCTGCACCATGACCGGCACGCCCTACCGGGTGTTCGGCTACAAGGGCAAGCAGGTGCGCGACGCCATCCACTCGGCGGACCTGGTGTCGGCCTTCATCGAGTTCTTCAAGGCCCCGCGCGTGGCCGAGGTCTACAACATCGGCGGCGGGCGCCACAGCAACTGCTCGGTGCTCGAGGCCATCGACCTCTGCCAGGAGATCGCCGGGCGGGAGCTGTCGTGGACCTACGAGGACCAGAACCGCGTGGGCGACCACATCTGGTGGATCGGGAGCAACGAGCGCTTCGAGCAGCACTACCCGACCTGGTCCCTGCACTACGACGTGGAGACGATCCTGAAGGAGATCCACGCCGCCAACGTCGACCGGTGGGTCCCGTGATCGACCACGGCAAGCGCAACCTCCTCGGCATCTGGATCGACGCCCTGGACTACGACGCCGCGGTCGAGAAGATCCTGCAGGCCGCACGCGAGGGCCGGTCCTTCGGCGTGTCGGCGCTGGCGGTGCACGGCGTCATGACCGGCGTCGACGACGAGGAGCACCGGACCCGGCTGAACCGCCTCGCCATGGTCACGCCCGACGGCCAGCCGGTGCGGTGGAGCCTCAACTGGCTCTACGGCACGGCCCTGCCCGATCGGGTCTACGGGCCCGAGCTCACCCGGCGCCTCCTGGCCGCCGTGGCCGAGGAGGGCTTGCCCGTCTACTTCTACGGGAGCACGGAGGACACGGTGGCGCGCATGGCCGCCGCCGTGGCCGAGACGCACCCGTCGATCAAGATCGCCGGCTACGAGCCGTCCCGCTTCGGGAAGGTGTCGCAGGAGGAGATGGAGGAGATCCGCGAGCGCATCCGCAGCTCGGGCGCCCGGATCCTCTTCGTGGGCTTGGGCTGCCCCCGCCAGGAGGTGTTCGCCTACGAGAACGCCGACGCGCTCTCGATGCCCGTCCTCGCCGTCGGCGCGGCCTTCGACTACCACGCCGGCACCGTCGACGAGCCCCCGGCGTGGATCCAGCGCAACGGCCTGCAGTGGCTCTACCGCCTCGTGCAGGACCCCAAGCGGCTGTGGCGCCGCTACCTCATCCTCAACCCGAGGTTCGTGGCCCGGGTGGTGCGCCAGCGCTTCGGCCGGTCGGGTGCGGCCACCCCCGAACCCGTCGAGCCGAGCTGGATCGGCTGGGCCTGAGGCCCGGACCGGCCCGGACCGCGAAGCCTGCGCGCTCAGGCCGCTCGCTCGCCCGCCACGCGGGTCAGCGCGCCGCAGAGCACATCCAGCGAGGCGGCCTCGGTGAAGTGGTCGAGGTAGCGCCGGCGGGCCGCGGCCCCGAACGTGACGGCGTCCTCCTCGGTCACCGACCGGAGGGCGGCGGCCATCGCGTCGACCGTCGGGGTGGCCACCCAGCCGGTCTCGCCGTGGACGACGAGGTGCGGGAGCGCGCCGCGGTCCGACACGACGGCGGGTCGGCAGGCGGCGGCGCCCTCCATGACCACCAGCCCGAAGGGCTCGTGCCACATCGAGGGGACCACCACGACGGCGGCCTCCCTCATCGCAGTGACGACGGCCTCGCGCGGCTGGAGCCCGAGGTAGCGGACGCCCTCGACTTGGCCGTCGGCCACGAGGCTCGCGAGGGGACCGCTGCCGAGCACCGTCAAGGTGGTGCGCCGGCCGAGGCCCGAGGCGCGCCACGCGTCCACGAGGAGGCCGAAGCCCTTCTCGTCCGACATCCGGCCCGCGAAGACGAAGCCGCGCCCGGGTCCGTCCGACGGGCCCACGTCGGGCACGAAGTCCGGGCGGATGGTGATGCGGTCGGCGGGGATGCCGAGGTCCCGCACGTAGGCCGCGGTGTGCTCGCTGATCGGCAGGAAGTGGTCGACGTGGTGCCAGGCCCGGGCGTGCACCGCCAGCGCGGCGGCCATCGGGATGGACCGCACCACCGACGAGCCGTAGCAGGCGTGGCGCACGGCCGGGACGTTGAGCCGGGACGGCAGGCACTCGTGGCAGGGAGCCCCCTCGCGCCAATGCGTCGCGGCCACGCACGTCAGCCGGTAGTTGCGCACGGCGGCGACCGTGGGCACGCGGTGGGCCCGCAGGAGGCGCAACAGCGCGGGCGAGAGCAGCGGGTAGAGGTTCTCCACCAGCGCGACGTCGGGCCGGAAGCGCCGCAGCAGGCGCTCGAGGCGCGCCGCGGACTGGCCGGAGGCGAGGGGGCGGTGCGCGTGCGCCAGCCGGCGCAGGGCGGGCTGCTCCAGGACCCGGTCGCTCGACTCGGAGAAGAGCTCGACCTCGAAGCCGCGCCGGCGGAGCCCGTCGATCTCGTCGCGGACCGCCTGGTTCTCGCCGGAGGCGTTCTCGGATCGGTAGAAGTTGTGAAGGATGACGACCTTCACCGGCAGCTGTCCTCCGGCGCTCGGGATCGCGGCACGCCGGCCGCGTCGGGAGGCCAGGGCGGCCCCGGAGATCCCATCGTCGCGCGCGCCTGCGCCTTGAGGCCCGCCGGCGCTTTCCAAAGCCACCGGAAAGAAACACGCAAAGTGACGTGCCGCGGCCGGGAAGCGCAGGTCGCCGTAGGTACCATCCCGCGATCGACGCTCGTACCACCCCCGCCACGTCCTACGCCGATGCCGCCTTCGCGCCGGCGCCTTCCGACGACTCGCCCGGCATCTTCGAGTCGATCTGGCGCTACCGCTGGGCCTCGCTGGCCATCGTGCTCGGCCTCGGGCTCCTCGGCGCGCTCTCCAGCGCCGCGCTGCCCAAGAGCTACGTCGCGACCGCCCGCATCGGCCTCACCGATCCCCGGGGCAACTCGGTGTTCCGCACCGGAGCCAGCGGCACGTCGGATCTCGCCCGCTACACCGCGCGCCGCGCCGACTTCGCCAGGACGGCGGCGGCCCTGGAGCGGGCCGCGGAGATCGAGGACGTGACCGTGGACGTGCTCGACGACGCCATCACCACCAGCCCCGATCCCAACGCCGACGTCATCCGTATTGCTGCCGATGCCGACGATCCGGACGTGGCGGCGCGCTACGCCAACGCCGTGGCGCAGGCCTACGTCGAGCTGTCGGCGGCCGAGGTGACCCAGCAGGCGCAGGCGGCGCGGGCCGCGCTCGACGAGGAGCGCACCCGCCTGACGAGCATCCTCTCGACGTCGCAGAACCGCGCCGAGGTCGACGCCGCCGCGCAGGCGCTGACGCAGATCGACCTGCGGGCCAGCGAGGTGTCGGTGACGGCCGCGCTCTTCGGCAGCGGCG
>Ga0182742_1005053_pt1 | contig 11438 bp, 8 predicted proteins | sample eDN5th37CBELigMG_FD_128880 | JGI IMG/M metagenome (GOLD analysis project Ga0182742, IMG submission 128880) | Enriched Miracle-Growth compost microbial communities from Emeryville, California, USA - eDNA 5th pass 37_C BE-Lig MG (version 2)... ... | reverse complement strand
CGCCGAGCGCGCAGAGCCGGACGACGTCGGAACATCCCCGTCCACCCCCGCTCCCACGCCGACCGGACAGCTGATCGTCGGTGACGCGTACGCCAACACCCTGAACGGCGGGTCCGGCAACGACACCATCAACGGCAATGGGGGCAAGGACGTGCTGTGGGGCGGCGCGGGCAAGGATACCTTCGTGTTCGATACCGCCAAGGAAGCTCATGGGGACACCATCCGTGACTTCGCGCATGGAGCCGACCGGATCGACCTGACGGGTATCGATGCGAACAGCAAGGTCTCCGGCAATCAGGCCTTCACTTTCAGCGGCACCGAGAGGTTTCACAAGGTGGCGGGCGAGTTGCACACCTATCGCCTGTCGGATGGTAACACGTACGTCTCCGCCGATACCAATGGCGACGGCGCGGCCGACTTCGCCATTAAGGTGCTCGGCAATCACGTCTTCAGCTCGGGCGATTTTATCCTCTGAGGGAAGCTGACCAAGTTCGACCCGGTGGCCGACGGCAGGCACCGGGTCGAGCGGGCCGGTAAGCCGGTCACCTTACTGACGAAAGGAGCGATGGGGCATGACTAAGATCGCGAACCTACTCTGGAACCACCCGGTCCTTCGAAACGTGACGTGGGGGGCCGCTTTCCTGCTCGGGATCGGCACGTCGGCAATTGCTGGCGAAGCCGTCTCGTTTACCGTCTCGCCTGAACCCGAGGTCGTCTACAACTACCAGAGGCAACGCTGCGATACCCGGACGATTCCCGACTCTCCTGCCAGGGCCTATCGCCGCGAGAACGGGTCGATCGCGATGATCGCGGCTCATTTCAACAACAGGTTCCTCGAGGGCCGCGATTTCGACCACCTTGAAACCAATTGCAATGTCCTGTCGCAGGGAGCGGAGTCGGCCGATCCGAGCGCGTTTGACGACCGATTCTGGATCCAGAGCCTGATCCCGCTCGGCGGTGGGCGCATCATGGCGCTCGCGAGCCATGAGTACATGGGATACCGGCACGCGGGTGTCTGCGAGAAGGGTGCGTTTCCGACCTGCTGGTATGTCTCCGTCGTGGGGCTGGAAGGCAGCGAGCGAGATCTGTCTTTCAAGCTCCTGCCACGAGACCAACGCGTGATCGCCGGGTCCAACCGCCGGTTTGACCCGTCCATCAAGGCCGCGGGCTTCCAGACGCTCACGAACATCGTCTTCGAGGGTGACCATGCGTATTTTATCGCGTGGACGGATGATGCAGCTGAGCCGGGTGGACGCGGCAATTGCCTGTTCAGGGCGCCACGAAGCGACCTGGTGAACGGTTGGCAAATGTTGAGCGGCGGCCGGTTCGTTAACCCACCGGATCCCTATCCGGCGGATCGGCATGAGCCGGTCCAGGCCAGATGCGACCGCCTCGGCGGGAAAGACATGTCTGGAAAGGCAAGATCCCTGGTCTGGCTCGAGAGCAAGAAGCAGTGGATGTTCATCTGGACAGCGCGGGGGAAGGAATCTGGCGCTTTCTTCGCAACGTCCCCTGATCTCAGGAACTGGTCATCGGCTTCTTTGCTCGCAGCGTATGAGCCGCCATGGGGATCGGACAAGATTGGCGTTTTCTATGACTATCCCTCGGCCATCGACCATGACAGTCAGTCGCCCATCTTCCAATCCGTTGGGGACAGATTCTACCTGTACCTGACCCGCTTCAACTGGGAGAACCGGAAGGTTCGCATGGACAGGGATCTGGTGCGGTTCAGGGTCACCATGAACTGACCAGTTGAATTGAGGTCAACCGTAGCCGTTCAAGATTTAGTTTCGTTTGAAAGTCGGGCTAAAGGTCAATTTTCAACTTTAGTTCACACGGACCTCTTTGGTATTGAGCGATCTAGACGGTTCGGGAGGCAAAATAATGCCTGGATTGGACGAGAAGTCGCACTTTATAGTTCTGGATCAACTGAATTTCTAAAGGTATTGGGACGATATGAGCGTCATCAAAATCAATTTTGGCCCGTCGGCGGCCGGCAAACTGAAGCCCCTCGGGCTCAAGATTGGGTCTGCAAGGGGCGAGTTGTCCCTCAGAGAGGACAGCTATTTCGAAGGTCCCGGATCGATTCAACCAACGTTGAACTCCGGCACCCTTGTTCAGGTCGGCGCATTCGCATCGCTCGCCCACGGCGGCCAGATGGGCAATGTCCAGATCGGACGCTATGTGTCGATCGCAGCCGGCGTGATGATGGGGATGCACAACCATCCCGTCGATTGGCTCAGCTCCTCGCGCATCACCCACTTCCCCCAGATGCACGAATGGCATGAGTTCTGCGGAGATGGTGGGTCTGACGTGACCATCGGGCTGCGGCGTCCCTACAAGGGCGCTTGCCCGATCACCGAGATCGGCAACGACGTTTGGATCGGCCAGGGCGTATTCATCAAGTCCGGGGTCAAGATCGGCCATGGAGCCGTGATTGGGGCACGCTCGGTCGTCGTCAAGGACGTGGAGCCTTACACGATCGTCGCTGGAACGCCGGCCAAGCCAATTCGCAAGCGTTTTCCGGAGCCGGTGATCGAGCGCCTGCTTGCCACGCGGTGGTGGCGCTATTCGCTTTACGATATGGCGGGCATCCCGTTCGAGGACGTGCCCACGGCCCTCGACATGATCGAGGAACGCGCCTCACGTGGAGAGCTCAAGGAATACCAGGCTCCGACGTACACCGCTGCGGATCTGGCGGAATTGTTCGCTTCCTCGCAGTCTGCCCTGCAGGCCTAGACCGGGACGCCTCGCGCCGGCACCTCATGGAGGTGTCCAGACTTGTAACTGAATGGCTGGACGTCATCGGCCGCCTGCTCATGCATGGCGGCCGATAGTTTTATGTCACTGGACCATGTCAAAGTTAGCCGCCGTGAACGCCTCCGGCGCGGTCCCCTCCATGACGAGGACCGTTGCGAACCCGTTGCCGAGGAGGTTCGCTTCGAGAAGAGTGTCGTTGCCGCTGCTGACAAGGCGGAAGTAGCCCGCATCGAAGAGGTCGGTGCCGCTGGCAGAGGTCGGCAGACGGTAGAAGATGTCGGTGAAGTCGATCACGTCGCCACCGCTCCCGGTCTCGAAATCCATGACATGGTCGACGATCATCGGCTGGCGCGGATCGAAGTTCAGGACGAAGCGGTCCTCACCGGAACCGCCGTAGATCTGGTCCACGCCCGGCAGGCCGCCGTAGTACGTAACGTTGTACGAAACATAGTAGACAAGATCGTTCCCCGCTCCGCCGTCGATCAGGTTGGCACCGTCGGTGTCGGAAAACCGGTCGTCGCCCGTGCCGCCTCGGAGCACGTCATCGCCCTGGCCGCCATCCAGGTAGTCGTTGCCTGCACCTGCCTGGAGGGTGTCGTTCCCGGCATCGCCCCAGAGCCAGTCGTTGTTCGGACCGGTTGCGTGGTGGCCTTCGACTTCCATGATGAGGTCGTCGCCATTGCCGCCGTACAGCCAGTCGTTGCCGTTGTCTCCCTGGATCCGATCATTGCCGTCGCCCCCGGAAACTGTGTCGTCGCCGGCGCCGCCGCTTACCTGATCATCTCCGGCATCGCCGTAGACGAGGTCGGAACCTGGGCCGCCCTCGACCCGGTCATTGCCCTCACCCCCCTCGAGCCGATCATCCCCGGCGTGACCGCGCAGGGTATCGTCACCGCCGAGGCCGGCGATGAGCTCGGGCATGGAGCTTCCGTCCAGGATGTCGGCATCCTCGGTTCCCCTCATGGCGCCGAAGGCCCCGGTCGGATCGTAGGGTGGGACGAAGTTATGGTGGGTCAGGTCGGAGATCCTGATGTTCTTCAGCGTCAGAAGTGGAACGAGGGTGGGCTCGGCCCCATAGTACGGAATGCCCGGCACCTTGAGCACGACGTCAGGGCCGTCCTGTTCCAGGGCGAGGTGACCCGTCAGGAACGGACTCGTCCCACGGACGTAGTCTCCGAGTTTAACGAGAAGTTCGGACACGTCGATGATGTCGCCGTCAGGCCCGCCCTTGAAATCCGTGACCCTGTCGGCCGGGGAGGTGCCCGGGGTCGACAGGATGTAGGTGTCCCGTCCTTCGCCCCCGGTCAGAATGTCGACGGCCTCGACAGGGTAGTCTTCATACCCCGACCAGTCTTCCGTGCCCGACACGTAGTGGAACGTGTCGTCGCCGGCCCCGCCGATGATGGTGTTCGGGCCGCCGTCGGCCCGCCAGTCGTAGAAGTGGTCGTCGCCGTCCCCACCGTCGATATAGTCGCCCCCGCCCGGCTTCGCGTGCCCGGACGAGTGATCGCCGCCATAGAACTTCGGATCGCCGTAGATATGGTCGTGCCCCGCTCCGCCGAGAATGGTGTCGGCGTGTTCGCCCCCATGCAGGGTGTCATCGCCATCTCCGCCTCTGATGACGTCCCTGCCTTCGCCACCCCGGATCACGTCGTCGCCGCCGAGACCCGACAGGTCATCATCCCCGAGCGAGCCGTCCATCGTGTCGGCCGCATCGGTGCCGACGGCGACCGAGACCCGCCCGGAAGGGTCGTACGCCGGGGAGAAGTTGAAGGCGTTCAGGTCCTCGGGTGCGACGTTCTCCAGGCGCACGAGGGTTGCGTATCCGGCTCCCCTTCCAATCCATTCGAGGTTGACCTGGACGACGGTGTCGGGGCCGTCCACTGTCACCCGTAGCAGGCCGCTCGTGAACGGATGCAGCGGCTCCTGGAGCCAGGGGTACTCGGTCTCGTTTGCCGGATCGACCCAGCTGATTGCGACGCTCAGGTCGAGGACGTCGCCGCCGTAGCCTGCCTGGAAATCTCTGAATACGTCGGGATGGTCGACCGCTTCGGCGAAGTCATTCACGTTGTAGCTGTCGGAGCCGTCGCCCCCGATTATCGTGTTCCGTCCCCTGGCGAGGATCTTGTCGTCCCCTTCCCCGGCGAGGATCGTGTTGTCTCCCGCGCCGCCGTCAAGGATGTCATTTCCAGCGCCGCCCGACAGCACGTCATCGCCGTCACCGCCCAAAAGCCGGTCCTGTCCGTCCCCGCCGGTCAGCACGTCGTCACCGGCATCCCCCGACAGGTTGTCGTCGCCGCTGGCACCGATCAGGAGGTCGTCCCCGCTGCCGCCAGTGAGCGTGTCGTTTCCGTTGCCGCCCAGGAGGGTGTCCGAACCGTTGTTGCCGAGCAGGGAGTCGTTGTATTGAGTGCCTATGATTATGCTGCCCTCGGGCTCGCGGGGTGAGACAGCGTGCGTCGCGGAGGGTTGTGAAGTCATCTGGAGCCCCAAAATCGAGTGGTTCTGAAAAGGTTAAGTTTACGCGCGCAGTACCATCGCCGGACTAAGGGAGGAACCCCTCAATGCGTCGCAGTGAGCATCTAAATCCCTTTCCGGCTATATCGAACGTATGTGGGCGTAGACGCCTGCCTATAAGCAGCAGTATAGGGGCAGCCATACTTGGAAAGTCGTCTGACCCGATGTGGATCCTGACGATCAGTCCATTTTCGATCCTTCTTGCTTGAACGATGATTGCCCTCCGCCCGCCTGTTCGGATGATTACCGTTTCGCTCTGAACCTTTATGTCGAAACAATCCGACCATGCGCGAATGAGTGGTTTCCATGGGTGCCTGACGAGCAAGAGGCGCTGCTCCCGGATCTTTGGCGCCTAGAGGACACCAGGATCATCATCCGTTCCAGCAATGATGTCGGCTGGGTGGAAGTCCGGCAGACCAGAGACGAGATCTTCCTAAAACAGCTCTTCGTCGCTCCAGCCAATCAGGGGCAAGGTATCAGTACTTCGGTCGCCATGCGCCTGTTAGCCGATTGGACCGGAATTGTGGGCTCAGTGGCGTTGTTCGTACTTAAGAACAGTACCGCCGTTCGTTTTTATGAGCGCCTCGGGTTTTCAATCGTTCGCGAGACCCCAACCAAATTTGTTATGCGCAGAGGAGTTGAAAGCGCTGCTCATGCTGCCGCGTGAGCATGCTTGGATAAACCTCCGCGCGTAGCACTCTCGTGTGGTGGTCGCGAGATTTGCCGGGTCAAGCTGCCGCCAGCCACTCCCGGAGCTTGGTCCAGCGGCGCTTCATGTTTCCGCCGCGAACCGCCATTGCCACCGCCTATTTCTGCTCTATCAGCACCATGAGACACTTGCCGATGATGGCTGAGCGCGGCACCTCTTCAGTGACGGTCAGTGTGTGCCTCTCCGGGAGCTTGCCGAATGGCACAAAACGCCGACACAATCCGGCCAGCCTCGGCAGTGTCAAAGCCTACCTGGATGAGATCCTCGGGTCCCCGCAGGTGGGGCCGGCGGAAGTCTGCCGGGATCTCGGGATATCCCGCCAGACGCTCTATCAAACGTTTACTGGCCATGGAGGGGTCGCCAGCTACATCCAAAATCAGAGGCTCGCGCAGGCCTATGCCCTGCTGGTTGACCAAAGCAGCCCGTACAATCATGCCCGCGATATTGTGGCGTCCTGCGGTTTCGCCACCGCAGCCCACTTTCATCGATGCTTCCGACAGGCAATCGGCGTCACGCTTGGTAACCTGCTCGGCGGGCGGCCCAAGAAGGCTCTGGCGCGAATTCTGGCTGAAGTTGAAGGAAGGAAATGAATTTCGCTCTGTGTCAGGCGGCGAGCCGTTCTAACTGCTCCGCGAGCGAGAGATGTAGGTCGCGGGCGTACTTTGCCTGTCCCTTGCGCATCATGTGAACCATCGCGATCCCGCCCAGGACCGCCCGAGCGAACGCCATCGACTTGAACCCGAGCATCGGCTGGAGCCGCCGCTTGATCGCCCGATGATCCTGCTCGATCATATTGTTCAAGGAGGCACTTTGACAGATCCTGATCGCCTTGGGTCCGCGCCTCGAATGGTCCTGTATCTAGCTCTCTGCATCACATAATAGGATAGCTTCCCGATTGGTCTGGCTCCCGTCAATGATGTTCCGCTTGGGCCGACCATGCCGCTTGAGTGCCCTGTGCAAGAACCGCTTGGCAGCAGTGAGGTTTCGCCGTTCGCTGAACCGGAACTCGACTGTGTCACTGTTGCTGTCGATGGCACGATAGAGGTATCTCCATTGGCCTCGGACCTTGATGAAAGTTTCATCCACGTACCATTTCCGGCCGACGCTTCGTTTGTGACGATTCAAGCGCTCGAGCAGCTCAGGCGAGTAACGAACAACCCATCTGTGAACAGTCCCATGATCGATGGAGATGCCGCGCTCGGCCATCATCTCTTCCAAGTTCCGGAGGCTGAGATTGTAGGCGCGGTACCAGCGCGCACAGAGCAGAAATACGGATCGATCAAAATGCCTGCCCTTAAACACCGCGTCCTCCACTAATGTGACCGAGATCTCAGTAGCTGAAACTCTGAAACAAACAATTTGCGCCGGATCCCAAAATCCCGGTCAGGTCATATAGAGATCGGCGAACTGCTGCCGCAGGACGTTCTTCTGCACCTTGCCCATGGTGTTGCGGGGCAGTTCATCGACGAACACAACCCGCTTCGGCAGCTTGAACTTCGCCAGGCGACCGTCGAGCGCCGCCAGAATCGACTTCTCGTCGAGCATGGTCTCCTTCGAGCGGACGACGACTGCCGTCGCCCCCTCGCCGAAATCCTTGTGCGGCACACCAATCACGGCACTCTCGACGACACCTGGAATGGCATCGATTTCATCCTCAATCTCCTTCGGGTAGACGTTGAGGCCACCAGTGATCACTAGGTCCTTGCCGCGGCCAAGGATGTGCACGTAGCCGCGCTCGTCGATCTTGCCGAGGTCGCCCGTGATGAAGAAGCCGTCGGAGCGAAACTCGGATGCGGTCTTCTCGGGCATGCGCCAGTAACCCTGGAACACGTTCGGACCCTTTACCTCGATCATGCCGATCTGGTTCGTCGCCAGCTCTTCGCCGGTATCGGGATTGGTGATACGAGCCGACACACCGGGCAACGGTAGGCCGACGGCTCCGGGCACCCTGTCTCCGTCATAGGGGTTGGAGGTATTCATGTTGGTCTCGGTCATGCCGTAGCGCTCCAGGATGGCATGGCCGGTACGGGCGCTCCACTCGCGGTGTGTCTCAGCCAACAGAGGAGCCGAGCCCGATACGAACAGACGCATGCCGGAGGTCGCATCCCTGGTGAGGTCTGGATGCTGCAGCAGACGCACGTAGAAGGTGGGCACTCCCATCAGAGCCGTGGCGTGGGACATGAATCGGAGGATTTCGTCGGCGTCGAACTTCGGCAGGAAGATCATTGATGCGCCGGAGAACAAGGTGACATTGCTCGCCACGAACAAACCATGGGTATGGTAGATCGGCAGGGCGTGGATCAGCACGTCGTCCGCCGTGAAGCGCCAGACCTCCTTCAGGGTCAGAGCGTTGGACACGAGATTGTCATGCGTCAGCATGGCACCCTTGGAACGCCCGGTCGTGCCCGACGTGTACAGGATCGCAGCTAGGTCGTCGCCTGCCCTCTGCACCGTCTCGAACGCATCAGGGGCACTGGCTGCGGCATCCATCAGCGTGCCCTGCCCCTTGGCGTCGAGCGCGTCAACGGCTGCGCCTGCCCTCGCAGCCAGTTGCTTGATCCCGTCGCGCTTGCCAGGATCGCAGACGACGAGCGCGGGCTCGGCATCGCCGATGAAATACTCCAACTCCGCCAGCGTATAGCCGGTATTGAGCGGAAGGTAGACCGCGCCCGCCCGAACGGTCGCAAGATATAGGACCAGTGCCTGCACCGACTTCTCAACCTGCACGGCAACTCGATCTCCGGGATTGACCCCGTGAGCGGTCAGCACGTTAGCCAGTCGGCCCGATAACGCGATCAGTTCGGCATAGCTGATCGTCTCATCAGCCGGTGTGGTGATGGCTGTCTTGGTGGGATCGCTGATCGAGCGTTCGAGTCGGTCGAACAGGTTCGCGTTCATGGCGTGTGCTCCGAAGCGAGGGCCGACGAACGACCCGGTTGAGATGTCACGGGCATCGGCGGTCATGGGATGGGCACTAGATCGCGGGACGGCAGATCGGCGCGCAGAGCTTTGCGGACCGTGGGTGAAGCGGCGACCGCGCCCTTTTCCGCGAAGGCTTCATGGTTCTTCTCGATCTCATCGAGAGCGTAGAGGTAGTTCACCATCAGTCCATGAGACTGCTTCAGGCCATTCGGAGACACGTCGCCAAGGAAGTTCAAGTGCTCGAGCCGTGCGCCGTTGCCGAGATGGAACCGAGCGACTGGATCGTCGGGACGACCTTTGGGATCCTTGGCTTTCAGGAAGTAGTAGGCCGCAGCTGACAGAAGGACCGCACGGACCTTGTCCGTCTTTCCTGGGTTCTCGTGCCAGTCTGGCTCATCAAGGATGGTCAATGCTTCCTTGGCCGTACCATCAAGACAAGATGATTCTTCCGTCTTGCGCTCGCGCCCCAGCCAACGCGCGAAGCCAGGGACGGGCGAGAGGGTCACGAAGGTCTTCAGGTCCGGCCCCTCACCCTTGAGATTCTCCACCACTTGCTTGATCAGGAAGTTGCCGAAGGATACCCCACCCAGGCCTTTCTGGGTGTTGGAGATCGAGTAGAACACGGCGGTCGTCGCCTCAGCAGCAGCAATCGGGGTCCGTGCCAGGTCGAGCAGCGGACCGATCGCGTTGGGGATCTCCTTAGTGAGCGCCACTTCGACGAAAATCAGAGGCTCGTCGACGAGTTGTGGATGAAAGAAGCCATAGCAGCGGCGATCCTCGGGCTGGAGACGATTGCGCAAATCATCCCAGTTCTGGATCGCATGCACCGCTTCATAGCGGATGATCTTCTCCAAAATGTTGGCCGGCGTGGTCCAATCGATCGGCCGTAGCACCAGAAACCCCCGATTGAACCAGGATGAGAAGAGATGGGTGAAGTCCGCGTCGACGCATTTCAGGTCCGGGTGCTTAGGCAGATAGGCCAGCAACTCCTCACGCATCCGCACCAGGGCAGAGGTGCCGCCAGGAGCGAGATTGAGACGCCGGATCAGCTCCTGCCTTCGGGGTTCCGCCGCGGCATGCAGACCCTCCAGCGCCTCCGGTCCCTCATCTCGGCGCACGGCTTCGATGGCCATCTCGATTCGGCGGCGATCGGGCCCGAAGCGATCCGCTAGCGCCTGAAGGAATGCGAGACGATCCGCGCTTGGTGCGGCGCTGTAACTCGCCAACAGAGTCTGCGCCAAAGCCACGCCGGATGCCTCACCACTGCGCGACAGGAGCAATTCGCTCATGGCAACCAAATCGAGTTGGGGAATCGCTCCGTGATCGCTTCTGCGACCGAGCAGGGCTCGCCCCCTTTCCGTCAGCGTTTCGATAAGATCTCCAAGGAACGAAGAGGCATCAGCCGATCTGGACCTAGAGCTGTAGAGCTTCATGCTTGGCCTCCGTTACCCTATGCAATCCCCACTGCCGGCGGCGCCACTGTGCAGATCGCGTTGCCAGTCTCCTCAAGCGGGCCGAACGAGCCGAACCGTCGGTCGCGCTCTCCGACCCTCCGCGGCAAGTCACCAAGGAACGATGACATACTCACTCGATAGACCCCAGCATCTGGTTGGGGAGCCATGTGGCGATGTCCGGGAACACGCAGAGGATGATGATGGCCAGAAACATGACCATCACGTACGGCAGCGCCCCCCAGAGGATGTCTTTCGTCCGGATATCCGGCGCGATGGCGTTGATCACGAACAGGTTGAGGCCAATTGGTGGCGTGATGAGGCCGACCTCCATGTTGATGGTCAGCACGATCGCGAACCAGTACGGATCGAAGCCAGCCTGGGTCACGATGGGGAAGAGCATCGGTGCGGTCATGACGATCACGGCGACCGGCGGCAGGAACATGCCGCAAACCAGCAGGAAGGTGTTGATGACGGCCATCAGAACCCATCGGTTCACATCCATGTCGGCGATCGCCGACGCTACCGTCTGGGTGATGAACAGTGACGAGAGCGCGAATGCGAAGAGTTCCGCCGACGCCATGATCATCATGATCATGACGCTTTCGCGCATGGCAGAGCTGAACATTCCAGCGACGGCGCGGAACCGGAACAGCCTATATGTGATGATCACCACCAGCAGGGTAAGGAGTGCGCCGGCCCCCGCAGCCTCGGAGGGAGTGGCGAGGCCACCATAAAGCACGTAGAGCGTTCCAGCGATGATCAGAAGGAACGGCAGGATGCGAGGCAGGCCGGCAAGCCGCTCCTTGAAGGTGTAGCGGATGGCGCGGGCGTCGAACTCGTATCCCTTGCGCTTGCAGTCGATGATCGCCCAGATCATGAACATGATCGTGAGCATGATGCCGGGCACAACCCCGGCCATGAACAGCCGGCCGATCGATGTCTCGGTGGCGATGCCATAAACGATAAGCGTAACGGAGGGCGGAATGAGGATGCCGAGGGTCCCGCCCGCCGCGATGGAGCCGGTCGCAACGGAGGTGGGATAGCCGCGCAGGAGCATCTCCGGGATGCCCATCTTG
>Ga0182742_1005052_pt1 | contig 11439 bp, 25 predicted proteins | sample eDN5th37CBELigMG_FD_128880 | JGI IMG/M metagenome (GOLD analysis project Ga0182742, IMG submission 128880) | Enriched Miracle-Growth compost microbial communities from Emeryville, California, USA - eDNA 5th pass 37_C BE-Lig MG (version 2)... ... | reverse complement strand
GCAGGGCGGCGTCGGCGTCGCGTTGGGCGGAGCGGTAGGCGTCGCCGGCGTTGCGGAAGGCGCGGGCGGCGGTGTCGAGGGCGATGCGGGCGTCGGCGTAGCGCTCGGCGGTGGCGAGGTAGGCGGCTCGGAGGGCGGCGAGATCGGGACCGTCGTCGGCGGACACGTGTGCTCCTTCGACTTGTGCTTGTGGTGGTGGTCGCCCGCGAACGCGGTGTTTGCGGCAACCCCAAGGGCGGCGCAGACCACGGCGACGCTCAGAAGCGTCACACTGATCCTGTACATGGAGGTCACTTCTCCTTGTGCTCGGGGCCGGGGGTGTTTGCGGCACCCCCGGCCTCATTGACAGACGGGTTGAGTGCTTCGCGGGCGATGCTTTCGGCGTCGCTCCAGTCGCAGCCGAGCTGGTAGCCGTAGGCGATGCATTCCAGCGCCTCGCGGTACCGCTCGACCTCGGCTCTGAGGCCAGCGAGTTCCTGCTTCGCCACAAACGCGATGCTGTTCTCGCGCAGCGGCTCCGAATCGCTGCCGGTCACGCCCACCCCTTCCCCTCCGGCCCAACCATCAACCTGAGCGGATGCCTCGTGCGGTCATCGAACCTGACCGGGGGAGGCCCGTCGCAGTAGTGGCCGGGGAAGGCGTGGTCGTTCCTTTTCGCCCTTGTGAGGAGCTTTTCGAGGCCGCAGCCGGGCCAGGGGCACCGGACGGTGATGTGTTCGGTGAAGGTGCGGTTGTCTTCGCGCGGCGCAGCAGGCAATTAAGCGGCCCTCCCCTCAGCCTCGTCGAAGCTCAGCGCGCCACCCACACAAGCCGTCCCGCCTTCCCGGGAGGGACGAAGGCCCCCCATGCGGGCAGCGCGCTCAACCTCGCTCAACGTCAAAACACCCCTACTGACATGGATACGGCCGGTCTCGACGAGTTCGCAAATGCCGATGGTGAGGCTGCCTTCCCCGACCGCGCCGCCTCTGCGGGTGAGTTGGTAGGCGAGTTCGGTGCGGGTGATGCCGCCGGCCCGGTGGATGGCGGTGAGGATGCGGTCGGTGATGCTCGTCTGGCCGGTCATGACGCCAGCACCACCACAAGCCACGCCGCCAGACCACACTCGACCGCACCAAGGATCCCCTCGAAGTGCGTCTTGGGCAGGCGCGGACGGTCGATGTAGTAGAACTGCATCGCGGCAGTAGTCCCGAGCCACGCGAGCAGCACCCATGCTTGCCACGGCATCACGCTGCCTCCTCGCGCGCGTCGTCCCCGTCTCGACGGCACATCGGCTCCAACTCCCGCAACGCCGTGCCTGCCGCCGCGTGCAACTCGTAGTGCAGGAACGACCGAAACTGCCGGGACGTCCAACGCTTGACTCGCTCTTCGTCAATCTTGATGACGAGTTCCATCAGGCCGCCTCCTCGCGCGCGCGCGAGTAACCCTTCCGCTGCTCCAACCGCCAAATCGACTCAACCACCCGCACAACCTCCCCCCTCGACAAAGGCGGCCTACACCGCCCATTCACATCCAACAAAATCTCCAAGACAAGCCGCGGATCATGCCCCCGACTAAGCAAATGACCCGCGTACCGGGCAAGACCGTTGTTGCGCTCCCCCACACCCAACCCATCCCGGTGAATCCGCACCCACTCACTAGCGTCCACCGGCACACCCGCCGGCCGCACCGACCTACGCACCAGCGCCAGCAGCCACCCGGGCAACGCAGCCACAGGCGCCTGCTCATCCGGCACATACGCATTCCCGTTCCCCGCCCGTGACGGAGGGGCGATCACATACCCACCATCCCCCCGCACATCAATCCTGGGGGCGAGCTGACTGACGCTGTTACGAACCTCGAACCCCGGATGCTTGAAATACAAATGCATCCCGCCGCCAGGTGTCGCCACCGACGCCGTACGCGGCAGCTCCCCGTACGACCGCTCAAGGTCATGGAGGCTGTCCGCGCCCTCCTCCCCATCCACATCAATCACCACCAGGCGGCTGATGGCGCCCGTGCGAAGTCCGATGTTGGCGTCGGGCCACCTGCCCCACCATTGGTCAATGATCTGGGGATCTGTTGTGGCGTCGTGTAGTCCGCGTGTGGTCATGGGTCGTTTGCCGTTGGGTTGGCAGGCGAAGACGGGCCAGCCGATGGTGGTGTACCGGTGGGCGGCTTGGCGCAGCGGGTTGTGTTGGATGGTGAAGTTGGCCACGGGTGCTGCGCGTGGTTTACAGATGGGCCTCGTTATCAGGCGTCCGGGTACGCGCGCCACCGCTCCCAATCGAGCCCGGCATCCCGGAGCGTCGAGAGCAGGCCACACGGACAGTCCTCGTCCTGCGGATAGCGGCCCGGGTGTCCGCAGCGCCAGGAGTCGTGCTGCGCGTACTCCTGGATGACCTCCCGCAGCCGCTCGACCTCGGCCACGCGCTCGTCGTAGGACGCCGCGCGGACCCACGCCTCACCGTCGTGGATCAACGTCGGAACGTCACGCCTCGTAACTGCCACTATGAGCCTCCGTTCGCGTAGTCGTCGGCCGTGCGCTTGAGCACAGCGGCGGCTGTCTCCGGTGCGTGCGGCAGCCACTTGTGCGCGTCGTAGATCAGGTGCCGCAGCCGCTCGACCTCGGCCTCAGGGACGTAACGCACGACGGTCGCCTCGTGCGGCAACAGGAACTCACAGGCGCAGCCTCCCGAGTTCGGGGGCAGGTTCCAGTCGCGCCCGCAGCGCGTGCACTCCTTGCGCTCGAGTACCGCCACTAATGAGCCACCCTTCTCGCGCGGGCAGACCGCGTAGTGCCGCTCCCACGCCTCGTAGTTCCAGCCCCACGGCTTGCCGATGGGGTGCTCGTCGCAACCGCAGCACCACTGGCCGACACAGACGGCCGGCTCGTCGCCGCCGTGGCGCTCGACGCCATACTCGCTATCCGCCATTACGACGACCCCTTCCGCCACACCAACGGCGGCTCAAAGAACTGCACCGTCCCCTCAAGCACCGGCCACTCACTCGACGGAATCAACCTAAGCTGCCCACGCGGCGGCCACCACGCCAACACCGCCCGCGCCCCCGCCCGCTCAGCCTCCAGCCGCATCACTTCACGCTCAGCCGGCGGGAAGTCGTGGTAGGGGCCACGCGTGGTGGATTTGACTTCGATGAGCATGGGTGTGTCTCCGGCGCGCATGGCCGCGAGGTCGCACACTCCGTACGTGGTGCCTTTCAACGTGACCCAGCCTTCGGCGCGGAGGTGTTCGGCGACTTTGCGTTCGCGTGCTCGGCCGCGCTGCGCGTGATTGGTCATGCGGCCCTCGACACGGTCACACGCCTCGTCGGATTCACAACCTCCCGATCATGCGCCGCAACCACAGCCCGCACCCGCGGATCAGCATGCCGGTGCAACGCGGTCAGGCCGCGACGACGAGCCTTCGGCACCTCCACAACCTCCACCGCCGCATCCACCGCCTCACGCGAAATCACCCCAGCCTCGACGAGTTCCAGGAGCGCTTCGCGGAGCGCGAGTTCGTCGGTGGACCACACGGTGGGTGCGGTCGTCTCGATCTTGTACCCGCCGACCTGCGCGGACCGGCGAGCCTCATGATCCAGCCGCGAGGTGAGCTCGGCGTCGATCTGGTTGGCCCACTCGTTGAGGGCGTTGCGGGCGTCGCGGATTTCGTCGCGGAGCCGCGCGAGCGTGTCAGTGCTCTCGTCCCGAAGGGCGAGCGCCTCACCCGTGATGGGATTGACGGCGTAGCTGGGGCGAACGTCGAGGGTCATCGCTCCGCCTCCTGCTCTATGAATAGGACCCGGGAGGCGACCACCAGCTTGTGGCGGCCGTCGCCGGGGTCGGTGCACGGGATGAGTCCGTCCATGTCATCCAACTGCACAGCGTCGGAAAAGCTGCCAGCGATCTCGTCGATTGGCTCCCATGCGCGGACGACGATCCCGCCCGTCAGGGTGATGCGCGTTGCCGGGTCGTTGCTCATGCGGCCTCCTTCTCCTCCACCGGCTCCGCATCCACAACCTCCGGCTCCGCAGACCCAGCGGGGCGGGGCCGGTGCTGCGCCGCACGCTGAATCGCACGCGCCACCACCACCGGCAACGCACCACCAAGATCAGCCACGATCGCGTCCAACGCACGCTGCGCCGGCCCCTCATCCTCGGTGCCGTACAGCGCCATCAGCGCCTCCCCCGTCCGCTGCACCATCTGCCCATCCGCCAACTCCATGGGCGCGGCAGCGGGGGTGTCGTCACCAATCTCCTCGGCGGACACCTGCCCGTACCCGACGAGATCGGAGATCGCCCGGTTCGCTGCCCTCGTGGCGGCGGTCGCCCGGAGGTCGTTCTCCAGCTTCTGACGGCCGGACGCCGACCGGAAGCGGGACTCGTCGGCGGAGCAGTAGCCGACGCCGTCCATGTGCTGGCCGTTGGCGTGGCTGGCCCGCATCACCGCCTGCGCGCGGGTCGGGGCGCCGTTCTCGTCACGGTCAACGTCTTGGCTGACGAGCGTGATCGAGAGGCCGTACGCCTTCGCGATCTTTCGCCAACCCGACTTCTTGACGAAGCTGCCCCTCTGCCCCGGCGTGCCCTGCCAGTCGGACGGCTCCAGGATCGCGGCGGTGACCTGCTGGTAGGCGCGCATGGCGTGCTTGGCCTCGTCGGGTTCGACGGGCAGCAGGACGCTGGGCGCGGGGGTGTGAACCAGATCGGTACTCATCGCTCTAGAACGGGATGGTGTCGTCGATCGCCGACTGCGGCTGCGGGCCCGGCACCGGAGTGAACCCCAAATCCGAACCCACCAGCGCCTGGTAATCCTTCACCTTGTCGCGCGTCACACCGTTCCAGGTGTCCGGCGCCACCACGATCAGCAGCCGCTTGCCGAGCAGATCGTTCTCGTCGATCTCCCCCCCACCCTCCGGCCAGGGCAGGCCGCACGCCTCCCACAGCAGCTGCACCCGCCACATCGCCCTATCGGTGACAGTCACCCAATCCCGGATCGTCTTTCCCGTGTCGTCCTTGAAGGTGACGACGATCTGCGGGTTGCCGTTCGACGACGTGCTCGTGTCGACCTCGTCGACGGTCACCCCGTGGGTGCCCTCGCCGAGATAGCCGCCACCGCTCGAGGGAATCTCGGCCTGCGCGGGGATCTGGAAGGGGCTCATGCGTGGTCCTCCGTGTTGTCGTGACTCATCCGAGTTCAGTCGCAAGCGCTGCGCGCTGCCGGTCAGTGAGTTGCCGGACGCGGCGATGCGGATGGATGAAGTGCGTATCGAGGTACCGGCGGGTGCGCTGCTCCCCCCACCGCCACTGTGCTTGCAGCAGCGCACCGATCTCCAGGCTCTGCGCCCGCTCGTCGTACAGCGCCTCTGAGATGGCGAGGCTGCCCGCCCGAACCTCGCGGAGCGCTGCGTACCCGCCGAGGCGGATGACGTTCGCGCGTTCGAGGGCGATCATGTGCGGGGGCACGGCGACACTCATGCGACCTGCTCCATCGCCTCGATGAGCGCCTTCGCCTGCCCGGTACGCACCCGCTCCACCCGGTGCGACCGCTCGCTAACCACCTCAAACTCCACCCCGTAGAACCCAAACACACTGTCCGCCAACACCCGGTAACGGCCGTTCAAAGGCATCGGCAGAAGCGGGTCATTGAGGTACGCATCCATCGCATCCTCCTCCGTTAGGCCCTGACGGCGGCCGGCGTGCACCCACGCCCTGGCGGCGGGGCCGGTGACGGTGCCGAGCGTGACGTTCTGCAGATGCTCGATCCGGTACAGCCTCGGTGCGTCGTTGGCAGCCATGGTGGCCTCCGGGTTGGTGGGTGTGGTGAAGGGGTCGGCCGGACGCGCCCCTTGCGGAGGGAGGTTGTTATCTCCCGGGACGCGCCCGACCGTCGCACCGGCAGCGGCAGGTCCAGTCCCGCTGCCGGTCGTCTTGGGCGTCTTGCCAGCGCCCGTGACGTTTGTGAAGTTCATGCCGCCCGCCCCTGGTGGCGGTGGGGATGCTCCAGGCCGGTCTCACCCTGGAGCTCTTGCAGGTACTCGTGCTCCGCCTCCTGCTGCGCGGTGAGTTCGTTGCGCCGCCACGCTTGTGGGGTGAGCATTGGGTTGTGGAGATCACGGACCCTGATGCGGGGTTGGGGGTCGCGGTACTTCACGCGATCACCCCCACAACCGCGATAGCGGCGCAGTACAGGGTCAGGGCGGCGCCCGTGACGAACGCCGGCACGTCGTACGGCTTCATGACTGCCCCTCCTTGGGCTTCCGGGCAAGAGCGGCGCGTGACAGCGCCTCAATCTCCTGGTGGAACACGTCAAGGCTCTCGGCGGTCAGGCCGGTGCCTCCGCAGTCGATGCACAGCACCGTCCCGCTCGCGCGGATCGTCGGTACGGAGCCGAAGCCGTGGCAGTGCGGGCAATCGCCGCGGGTCATCGCCACTCGCTCCCCTCACCATGAATGACGAGCTCACGGTCCGGCCGCAGCGTCATGACGCCGCTGGCGGTCTCGATGTGGATCACGCGCGGCCGGTCATCCACCAACCCAGCGACCGTGGCGCGCCGCGGCGTATGACGGGCACGCCACTCACGATCCTTGCGGTCGCGGCGGGACTGGACCGCACCCATGAACAGGACGGCTGCGCAGGTTGCGCCGGCGAAGTAGGCGTACCAGGTGAGGAGGGTGACGAGCGCCTGCATCACGCCGCCTCCCGCTCATCCGGCCGCCCTTCGTCCAGGGCAGGCCACCACTCCGTCGGCCTCGCCCCAAAAAAAGAAGCGAGCGCATACTGAACACGCGGCGTAGGGACCCGGCCACCCTTCTCGATGGCACGGATCGTCCGACCGGACACCCCGACCAGATCGCCGAGCTGCTCCGGGGACAGCCCGCGGTCCAATCGAAGCGAACGTAGTTGGGCTGAAACGAAACGATCTCGGCTCACGCCAAGAGAGTTCCACATCCGCCGATTCGTGTCAAGCCAAATCGGTTGACGCGAACCAAAGTCGGGATATCGTGCTGCGCATGGGCCTACCCCGAGGCGAGATCAGTCGCCGGCTGAAGGCTGCGCGCGCCCTCAGAGGCGTCGACGTCAAGACCCTCGCCCGACACCCAGTGATGAGGGCGAACCTCATCACCGCCAACCTCATCGGCGAAACCGAACGCCAAGACCGCGACGCGCGCCCAATGGAACTACGCGCAGTCGCCGAAGCGCTCGACCTTCCCTACGAGTGGTTCACCGCCGAAGACCCATTCGACGCGATCCGCTCCACCAACCGCGACCAGCTCCAGGAGATCCGCGACCTCCTCGACGAAATCATCACCGTCCGCGGCCGCGAGCTCGTCGATGAAGTCCTCGAAGCCGTGCACGGCGGCGAGAAAAGGGTCATGCGACTGCTTCGGAAGACGGGTGCCCCCCCGATTCCACGACCCGAAGAGGGTACGGACGCGTTGGAGTCGTGGCTGGTTGAAGCGGTGCGGGGATGGGCAGATCAGGACGAGCGAGCCTCATCACGCCTGCGTGAAGTTCCTCCAGACGAGCAACGGTCTGCGGGCTGACCCCCGGCGACCGCAGCGCCGTCTCGATTCCTTTGAGCACCTGCTCCCACGCCAGCGCCTGGGCGGCTGCGTATCGCAACGCTTCCATGCCCGCTCCTCATGTCGCCCTCCCTCCGCACCTGAAGTAATAGCAGCGCGCCACGATGCGTTGCGCTCGATGCTTCAAGAACACCCCAGGATTTCGGGTTGGAGGTTGTGCAAAGCCTCCATGTTTGGACGTTCGTTCGGTTAGCGGGTCCCCCGTTTCGGGTATGCGGCGCCGCCCTTTTTGGGTGCGGGAACGACGAAGCCCCCGGCCGCGATAGCGGGTCCGGGGGCTTCGATCTTTGGGTGTGCCGGCGTTTTGGGCGAACCGAGGAGAGGCCGCCGGCACTATGTGGTCCCCGCGTGGCGGGGTATGTGGGCCGCGGCCCGCAAGAGCAGCGGCGTTGTGTTCGATGAGGGAAGCTCTAGACGGGGAACGTACGGCGGGGGGCGGACAACCCGGACGCACGCCAAGACCGCCACCAGGGAGGGGGCCACGCCACCGGGGCGATACCAGGCCGGGGGTGGGGTCCCGGCCCCCTGGTGGTTTGGCGGGGTCCTAGTGGGGTCCCCTCCTTCGGAGAGGGACCCCACCTAGTAGTGGGGTCCGGGACCCCACTTGGGACCCCGGGACCCCACCAGTCGGAATGCACCGCTCCGTCTGGTGGCAAAAGCTAAGCCTGCTGGTCGTCCAGCCATGCCACCGTGGCAGCCGGAATCACCACGCGGACCGCCCCCGTCGGCACGTAGAACTGCCCCGCCGGCCCCGCCAACAGTGCGTGCGTCGGTGACACCATCGCGCAGCGCCCGGAGACTCGATCACCGGTCTTCAGGCGCAGCGTGTAGTCGCGACCAACGCGGAAGATCAGCGCGTCATTGGCTGGCCAAGACACGTCACGCCGCGGACAGGTCGATGTACTGCGCCCCGCACACCCCGTGCTCCGGATGAAACGGCAAAAGCACCTGGCACGGCGGCGCCCCGGTACCGTGCCGCTCGAGGATGTACTCGTCGACGCCCTTAATCGCGCCGTTGACGAAGATGCGTTTGTCGATGGCGTTGGGCTGGTGGAAGTGCCCCATCAGCAGGTGGTCGAACGGCTCGCTCCTACCGATCTTTTCGGCGTACCGGATGACACCACCCCACGGCACCCCAACCATCGTGGACGCCGGCACTTGGTCGCCGTGCATGACGAGCACCCGCCGGCCGTAGATGTCGATGGTGTGCTTGGTCGCGCGCGGGATGTCAAACGTGACGGACGAGTACTTGCGGAGGCGTTGGGCCATGAAGTGCATCGCCTGCCAATCCCCGCTGCTGTAGCCCTTCTTCATTCGGGGCTTCTTCGTCCTGCGGCTGTGGTTGCCGCGCACCCCGACCACATGAATCTCCGGGAATTCGGGGACGAGGGATTCGATCCATTCGCCGCCGTCGAGGCCCCATTGGACGATGCTTTCGTCCATCGGCAGTTCGTTGGTCTCGGCGAGCTCGTCGTGGATGTCACCGGAGACCCCGTCACCCAAGGCGGCGATGACCAAGCGTTCGACGGGGTTGAACTTCTCCGCCCATGACAGGAGCCGGTCGCGGAGTATGTCGTGGCGTTGGAGCATGATTTGCCAGTCGTACTCGCCCAGGCCGCGGGTCTCTTCTGCGGAGACGACTTCTCCGGCGTGCTGGTCGCTCCACATGAGCACAAGGGTGTGCGCCTTCGGCCTCTTGGGTGCCTTCGCCTTCGGTGGCTTGGCCGGCTTGTAGGTGGGTTCCTTCGCTGGGGCGACGGATTCGATGGTGTGCACGATCCGCTCGAACCGCACGTCATCGTCGCGTTCCCGCTTGAGCGCCTTCTTGAGTTCGGCGATCTCCTGCAACGCCATCGCCAAACGGTCCGGCTTCGCCGGGGCGTCGTTGATGACGAGCGGGCCGCGGGCAGCGGCCCACCCTTCATGGACCCGCTCACGCAGCCCCTTGCGGCGCAGCCGGCCGTCGAGGGTGACGGGGTTGCGGCCCATCGCTGCTGCTGCTGCGGTGATGGTGCCGTGCCGGACGACGATTTCGACGAGTTCGTCGTCGTCCGGCCAGGCGTATTGGTCCCTGCCAGCCATCGGCTATCGGGTAATGCGGATGTAGTCGCGAACCTGCGACTTGGGCCGCAGCTTGCGGTACACGCCGTCCCCGCCCGTTGCGCTGTCGGACACTGCGCCGATGCGGCCGGTGTTGCCCTCGATCGTTTCGATGCTGGCGCCGTGGTCGGCGACGAACATGCCGACGTGATCGAACGTGAACCGGACGGCGTCGCCGCGCTTGGGCTTCGACACGCGCTTCAGGCCGGCGAGGGGGAGCCATAGTCGGACGGCGCCCCAGTGCCAGGTGACGGACTTCGAGCCTGCGCGCTTGTAGACGGTGGCCATGAACCAGCCGCACCACGCGTCACCGACGCGCCCGCCGCCTTCGCGGATGATCTGTTCGACTTGGGGGCCGCGGTTGTTGCCGCCTTGTTCCATGACGCCGATGAGCGCTTTGGCTTCGCGGTAGGCGCGCTCTTGCAGCGTGAGCTTCGGGGCGGCGTAGCGCTTGCGGAGCGCCCGGCGGTAGTTGACGCGCGACGTGGTGAACCGCAGCCGCTCGCTGGGGGTGAGGCGGCGGTTGCGGAGCTTGACCCGCAGTTCGGGGGTGACGCCCTGCTCCATGCCGTAGGGGGACACGAGGCCGAGGGCTTCGCACATGCGCTCCGTGGCGGCGCGGGTCTCCTGCCCGTAGTCACCGTCGATGGTGAGCGGGTAGTTGATGTCCCATGCCCGGAACTGGTCGTGCAGCCAGAGTTGCCAGGCGAGGATGTCTGACCCCTCCATGTGGGGGGTCTTGAGCTTGAAGGTGCGGCTGCTCATCGGTCAACGCTCGCGACGATGGGGGACACGCGCGAGCGGGTGCCGAGTGCCTGCGCTGCCGCGCCGAGAACTGCGATGGCGACGTTGACACCTGTGGGTAGGTCGAGTGCGAAGAGCTGCACGCTCTGGACGGCCGCGTTGACGGCGGCGAGGAATAGCGCCGGCTCGTGCCAGAGTTGGCGGGCGAGGGTCTTCATGGTGCCTCCTTGACTCTGTACGGCTATGGCCGTACTGTTCCGTACATGAGCGAACGACAAGAAGTCCGCGTAAGCGACCAAGACCCCGAGTTGCTCGCGATGAAGGCGCTGACCGCAGCGCTGGAACGCTTGGACGACAAGACCGCGGAGCGGGTCCTGAAGTGGGCGGCGGCTCGCTTCACGCGCCGCGAGTCAGACATGTTCGATCAGATCCAGAACACGTTCACGAAGGTGTTCCTGGACATCGACGAGATGGCGAAGAAGCGTGGCACCAACGCCATCAGCCTCACGCGGGCGATTGACTACATCCTCACGCGCGAGAAGGAACTACGCGAGCAGCAGGAGAACGCAGAACATGCCCGCCTCTAGCTGCCGGGTATGCGGGATGCTGCTGAACGATCCCGGCGAGTTCCATCCCCATGCTTTCTGCGTATGGAAGAAAGCCGGCCTCGATCCATGGAACACTCTGCTGTGGGTCAATCAGCGACTCGGCATCGACACAACGCATTGGCCGAGGCAAAGCCCACTGATTCGCGATCTCTCTCCGCAGTACAAGGAGGCCGTCGAGAATTACGAGCGCACTGAAGCGATGGCGGCAGCGATGGAGCGCGGACGTCGTCGATGAGCGATCAGAAGACCGAGCGACTGGAGGTCCGGGTGACCCCCGAGATGCTTCGGCTGATTGATCGGGCGCGTGGGGATGTGCCCCGGTCGATCTGGATTAGGCGCGCGTTGGAAGCAGCGCTACGAAAGGAGAAGAAGTCCTAATGGCGGATATCGAGCGCAGGTACGCCTACCGGCGGATCGCGCCCGGCCTC
>Ga0182742_1005051_pt1 | contig 11445 bp, 8 predicted proteins | sample eDN5th37CBELigMG_FD_128880 | JGI IMG/M metagenome (GOLD analysis project Ga0182742, IMG submission 128880) | Enriched Miracle-Growth compost microbial communities from Emeryville, California, USA - eDNA 5th pass 37_C BE-Lig MG (version 2)... ... | reverse complement strand
TAAGCCTCTTCATCTGATTTCATCACAGACTGCCAAGGAAGGCCTGTCAATAAATCACTTGCAACACCTTGCATGACACCAAGTCCTGAGGTTATAGTTTGTGTTCCTTTATTCCCGCTCCCATAGAAATGTGGTGAAACGGTGGATGCATAATACTGTAAGTTAATCCATTGGGCTACGGTTCCTGGCCCAGCAATAATGTTAGCTAGAATTTCTCCATTGTGGTCTTGCTCCCAATCGTAATTATGCAGAAAAACTCTTCCTTCTAGGTCACAATGATGAGTCAGTTCTCTCTTCCCTATAATAAAAGCTGCATTACGAGCCAATCCCCATTCAGGTCGTATTTCACTCCAATCTTCTGCGATACGATGTGCCTCAGCCTTTGGATTTTTACAATAAGTGCCGATCGTGGGTAATTGTGATATACATTCTGCATTTGCTTGATGACTTACGTTAGGTAAAACTTCCTCAATGTGATCAAACGATTCCTGTGCTAACCTTGATAATTTGGGGACATAAATCCACTTAAGTTCATTCACAGTTGTATTATGTTCAGCTGCAACGAATACTGTTTCAGCTGGAATTTCAATACCATCCATTAAAAGTGCGTTTCTTACCTCTGGTAAGTTGCACAAATTTGCAAGAACCCTAGCATTGAATGCTCCTGACGCACCACCGCAAGCACCGCAATCAAGCGAGGCTGCATATGGGTTGTTTGTACTTTGACTTCCGTGTCCACAAATCACAATTAATGGTGCAAAGTTTGTTGTCAGCCCCATCATCTTAAGTGTTTGACGGACATAATTGACTTGTTCTTCCTCAGAAAAACCTAATGAAATTTCAGATATATTGTTCCGAGCAGAATGAAGCGTGAGATTTGTTTCTGGTTTCCTTAACCATGAATCTCGAAAATTACGTATGAAATGGCCCGCTTTTCTGGGTAGAAAACTACGGCCTAGCGTTTGTATCATAAGCCAAGGTCCGCTTACCTCAGGTAAAAGCAAACTTGGAACTGTATTCTGTTTCATCTTTTTAAACGTATACGCTACAGATTCTAACGCTCGTTTACGTTGTTGGTATTGCTTTAGTTCATTTGTATCCACTCTTTCTTCTATTCTATGTCTTGCCTTTTGCATCACGGGCAATGAGGAATGAGTATGTTTACAATCAAGCTCCCGAATTTCAATTGGTAATCCGAAGAAACCAGCGACACCAATTGTTTCAAAAGGCCCCGCTTTCTCTAAATAACGTCTAAAGGTTTCAGAACGGACATCTATACAAAATGCAAATTGGGCTAATGCATGATTTGTTACATTGTTCACTTGTTGTTTAGCTAAGATTCTCTGTTTCAATTGATCTGTGTAAGTTTGTTCCCAAGCCTCAAGCCACAATTTTTTTTGAATCTTTTCATTAAACGTGTAGGCAAATGACAAGTATTCTTTTTGTTGTTCAGTAGACATCCCCAACCATTTCTCGATTGTGAGCCCTCCATACTGTACCCAGGCTTTTATAAGTGAATCAAATTGAACTTTTTTCTCAAAGCTATTGTGCAAAGGCAGGTAAGGATTCACCAAAACCCATTCCATAGAAACTCGAACAGCTAAATATTCCATTAAAAGTGATTGTTCTTGTTGAGATTGTTGAGAACGCCAAAGCATCATGCCTGCCCAGCCAGGCAAAGATAGCAAATGACTCTCAAGGTAATCTTGTATCTCTGAACGAGGAATTTTAAAAGCAGATAAAACGACTTCCAACGCCGTCTCTGCATCTTGTGGCCAGTTTCTAAACATTTTGCGTTGGTTTTTACGCAATGAAGGGTCATGCTGTATAAGGCTTTGCCAAGTTCGATAAAATCCATCTTCATGTTTCGGTATTGACCACCCCGCTTGGGAGTCATCCAGATATAACTTACACCATTTAATAACATGATGATCTAGCACTTCCGTTAAATTTCTACCATCCTTGGGCTCTATCTTCATGCTTAAGGGCTGTCTCGGAATACTCTCGTAAAGTTCTATATTTCGTTTTTTTGAATCCTCTATAAAGTTTTTTACCTCTAGTGATGATAAGGGATTTGCAGACATCGCATCCAAATTTAGAGAAAACCGGCAATAACGTTCAGCCTCTTCCCGAGGTATTTTAAGAGAATGTGAGTTTAGCCAGTGCTGCAAACCTATTTCTAAAAAACCTTCATCGATTTCCCCGCGATTTTTAGCCGATAGGATCATAGATGTACTAGGGTATATTTCTACATTTCGGATGTTCTTTAACCAGTTAGCAACATCTTCAAATTTTAAATCTTCCAGTCCCACCCATGGGTGACGAGCTGCAAACGTTGAAATAGGTCCAAGTGGTGCTATTACTCTACTTGCTGAAGAAACTAACGATTTAATATCAATCTCTGTATCAATTTCTTTTAGCTGTTGTATGTTTATTTCTTTTTGTAATGTAGAGGATAACATCACACCAACAACCTCCTTGTGAAAGTGATTATTTTAGATAGCTTGGATGGCTTTCGGTAGACTTCATCTCTCCTTCTCCAAATTTTATAAACCAAAGAAAAAGTACTGCGAAAAAGGAGGATGTAGGATAACGGGAAGCGATCGCGCCCATTACACTACCAAATATTAATAGACAAACGACAATGAACACAATCGGCATAGGCAGTTGAAGACTTTGAAAAACAGGTGTATATAACCATTCTTTAAAAAAACTATGTAAAAGTAAGTAGACAGTTGCTGATCCTCCCAAAAGGAAAAGACCAGCCACTCTATCAATTCTTCCTTTACAATAAACAATTAACTGCATCCAAGAAAATGATAAGGACCATCCTACTATCAAAGCAGTCACAATGTCATAAGGTCCACTAGAGGACATCCTCCAATAAGCAATCCCAGTAAGTAAACCTAATCCATAACCAGCGAAAATCCACAAAATAGACGATCTTTTAGTAAGATTAGAAGAGACTTCAATCCGGCGTATTGCCGAACCAGCCTGTAAAAAAAGAGTAGCCTTAAAAATACCATGTAATATGAGGTGGAGAATGGCTGCCGAATAAGCACCTAAAGCACATTGAATAAGCATAAAACCCATTTGCGCAATTGTAGAACCCACCAATTGACGTTTATAATCAACCTGTACCAAACTTATGCCACTACCGATTAAGACAGAAATACTTGAGAGAACAAGTAATAAAATCTGAGCTTTATCCCCATTAAACAACGGTGAGAAACGTGTTAGTATAATTCCGCCTGCATTTACAATTCCAGCATGCATAATTGCAGAAACGGGTGTAGGAGCCACAACAGACTCAATTAACCATTTATGGAATGGCCATTGGGCTGCTGGAATGATTACAGCCAAAACCAATAATAGATTTATTCCTGTTTTTTCCCATGTACCGATATGTGTCAGACTATCATTGGCCAAGATTAGAGTTAGCTTCCAGCTGCCCGTGATTTGAGACAACCAAATGATAGCAAATAGAAGAGCCAGCCAACTACCTGCAAATACCTGAGCAGAGAGTCTTGTTGCTACTCTCGTTACCTTCCACTCCCTCTTTATACTTATAAGAATCGTTAACCCAATAAGAGTAATTCCCCAACAACCGGCCAACAATCGAAGGTCATTACTTAACCAGGAAACAGAAGCCGTACCTGTTATAAGTGTGAAGAATGCAAAGTATTTTCGGTAAGAACGGTCTCCTAGTAAATACCTTACAGAAAAACGTTGGATGACAATCCCTATCGTCAGAACAAAACATGCCATAAGCCAAGCTAATGAATCCAAGTGCAAGGGGCCAACATTGTGATTCATATTGTTCATTAATAGAATCAATAATGACACCAAAGCAGGCAATGAAATGATCCCGATGTGGACCCGCACAAAACCTAGGGGCACCCGTTTAGATAGGAATACGAATCCACTTACCACAGATAAAAAAAGTGCGATAAAAAATAAGGTAAGTAGTATGGATATGCTATTCGAAATCATAAAACTTCCCTCCGTCAAAATGGACCGAACTTAAATAGTAATGAAATAAAAAAACCGAGAACTAGTACCAGTCGTAGTAACCACTGATACTTGTTCTCGGTTTATTTTTAACTGACTAATAAAGTCTTTTAAAAATCTCCCTAAACTAATTTTTTCTCTAAATCATTAAATAACTTAAACACGATAACTCGTTCTCCAGTACGAGTACTTAAATCAGTATGAAAACTTTTTACTTCTTCCCCAGTGATGGTTAAAATAATTTCTTTTAATCCATCCAAACCAGATTCAACTAACCCTGACCGAGTATGTTTGATTGATAGCATGCCATCCTTTGTTTGACAAACAGCATATTCCGCAGGAGTTAATATACCTTGTAAATAAACGATTATCATATCACGGAGAATATCTGTTTTAACGGAAACAGATCCACGCCCCAAAAAATCCTTTTCCCAATGAGTAATCGCTTTGCTAATTTCTGATTCGATGGACCCTTTTGTTTTCTTCAAGTAAATTCCCCCCAAACAAAAAAAACGGTATATTTCCAGACTATTCCCTCTAAGTCTAAAAATATACCGATTTGTCTTATTCTGTACTTCTAAATACAAAAAGATTGCTTCTTCATTCTACCAATTCTACATTAATAAAATGCTAAAGCTCTTTATTATTATTCAGAAGGTAAATAATATCACTCGGTTATTAATCTAAGTAATAATTTAATTGAAAATGATCAACTTGTCAATATTAAATTGACAGAGGATTGATTCTATTTATTTTTAGCTGCTTATACGATTGTACGTTTTAAGAATTCTCTAGTACGAGCTTGTGTCGGATTATTGAAGATGTGCTCTGGACTTCCTTCTTCAGCAATAACACCCTTATCCATAAATACAACTCGATCTGATACTTCTTTTGCAAATTCCATTTCGTGCGTTACGATTAACATCGTAAGACCAGACTCAGCGAGTTCCTTCATGACTTTTAGGACTTCTCCTACCATTTCTGGATCAAGTGCTGATGTTGGCTCATCAAATAACATCACATCTGGTTCCATCGAAAGTGCTCTTGCAATCGCTACACGTTGCTTTTGCCCACCGGATAACTGCTTTGGCTTAGCGTTAATGTATTTATCCATGCCAACGACTTTTAAGTATTTCATCGCTACTCTTTCCGCTTCTTCCTTCGTGCGTTTCAATACTTTTATTTGCCCTACTACACAATTGCTTAGGACATTATGATTATTGAAAAGATTAAATTGTTGGAAGACCATTCCTAAATGTCTTCGGTAGGTAGCGACATCATGCTTGTTATCCAAAATATTTTCACCTTGATAGATAATTTGCCCACCGCTAGGTCTTTCTAATAGATTAATACAACGAAGAAGAGTTGATTTACCGGATCCGGAGGAACCGATGATGGAGACAACTTCTCCTTTATTCACCGAGAAATCAATATCCCTTAATACTTCATGAGTGCCAAAGGATTTGCTTAAATGTTGAATATCAATAACCTTTTCCATGTTCTCTCCTCCTTCTTCCTATTGTTGTTGATTAACTTGTATCGGTCGATCGTTCCCAATCATCGTATAATTATCAGAGCCATCTAATTTTCTTTCGAAGTATAATAGAATTCTTGTAACAATGAAGGTCATCACAAAATAAATCATACATGCTACGAAAAACGATTCAAAATATCTAAAGTTATTGCCTGATATCGATTTTGTCACGAAATATAATTCTGTCACTGAAATCACGTTCAGAACGGAGGTATCTTTAATATTAATCACAAATTGATTACCTGTTGCAGGTAGAATATTACGTATAACCTGTGGTAAGACAACGTTCCACATCGTTTGGAAATGATTCATTCCAATTGCATGTGCTGCTTCAAACTGTCCTTTATCAATCGAAACAATCCCACCACGAACATACTCAGCCATATATGCCCCTGTATTGATTGAGACAACAATGATCGCTGCAACAAAAACATTCATATCTATCCCAAATGCTAACGCAGAACCATAATAGATAACCATTGCTTGTACAATCATCGGTGTTCCACGGAAGAATTCAATATAGATGGAGAGGATGGCATTAATGACTTTTAAAAATATTTTGTTCACACCACGTTCGGGCATTGGAATTGTACGGATAACTCCTGCTAGCAATCCAATCATTGCCCCAAAGACCGTCCCGATAAGAGCGATCAAGAGTGTTAAACCCGCACCACGAAGGAACATTGGCCAGTTTTCGATAATTATTTTAATGACCCACTCAAAACTCATTTCTTCTCCTCCTTAGCCCTATATAACCGACTGTATGTTGATATACAGTCGGTTCCCTGTATTTATTATTCTGCTGCTGGTTGATTTTGAATAGCCGAATCCATAATGCTTGTACGTTCTTCTTCTGAGATACCTGATAAAATCTCATTGATTTTTTCTGTTAATCCGCTGCCCTTTTGAAGTCCGACAGCAATTGCTGTATCATCTTCTGAAGTTTCAAATCCATCTTCAAATTCCACCATTACAAAATTTTCATTAGCAGATGAAGCACTAATACCCTCTGGACGTTCTGACACGTAACCATCAATCATTCCTGATTCAAGTGCTACTCTCATCGCTGGGAAGTTGTCCATCGCCGTTTTCTTTTCGACACCTTCAATTTGGTCGATTACTGTATAGTGGAATGTATTTAATTGAGCAGTAATTTTTGCTCCTTTAAAATCTTGGATAGAAGTAGCACCTTCATAAGTGCTGCCTTTTTTCACAACCATAACTAAATTTGAAGTATAGTAATTATCCGAAAAATCGATTGTTTCTTTTCGTTCTGCTGTTGGTGACATACCAGCTATGATTGCATCAATTTTGCCTGATGTTAAAGCTGGTACAAGACCATCCCACTCTGTTTTTACAATCACTAATTCTTTACCTAAACCTTCAGCTACTTTTTTTGCAATTTCCACATCATATCCGCCTGCATACTCTGCAGAACCGTCTATTTTTACTGCACCATTGGAATCATCATTTTGAGTCCAGTTAAACGGTGCATATCCAGCTTCAAGACCTACCTTAAATGTATTATCTTCTGATGAACCAGAATCCGGACTATTACTTGTTCCACACCCTGCTAATAATAGAATGGTAGAAATGATTAAAACGAAAAATATTGTTAATTTGCTTCTCATGCTGTTTCTCCTCCGTATTCTTATAAATTTCGACAAAAAAACGACCTGAGATATACTCAGGTCGCAGTAAATTTGCCCTAAGGTCCTCTCTTTTATCTCAATTGAGATAGCACAACTCAATAAACTGGGGGTTTATTGAGACAGTCCTGCAGCTATTAACTGCAGACCCAGCATGTAATATTGAGGGTATTACAAACTTCGGCGACATTTCCTTCTCCCTAGCATCACTGTTTCCTCAAACTCCACTAAAGACTGTTAAATATCGCGCCTCTACCTCACTAGTAAAAGTGAGGCCTTATTTAATTGTGTTTTTATACTACAATAGTAACTACTAATCAGTCAACTACTAATTATTAGAAAATCCAGTAACTACTGTTTTAACATGGGATATATAAAAAAATAAGCCATCTATATCGTGTTCTTGTTATAAGAAATGGACAAAATATACATTGTAATCACATATAAAAGAGGTTACTATACCGAGAGTATGTACATAATGTTAAAAATACACCAGGAGGTTACATATGCAATATGCTCTTTCAGTTTTAGGTATTTTTGTTGTTTTGTTTTTGGCTTGGTTGGCAAGTTCCAACCGAAAAGAGGTAAAATATAAACCGATTCTCATCATGATTGTCATCCAAATTATTTTATCAATATTACTATTAAATACTAGATTTGGTTTCATTATCATCCAGGGGATTTCTGCTTTTTTTAATAAACTGCTTGAATATGCAGGCGAAGGGATTTCCTTTGTGTTTGGCGGAATGGCGAACGATGGAGAGGCTCCATTCTTTTTAACTGTATTGCTTCCAATCGTATTTATTTCAGTATTAATCGGAATTCTCCAGTATCTGAAAATTTTACCATTCATTATGAATGGGATTGGATGGTTATTAAGTAAAGTAAACGGGATGGGTAGACTTGAATCATATAATGCAGTTGCTTCATTGATGGTCGGGCAATCGGAAGTTTTCATCACACTAAAAAAGCAATTAGGTATGCTATCCAAACAACGGTTGTATACCCTATGTGCTTCCGCGATGTCAACAGTTTCAATGTCCATTGTCGGCGCTTATATGACAATGCTAAAGCCAGAATATGTTGTCACAGCTGTAGTGTTAAATTTATTTGGCGGGTTTATTATCGCTTCTATCGTTAATCCGTACGAAGTAAATCCAGATGAGGATATGATCGAAATCCGCGATCAAAAAAAACAATCATTCTTTGAAATGATTGGAGAATATATCCTTGATGGATTCAAGGTTGCAGTTATTGTCGGTGCCATGTTAATTGGTTTTATTGCTTTAATGGCAGCAATCAATCATGTATTTGAACTAGTATTCACCATTTCATTCCAAACGCTATTAGGTTACCTTTTTTCTCCAATTGCTCTTATTATGGGGATTCCTTTATCAGAAGCAGTTAGTGCCGGAGGAATTATGGCGACAAAACTCGTGACAAATGAGTTTGTTGCGATGATGGATTTATCTGGAGGAAATCACCAATTTAGTGAACGGACACTTGGTATTCTGTCTGTATTCCTTGTTTCCTTTGCTAATTTCTCATCAATCGGGATTATTACCGGGGCGGTGAAAAGTCTCAATGAAGAGCAAGGGAATGTCGTTGCTGGTTTTGGTTTGAAACTTTTATATGGTGCCACACTAGTAAGCATACTTTCAGGTATTATTGTTAGTTTCGTTTTATAAATAACAACGTCTAAAAAAGAAAAAAAGGAACCTTCTCAGTTTCAAGTGGGTTCCTTTTTTGGTTTTTCCGATTTCGGTTTTGAAGGTTTCTACTTAGCAAATTTATTCAACTAATGGCTGATTCTGCCGGAAACGTTAACTTATTCAGATTGGCTGGAGACCCTGCTGAATAAGTTAAAAGGTCGGTCCTATTCTCCAAATTCCAAAGTCGTTTTGCTTCAAAATTTCTGATTTTGTCAGTTTTCCTGACGAGACAGATTTAATTTCATCAAAGATAGATTGTCCAACTGTTTGAACAGTCTCTTTACCTTCAATAATTGTTCCAGCATTCAAATCCATATTATCTCTCATACTATTAAACATTGGTGTGTTTGTTGAAATTTTAATAACAGGAGCAATCGGTGAACCCGTTGGCGTACCACGACCAGTTGTAAAGAGAACTACCTGTGCACCTCCCGCAACCATTCCTGTAAGCTGTTCGATGTCCTGCCCTGGAGTATCCATCCAGACAAGTCCCTTTTTAGTTGGAATCTCTGCATAGTCAACCAGTTCTTGAAGCGGACTGGTGCCAGACTTTGTAGCTGCACCAAGTGACTTTTCCTCAAGTGAACTTAACCCTCCAGCGATATTTCCTGGCGTAGGGTTACCAGTGCGGATATCAATCCCCATCATAAGCGCACGACCTTCTGCCTGCTTAATCTTTTCATATACTCGTCTGGAAGTATGGTCATCAACCGCTCGGTTCGCAAGTAAATGTTCGGCACCGATTAATTCTGTCGTTTCTGCAAGGATTGCTGTTCCGCCTGCTTTTACAATTAAATCACTCACATGGCCAACCGCAGGGTTCGCAGATAAGCCAGAACATGCATCCGAACCACCACATTCCGTTCCAATGATCAATTCACTAACATGACAAGGTTCCCTCATAATTGCAGAGGCATCCTGAACCATCTTTGCTGCAACTTTGGCTGCGTTAGCGATCGTTTGCAAGGTGCCTCCATTTTCCTGGATGGAAACAGTCTCAACTGGCTTTCCGCTTTTAGCAATCTCTTCTGCTACACTTCTTGCTTGATGTGTTTCACAGCCTAAACCTAGCACGACTACGCCATACACATTTGGATTAAGGCCAACACCAACATAGGTTCGGAAGGTTTGATCATAATCCACTCCAACCTGTGTACAGCCATGTTGATGAATAAAACTAACAGTCCCATGTACAAGCTGAGTAACTTGGTATGCAGCTTGGGTCGCACAGGTGATAGTTGGAAGAATCAATACATGATTACGAACCCCAACTTTTCCATCCGGACGTCTATACCCCATAAAATATTCTTGATTATTCATTTATATCCCCCCTACCTCGTGTTCCTTCAAGATTGTGTACATGGACATGCTCTCCTACCTCAATATCGCATGAAGCAACACCTATGATTTCACCGTATTTATAAATCTTTTCACCCTTTTTAATAGAATCAACGGCAAATTTGTGCCCAAAGGGAATGGAGTGTACGAGTTGTACATCAATTTTCCTATCACCATACGAAGCAGTAACAAAGATATTAGCCTCTAAATCTACTAAAACGGTCGCAACATTATCTCTCTCATTCATTAATACAGCCGAAAAACTTTGAGACATGACTTAGCCCTCCTATTAATCCTCAGAATCAACATACGGTATAGTTAATGGCCCTAACGGTAGTACCGCTACAGACATGTCTTTCCCATACTTTTCTTTAAGCTGTTCTAACGTTTGTTCAATATTGTGTGTTGGCTTCAGCATTGCCTGTGTCACTTGCTCATCTGTAAGTAGTGAATACACATAAACATCAGCCCACACTTGAATTACGGCCTGCTTTTGCACTTGCCACTGATCAAATGTTTTAAACTCTGGGTCATTGATCATGTCTAGGATTTCTTGTGGAGACTTGGCCATTTTTAAGATATCCCCGTAATTCCCATGGCTTGGAAGCCCATCAGAACATTCTGAAGCGATAATGATCGCTCCCCCTTTTTTCACAATTTTATGAGCAGCACTCATACCTTTTACAGCCTGGTACAGATTCTGATCGAGTGGATAGCCAGAATTTGAGGTTATGACGACATCAAAGCGCTGTTCACATTTCGTCATTGCGTGTTCTTTTGCATAAGCACAACCTTTGTCATGGGCGGCAATAAGTTCCCCAGCAAACACATTTGTAATCTGTTTATCACGATTCAAAGTGACATTCAGCATAAAATGCGGTTTGCACATCATGTTGATTTCCCTTGTCATCTCCTGTAGAGGGTTATTCACCATATTTCCCCATGTTGCCAACGGATCACCAATCATCCGTGCATTATGGAAGGTCATGATCGTTTCAATTCCTGCAATCCCCGGCATGATTCCTTTTGGTCCACCTGAAAAGCCAGCAAAAAAGTGAGGCTCGATAAAACCTGTTACGATTCGAAAATCTGCTTCAACGTATTCTTTGTTTAAATAAACGTCACAACCAAATTTACTATGCCCTACTTTGACAAGTGTTTCCTTATCATGACAACGATTATTAATAATCCGAACGTTATC
>Ga0182742_1005049_pt1 | contig 11448 bp, 6 predicted proteins | sample eDN5th37CBELigMG_FD_128880 | JGI IMG/M metagenome (GOLD analysis project Ga0182742, IMG submission 128880) | Enriched Miracle-Growth compost microbial communities from Emeryville, California, USA - eDNA 5th pass 37_C BE-Lig MG (version 2)... ... | reverse complement strand
TCCTCCAAAAAAGGAAGCCAAAAAACCTTAAGAGAAATTCAGGCATTGTTATGCGGAATTTTTATGTAAGGTAATAAAGTGGATATGGTGAATATACAATTCTATGTTTGTTAAATATGTTTTTTGTTATGAAATGTAAGAAATTTAGGTTGAAAAATGTAATTCAATACAGCCTATTAAAGACCTTTATTTCTTGATCTGACTTATAAGCCATTCCATACCCTCTTGTAAACCTAATCATTAATATAAAAATATAACAAATTCTCAACCTTCCTTTGTTTTAGCAGAACAAGCTATAATAGACCATTGTCTATCTTTAATCAAATGTAAAGTTAATGTTTCAGAAATCTATACACATTTCACTTAAAGAAATTCATTGTTTCTTACCTCGTCTGCTGGAAGAGCTTGGAGCAAATCCTGTTTATTAGCAAAAATTAAAAGAGGAATTCCTGCCAAATCATCCTCCTAATATTACATTAATAAAAATTTCTATACACTAAATCACCTCTAAAAGTTTCTGTAGTTCAGCTCCACTTTCAGCTAACCTTTTTCTATCAGCTGAATCTATAACAAAAATCAAAGCATCTGTGCCTTGGAAATAATTTGCCCAGTATGGTCTTAATGCCTTTTGACCACCAACATCCCAAACTGTGAGTTTAAAGCCCTCATGAGCTAGGTTTTTAATGTTGAAGCCCTTTGTTGGCATTATATGGGTTATATCTTCATCAGAAAGAGTTTTAAGGATAGTTGTCTTTCCTGAATTATCTAGACCAAGAACCAAAATTCTGGCTTCTTTTTCAGCTTTACGTAGTTTTCTAATTAATGATAGTAAACCCTAAGTTTATTGGAAATGAGTTTATGAAATAGGTACCATGAGTAAGGAGTTTTTACTTGAAACCTCTAGAGATACTCCAGTTATCTAATTTTTAATTAAACTAATCTATAAGACTCGATCTTTTATTTTCAACTTTTTGTATTTTGTCCTGAAAAATTTCCTCTGGAGAAGGAAAATTTATTGGGCCTGAACTGAAGGTAAATAAACTTTCTCTTTTTTTGAATGTGAAGATATATTCAAATTTTATAAAAGAAAACTCGTCTGAATTTATTTATCTAATTTTTTTATTCTGAATAAGTGAATTTTTTAATAAGATTAAAAGTTGGTCAATGTAACAAGAGAAAAATTTGTTTATTGAGGGAAAAATTTTATTCGTCTGAACAGAATTCAATTCACATGTTAAAATAATATTCCTAGGCAGAGAAAAAAATCTAAATTGATAAAGACTCAATTCCCTTAATATCTCTTGAATAAGTAGATGATAAAAGCAGGTAAAATAAAAGAGAACTTTTTAAGAAATGTTTCATAATACTTTATCAATTGATTTTATAGAAGAGAGAATTGGAATAAATTGTTTTAAGGAGTAATTACAATGATGCTCAAATGCAAGGTCGATTAAAAAACATAATAACTTCATATCAAATCCAATTATTCCAAGAATATCAGTATATTGAAATTATATCTCATTTCTTAATTTGTGCAATAAGCCAATCCATACCCTCTTGTAACCCTTTCAAAAATTAAATATTTTACACAACAAAAAAGACACTACCTTCTTTTGTTTTAGCTGAGCAAGCTACAATAGACCATTGTCTATCTTTAATATCTTGTAAAGTGAGAGCTTCTGAGATCTATTCAATCTTCATTTCCAAATAAACTCAAATTATACCTCATCAGCAGGAATGGCGGAAATCAAATCCTGCTTATTTGCATAGATTAACAGAGGAATACCTGCCAAATCAGCTTCCTTATAACTTAAAACAAAGGAATAAAACTCATATTTTACCACTAAAAGCTTTTGAAGTTCTTCACCGCTCTTTGCGAGTCTCTTTTTATCAGCAGAGTCAATAACGTAAACCAAAGCATCAGTTCCTTGGAAATAATTGGACCAGTAAGTTCTCAAAGCCTCTTGTCCACCTATGTCCCACACAGTCAACTTAAATCCTTCATGGGCTAAGTTTTTAATATTGAAGCCTTTAGTGGGCATGATTTGGGTAATATCTTCATCTGAAAGGGTTTTTAAGATGGTGGTCTTTCCTGAGTTATCCAGACCGAGGACGAGGATTCTAGCCTCTTTATCACTTTTACGGAGTTTACGTACAATGTCTAGTAATCCCTAGGGAAGATTAGGAGGGAATTTTTGTAAAAAGCAACCATATTTTAGATGAACTGGCCTTTGAAAATTGATAAATATTAAATCGGTTATAATTTTTAAATCAACAAATTTCATAAATTGGGTCGGAGTTGTCGATGTAGGAAGATCATTTCTCGACAAGGCTTGGAAGATTATTAAAGACAAAGGATTGAAAAGAAACAAGATTTTTTAATAATCACAAATGGCTCCAATAATTGTCTATCTATAAATTATTTGAATATTTTCTAATTTCTTAAATTGACTCCTTATATTCTTGATATTGAAGAAACCCACGAACTAAGACCGAACTTTGTATTTTATTTTGAAAGTTCAGATTGGAAAATGAAGACAAAAGGGAGAGAAGAAGCTTCAAATACAAAGCCTTGCAGTGAATTAAGAAAGTCTCAAAAAAGTTTATTAAAATTTCTTCCTAGCAAAACATTATTCTCACTTCATACTAAGGAGATAAATTGGGCTTCTTAAACAGGCAAGGCAAATTTAAGTTTGAGAAAAAAATTATAGAAATTAAAGTTACACTTTATAACCTTATAAAAATTGTAAAGTCTTTTTCTTAGTTTTTATAACTAGTTAAAAAATAACATAAATTTCAAGAAAAGTTTTTTTAATCAAATTTTAAAGAAAATATCAAAAGAATTTTTTTTTCTTCTTGGATTTGTTAGTAATTTAAAATCAATTCAAGGAGTTTTTCCTGTTTTTGTCCTTTAAAAATTTTAATTAGGTATCATACATAGAAAATAAATTCTAGAATTAACGAAGATGCCTTTGATAACAATTCTAGAAGAACATGTTGTCATGAGGAAAATGACACTTCTAAAAATGTAAAGCGAAAAAGTTTTCAAAAGTCTAGTCCGGTTAAAATTAATCAAAGATTTTATTTTAAATTGATTTCTACCAAAGGTTTTAGAAATTATATTTAGTGAAGGTTTCTTTCGTTATATTTGTAAATAACCTTGTTTTCTAGAGTTCTTAGGTTATTTTATTTCTGAAAAAAAACTTTCGTCCTCCATTTTAAAGTCTGAAAATTCTTATTTAAAAACATAAAACTTCTATATAGTATTTAGAAATGTTTTTCTCTCTTTAGAAATAAACTTTGCAAAAATAGAAAATTTCTTTTTTAAATAAGATTTAATAATTTTTTCTTCCAAAGGATAGTAGACAAGCTTTGCCCTCCTGAACAAAGGAAACAAGCAACATCTACAATGATACAAACTATGTAAATTATGAAAAAACTGCAAAATAAACACAACAATAAAAACCCGTCTAAGAAGAAGGTGATAACTTTTATCTCTATAAAATTTGATAAATAAAATGTTTTATGTACTATTTCAAGGATATTTACTCTAGCTTTATTAGTATTTATTCGTGATCAATTCATACACTTTTACGGAAAGACGTTTTTTTTTCTCTAGAACAAAAACCTAAAATTAAAACTTTCGGATTTTGAGAGAAGATTTGTGATAAATTTCAGCTAAATCTGAAAAATTCTATTTTAAAGACAAATCGTCTTAAAATTAAGAATGGCGTTAATAAGTTCTTTTTGTTGGACGATAACTCAATAGAAGCCCATATCCTATGCTAAGTACATTCGTTATACGATGAACCAAACCGAGAAATAATGGAAAGTCTACATTGGTTCTGGAATGACCTGAATTTGACTTCAAGTATAGCTATTTTTCTTAAGGAAGTTTCTTTAAGATTTTTATTTGGGATTTATTTTTCAGGAGAATCTGTTCTTAATGGCCATAGACAGATTTTCCCTAGATAAATTCCTGATAGGAAATTCCTTAATAAAATATAAACAAATCTATCGGAATCCAAAACTTCTTTTCCATATGGTCAACGTATCTAGTCCCAAAACCCAATGGCTTTTTATTGCAAATCTCAGGGCCAAAATTGATGAAGTCATAAAGCTCGTGTATCTTCTCTATCCTCTTGTCAAACCTTCACTTGGTATCATATTTGTCAATTATAGCTTTACTTTGTTACAAACCTTCCTCGAAATGCTTACTCCCAAATACACAGGCGGCATCATCGACATTGTAACTAGAAGCAAAGATGAACAAGATCTTAAGGAACTTGTCATTAAAATGCTTATTTTTTCAGTCGTAACAAGCGAACTTCAAAAGCTTGGAAGAAAAGTCAGTGACAGAGCGAATCTAGCTGTTAACAAGAACCTTAGAAGTGAAGTCTACAAAAGAGTCTTAGAATGTGATATGGAATACTTTGACGAGGTTTCTACAACAGAAGCAACCCAAATGGTAAATAATGGTGTCGAGGGTGTAATCAGATTATGTATTATGCAAGTAACAAACTCTTTGGAGATCTTTGTGGGTGTCTTTGGTAACTTATACTTAATGTATAGCGCTTCACCTCAATTGGCTTTTATTGTCCTTGTCATGACCCCAGCAAAGTTTGTCTTGTCATTTTTCAGTGTTAAACAAAGGACAAGATTTACTGGAGAATCCAGAGAGCTTCAGCAAAGAATCTGGCGTTTACCCATGCAAGCTATACAGAATATCGGATTGGTTAAGTGTTTCTCTACTGAGAAAGAAGAACATGAAGAATTTAAACAAGCTCAACAGGAACTTTATGAGATAGAATCACAGATTAAACACGATAAATTGATCGTAAGTCTCTTGAACACTGTTCTCAACGAAGGACTGAGAATCGTTCTTATCTGGTTTGGAGGAGTAATGGTCTTCCAAGGGCAAATCACCCCAGGAGAGCTCTCAACATTCAACATGTACGCAACAAGCTTCACTAAAGCAAGTGTTTCTATTAAGAGTAGTGTTGAAAACCTCATTAAAGACTCTACCAGAAGCGCTCAATTATTGAAAGTTGTGAGAATGAGTTCGACTTCAAAGCTTCACAACTCTAGAAATATAACAAAACCAACCCTCAGAGGAGCGATTTCAATCAATAATGTTTCATTCTGCTATCCTGCAAAACCAACAGTCGAAGTCTTACATAACATTAACTTGGATATTAATGAAGGAGAGACTGTTGCCTTTGTTGGTATTAGTGGAAGTGGAAAAACAACCCTTGCTTATCTTTTACAGAACCTTTACACACCTACACAAGGAAGGATTTTCATCGGAGGGGAAGATATAAGGGATTATGATATTAGCTGGCTTCATCATCAAATGGGTTATGTCTCTCAGGAACCTATTCTCTTTGATAAAACTGTCGAACAGAATATTATCTATGGATTAGGTGGAAAATATACCCCTGAACAACTCCAAAAATCCCTTGAACATTCTAACTCAACATTTATCTTGAGTAAAGAGAAGTTCCCTGATGGATTGAAAACGAGGATAGGAACAGGACCTAACACAGTCAAACTTTCAGGCGGTCAGAAGCAAAGAATTGCTATTGCTAGAGCTTTTATTAAGGATCCTAAAATCTTGATTTTGGATGAACCAACTTCTGCCTTGGATGGAGAAAGTGAAAGTCAGGTTCAGAAAGCTATTGACGACCTTACTAGCCTTGGAGACAGAACTATTATTGTTATTGCTCATAGACTCTCGACTATTATAAAGTGTCAGAAGATCATAGTGTTTGAGAATGGAAGGATTGTGGAACAAGGAAGTCATAAGGAATTGATAGAGAAAAATGGTGCTTATAAAAAATTGTTTGAGTTCCAATTAGAGGGTTTGAGACAAATTTAAAGGAGAATAGAATAGGTTTAAAAATATATCTATATGTTGAATATATCTTTATGAAATGGATTTTGGCTATATGTTATTGTTAAATCTTATAGATGTTTTATTAAAAGTTGTTTTATAAGTTTAACAATTAACAATGTTGGACATTTTCCTCAAATTTACTGGTTGATTGATTCAGTGTTTGAAGATGAGTTTTCTCTCGGATTTTCTTTTTTTTGAAAACCTCGTAATCCCTTCTTTTAATCTCCTAAATATAATAAAATTTGTTATTCTGAGCTCTGAAAATTTCTATCAAAATCATATAAAATTTTGTTTAGGCATAAAGATCGAGCCCAAAGACCATAGAACTCAAATTTCATTGAAATTAATTATTAAAAACAAAAGAAAACTTTACTGTATTTCTAAAGTATTAAAAATTTTATTAGCTGCATAGAGCGTGTAAATTGATAAAATTGAAGCATGTTTTATCGTTTCAAAATGATTTCCTTAGAAAAAAATGTCAAGGCTTAGAAAAAAATTAAACCATTGAAAAAAAAATTTACGAGAAATTCTTTGCTTGGAAGAATTTTATTCATCAAAGACAATTTTGAGGGTCAAAATATTTTAAATAAATACAGTAATTTTCCAATTTTTACCAAAAGTAGCAGAAAAGCCTCATGTTCCTTTTAAAGTAAATCACCACGTGGCACGATCCTAAAAGAGAAAAACTTCATCATTCACAAATTTTTCTGGCATATATAAAATAGTATATCGAAATTTCCCAAACTTCACTCCTGTTTATTGAAATATATTCTTTATCCTTGTTTTCCCCAGCTCAAACCTCGGCTTCGGCTTAATTAACTCAAACGTTGTCTTAAAATTTTGATTCAAGATTTTGAGCTCTAAAGGCCAACAATTCATTCAAAAATTTTATGATTAATAAAAATCAATGAATTTACTTCAAACCAACGCTTTAAAGGGAGCGATGAGTCATTGACCTTTACAAAAGTCCTTCAATTTTGTTAACCATAGACAAAAGTTTCCTTTTTAACCTCAATATCTTTAAAAAGTTATTTATATGAACCGTCTCGGAAAAGAATTCACTGACCTTGGAGAATAAAATCTCAAATTATTTTTATCATACAGAATTTCCTAATTTCCTGATAGGATTCTCTTTAAATATTTTCCTTTTTTAATGTCCTTTGAAATTTTTTAACTTCAACCCTAGTATTTTTATTAGTTTCCTTTTATAGAAGCTCTCTTAAAATCAAAACTTTTATCCAATTTTCTCAATTTAACAGTAAACCATTATCACTAATTATTCTTTGCATCATTTATCGAGATTTAATTCCTATTTAAAACTATTTAAGACAGCCCAAATTCCAAGTCCTGAAGTTTTTACATATATAATTTCCCTGAGATGCAAAACTCTAATATCCCTCTCATCAGTGAATCAAAGCCTATAGCCGAGCGAATCAGAGAATACAATCCTTATAGGGCCCCTCCAGACCTTGTCCTCGCAAAGATCCACGGAAACGCAAGAAGAGTCTGCGAACCTCAATTCTCAAATCCTGAATTAAGCCCCACGATGAAATGTCCTTGTTGTAGGCTGCCAATAAAGAACAAACAACACAGACTTTGGTGTGACCCTGATGACCTTGCTCATTTAGGTGTCTGCTTCCCATTGTACTTTAGCTATATCAAGTTTTGCTTCATTGTATTATGCATATGTTTGAGTATTGCAGGCATAATGAACCTTATTTATAATATCATGGGAGAAAATTGCAAAAACTATGGGAACTCATTTATTTGTACTGTTAGCTTTATGAATGTGCTTGATACAACCAAAGAGGGAATGAAGAATCTCAGTAGACAGAGCTTGCTTAACAACGCAACAATTCTGGTTGTATTGGTTGCTTTTGAGATTTATAGATTCAGACAGAGAAAATATGCATATCGAAACATGAACAAATATTATGTTGGAGATTTTTCGTTGTTTTTATCCTTTTTACCGAGTCATTTCAACCAAGAAGAAATTGAAAAGTTTGTGAATTTCCACTTATCAAGACTCAATCGTCCTATTACAAAAGTAGTGAAGGTATATTATCTTCATCAATTGGGAGAATATGCCAAGCTTTATTCAACCAAAAGAGACCTTATAATAAAAAAGAATAAATTTCCCCGTAAAGCTTCATATATAAATTCTCAAATAGATAACATAAATACTCAGCTTAGAGAATTAGAGAAGTCATATGATAATCTCACCAACACAGCAACCGATACAAGAGTCATTGTTGTCCTTGAGAGCGCAAAAGCTGCAAAAACTCTTCAAAGTTATTTCAGAAAGAAATATTTATACACATTTTCTATCTATTGTCGTAAATATCTTGGAATAAACCTAATATCAAAGGACCATCTTTATAATGGAAACTATATCAGAGTAACAAAAGCTCCTGAACCAAGTGATATCAAATGGGAAAATCTTAGCTACTCCTCCACATTAAAGACAAAGAGAAGGATTTTGACTGCTGTTGTCATCGGATTTTTAATTACGATTGGATTTGCAGTCCTTGTCTTATTGAAAAAGCTCCTTAAGCAAGTAAAGACTACTGACGAAGATATAGGCGAATATGTCTCAGTAGTTGTATCATTAGTGGGAGCTTTATGTGTTGCTATCACTAACACAATTCTCGGAATATATACAAGAAGATTTGTCAGGTATGAAAAACACAAAACTCAAACAAGTTTCTTTGTGACTGTAGGTAAAAGAATTAGCGCAGTTCTTGTCATTAACATGACATTAACGACTTTACTTGCGAATATGGCCCAAGTGAGGATCAATACCAGTTTTTTCAAGATAAGTGTGACAGGTCTATTCTATGACGTCTTCTTTTTATTCATTACAAATTCCTACATGTCCTCGATATTTAATTATTTCGACATTATGTGGGGCGTAAGACTCTATCAAAGATACAAAGCCATCAAAAGTGGAGTTCAATGTAAACTTACACAACTCCAAGCTCATACTTTATTCGAAGGACATCCAGTTGACATGGCTCTAAGATTTGCTAACGTTAATAAAACACTTATTTTCACAGGATTATTTATTCCATTCATCCCTCTTGGGATCATTTTCTCTATGATTGGGTTTATCATCACTTATTGGGTTGATAAGTACCTTTTACTTAGAAGATATGTCTGTGCTAATAGACTCAGCTTTGCTCTTCCTAAGGCTATGTTTATTACAGCTGAATGGTTCATTGTGGCTTATGCTTTCGGAAATATCGCTATATTCTTTATCCCAGTAAAAGATGGCGATAGACTTGTCATAAAGAACCTCAATAATTCCTATTTCTGGGGTTCTCTATTTATATTCATTTCTGTATTGATTTACAAGTTCCTTATTCCTTCAAATTCAATCCATAACATCTTTACCAAGACAAAGGTGCAAAGTCGAGACGTGCGTTATGAAGATGTAAAAGACCAATTACCCGAAGATTATGAGAAATTCCACCCAGTTTATAGACGTCATGGAATGCTTGTAAGTGAAATGTTAGGAGTTGATGATGAGGATGACAGGAACATGTTTCCAATGTCAGATTCAGAGCAATCTCCGTCTACAATTTCCATAGGTAACCACGAAGAAGATATGGATATTGAATTAAATGAAAAGCCAAGTCTTAAAGAACTGAGCACAAATTAACTTACCCATAAAAAGTAAGTTTTGAGAGAGAGTTTTCAAAGAGGGAATGAAGAAACCCCCAGAGAAAAAAACGACTAAAACATTAATTTATTATTTTATTTTATTAATTCGCATGATAATGACTTTTTTATTTGTATAGCAAGGGATACAATTATGCATCATTATTATTATCCAAAGTCACAACATTAAAAATACTTTTACTTAGAACTTTCTAGTCCAAGGTGATTCATCAGTAGGTTTCTTTTTAAGATCTCTATTAATAGTTCTAACCTCAGCTTCAGGATTCTCCTCAAAGTATTTCTTGATCTCCTCATATTTTCCATAGTTTTCACCATATATTTTAAAGCCTTTAAAAATGTTAAGTTTCTTTGCTATAATTATTCCTTACTATCAGGGAAGTTGTAAAGGTCTTGCTCATAAGGATCATAATGTTTTTTCCAATATTGTTCTTCAGGTTTTACTGGTTGTTTAAGCAAAACTCTTTAGATAATAAAAAATCACTTATTACTCAATTTCTCACCTTTGTTCAATATAATTTTCATCAGGTTCTTCCATTGGGAAACCAAGTTCTTGTAACTTTTTCAAAGCGAATTCTTCAGGTTCCCAATGCTCTTCTTCAGCAATTTGATCTCTGTCGTCAATGATTTGTCTGAATGATTTTTCAGTCTCTTTTTTCTAATTAACTCTTTATCACAAAATTTTTTACCTTCATTGTGTATTTTTGCGAGACTTTGCATTTCATCATGGAACTCATCAAGAACTTCCTTTTCTTCATTAGTCAAGTCTCTAAGATATCTTGCTGGATTTCCTGCCCAGATCTATACAAAATAAATATTCTCTTTTATTTCCTTTTTACTTGATAAGAGGGAACAGTGGTTCCTTCAGGGATAACTGAACCAGCAGCAACTATACCATAACTTTGAACTGTAGCTCCATTATGAACACTTGCTCCCATTCCGATAAAAGCATTGTTTTCAACAGTACAAGATTCAAGGGAGGCATTAGGGCCGATATACACATTATCTCCAACCTTAAGGCTGTTTTTTGTTCTGGGGCTTAAAGTAACTAAATCCTGAATAACTGAATTTTTTCCGATATTTATTTCATTAAGATCTCCTCTTAAGGTTGCTCCATACCAAACAGAGCTTTGTTCTCCTAAAATAACTTGTCCAATGATTGCAGAGTTGGGAGCAAGGAAATTAACACGATCAATTTGAGGAGAATTTCCTCCAACAGTTTTATAGCGAAGACTTGGGACGACTATAATGTAAGGAATAATATTTAATGAGAAAATGGTACGTCTGTCATCAGTAGCCAAAGACCCTTGGACAGAAAGCCCGAATCTATTGAGACCTTGGCCTACAGAACGGAGGAATGGACCACCAACGTTGTAAAGGAACCTTTCGTAAACCTCAAGAAATCTTAATTTAAACATGATCTAATGAGTTATTAAAGTTATTTTCCACTTTATTTACCAAAAACCATGCTCAATTAAATACATTAGCTAAAATATCTTCCGAGAATATAAAGACAGCTAATATCAGACACTTTTTGGCTTGAATGAAAGCATTTGGACAGAAAGAAATGCAAAAATAATTATTAAAGCTATAGAAAGGGAGAAAAAAATTTTAATGAAATAAAGGAAAAATTTCTCTGAAAATTAATTCCATTATTACGGAAAAAATTGTTTTGATTTTATAAAAACAGGGAGAAAATCCTCATGGAGAATTTATAAAATTTTATCACCTTCAGTGTCTCTATTTTTTAATTTGATACTCAATACTTAAGATCATTAACATCCATGCACCAAAATTCAATACCAGCTAACTTCATCCCATTTATTACATTAGATTATAAAATATTAAAGTCCACTTCTAAATTCTCCTCGCAT
>Ga0182742_1005048_pt1 | contig 11449 bp, 10 predicted proteins | sample eDN5th37CBELigMG_FD_128880 | JGI IMG/M metagenome (GOLD analysis project Ga0182742, IMG submission 128880) | Enriched Miracle-Growth compost microbial communities from Emeryville, California, USA - eDNA 5th pass 37_C BE-Lig MG (version 2)... ... | reverse complement strand
GGTGCCCACAGCTTCGCCAATCTCGGCCGCAAGCTCCTGACCCAGGCGGCCCTGGTCGGCCAGGCGATCGATCCCACCGACAGCGTGTTCGGCAACCTGTCGGCGGTCGGCAACCAGATCCGGGCCAACGGCAAGGGCCTGAAGCAGAGCTACCGGATGCTGGTGCAGCGGGCGTTCCAGGACAAGCTCTGGGCCGGCAGCGGCAGGTACCAGTTCTCCGGCACAGGAGCCCTGCTGCCCGACGACGCCGCCGGCTACACCCAGGACGAGCTGAACTTCGCCCTGTTCTTCGGCCTAGCGCTCGACGCCTACGAGCGGACCCTGATCTCCGACCAGACCCCGTTCGACCGCTACATGGAGGGCAAGGTCAACGCGCTCAATGCCAAGCAGAAGGAAGGTCTGGCCCTGTTCGAGGGCAAGGCCAAGTGCGCCAACTGCCATAGCGGCCCGCTGCTCACCAACGCCGCGGTCCCGCCCCGGCAGCGCAAGGAGCTGGTCGAGTTCATGCCGATGCCCGATGGCGGCATGGCCCTTTATGACGGCGGCTTCTACAATATCGGCGTGCGGCCGACCCATGAGGACGTGGGCGTCGGCGGCAGCGCCATGGGTGCGCCCCTGTCCTTCACCCGGCAATACACCGACGGCAACCGCGTCGATGCCTTCCCGGTGCCGGACGCGAAGCGCAACGAGCGGGTCGCGGTGGACGGCGCCTTCAAGACACCCACCCTGCGCAACGTCGCCCTCACCGCTCCCTATTTCCACAATGGCGGCGAGGCGACCCTCAGGGGCGTGGTCGAGTTCTACAATCGCGGCGGCAACCGGCGCGACCTGGCAGGCGGCGACACGACCGGTACCGGCCCCAAGGGCCGCACCACGCCGATCGTGCCGAACATGGGCGGCAGCAACCTGGCGCCGGACATCACCGAGCTGGGGCTCACCAATGCCGAGGTGAACGCACTGGTGGCCTTCATGAAGGCGCTGACCGACCAGCGGGTCGCCTGCCATGCCGCCCCCTTCGACCATCCGGAACTGATCGTGCCGAACGGCCATGTGGCGGCCCTGGAGCGTGGCCGGGCCAAGGATGCCAAGCTCCGCCTCCTGCCGGTCGGCCGGGGCGGCTATTCCAGCGAGCTGTGCGACCCGAACACCGGCGACCTGTTCGACCGCAACCTGATCGGGGGGATGCTGGTCCCCGTGCAGTAGCCCAGGGGGTAGCACCACGCCACAGCCGCCCGGCGAGCCACCGCTCGCCGGGCGGCTCGCGTCCCGCACCGGCCTTCATGCGTTGCCCATGCAGCGTCGAGGTTCCCTTGGTCTGGCCATTTCCCCGTCATGTTGCAGTTGCGAAACAGGTGGTGGCAAACCGTGCCGGCACCGGTGGCATTCTGCGACGCGGCGGAAATCCGCCTGCTAGGCTCCTGCCGACCTACCACGACAGAGGACCTTGGCATGGCCGGTATCGATGCTGCTGAGCTGGCGAAGATCGCGCACTTCCAGGCGATCGCAGCGCGCGAGGCCACGCGCTGCATCACGGCTGCCCTGGCCGAGGCCGGTGGCGCCCAGCTGCGCAGCAGCCTGCACCGCAAGTTCCTGCTGGCGGCTTCCGGCCTGGACCCGGCGAGCCCGGTGATCAGCGAGCACCTGCGGGAGCTGGCCGACTTGGTCGAGACCATCGGCGCCTGCTTCGGCGACCAGATCGAGGGGCCGCTGGAGCTGGGCGCGCTGACCGGCGCGCCGGCCGCGGCCACCGACTGACCGCACCGGCAAGGATCAGATGCGCCCTGCCCGCAGGCGCAGGGCATTGGCGATCACGCTGACCGACGAGAGTGCCATGGCGGCCGCCGCCACGACCGGCGACAGGAGCAGGCCGGTGAACGGATAGAGCAGCCCGGCCGCGACCGGGATGCCCGCCACGTTGTAGACGAAGGCGAAGACCAGGTTCTGGCGGATGTTCGCCATGATCGCCCTGGACAGGCGCCGCGCCTTGACGATGCCGGTCAGCTCGCCTTTCAGCAGGGTGACGGCAGCACTCTCGATCGCCACGTCGGTGCCGGAGCCCATGGCGATGCCGACATCGGCCGCGGCCAGGGCCGGCGCGTCGTTCACTCCGTCCCCGGCCATGGCGACCACCCGCCCCTCGCCCTTCAGCCGTGTCACGACGGCACTCTTGCCCTCGGGCAACACGTCCGCCTCGACCTCGTCGATCCCAAGCCGGCGTGCCACTGCCTGGGCGGTGGTGCGGTTGTCGCCGGTCAGCATCAGGATGCGGATGCCCTCGGCATGCAGCGCCTGGAGGGCCGGTGCGGTGGACGGCTTGACCGGGTCGGCGATGGCGAAGATGCCGACGGCCCGGCCATCGACGCCCAGGTAGATCGCCGTGGCGCCGTCATGGCGCAGCGCCTCGGCCTGGCCGGCCAGGGCCGCAGGCTCGATCCCGCTCTCCTGCAGGAAGGCCGCGTTGCCGATCACGACCGGCCGGCCCTCGACCGTGCCGGTGGCCCCCTTGCCGGCCGGCGCATCGAAGTCGGCCACGGCCGGGATGGGCAGCCGCCGCGCCTCTGCCGCGGCCACGATCGCATGGGCCAGCGGATGCTCCGACGCCCGCTCCACGCCGGCGGCCAGCCGCAGGAGCTCGGCCTCCGCCATGCCGCCGGCCGTGATGATTCCCGTCACGCCGGGCCGGCCCTCGGTGAGCGTGCCGGTCTTGTCGAGCACCAGCGTGTCGACCTTCTCCAGCCGCTCCAGCGCCTCGGCGTTCCTGATCAGCACGCCCAGCCCGGCACCCTTGCCGACCCCGACCATGATCGACATCGGCGTGGCCAGCCCCAGCGCGCAGGGGCAGGCGATGATCAGCACCGACACCGCGGCGACGAGGCCGTGGGCCAGGCTCGGCGCCGGCCCCCAGATCGCCCAGACGACAAAGGCCAGGACCGCCACGAGGACCACCAGCGGGACGAACCAGCCCGCCACCTGGTCCGCCAGCCGCTGGATCGGCGCGCGCGAGCGCTGGGCATCGGCCACCATCTGCACGATGCGCGCCAGCATGGTCTCGCGGCCGACCTTCTCGGCGCGCAGCACGAGCGTGCCGGTCTGGTTGAGGGTGCCGCCGATGACCCGGTCGCCCGTGCCACGGGTGACCGGCATGGATTCGCCGGTGACCATCGATTCGTCGATCGCGGAGCGGCCATCCTCGACCGCGCCATCCACCGGGACTTTCTCGCCCGGGCGCACCCGGAGCCGGTCACCCGGCACCACCGCGTCGAGCGGCACCTCGGCCTCGGTACCGTCCGGCGCGATCCGGCGCGCGGTCCTGGGCGTCAGGTCGAGCAACGCCCGCAGCGCGCCGGATGTCCGCTCCCGCGCTCGCAGCTCCAGCACCTGACCCAGCAGGACCAGGACGGTGATCACCGCCGCCGATTCGAAATACACGGCGACCGTGCCGTCCGGTGCGCGGAAGGCGTCGGGGAAGATCCCGGGTGCCAGAGCCGCGACGAAGCTGTAGCCCCAGGCGACGCCGGTGCCCAGGGCGATCAGGGTGAACATGTTGAGGTTGCCGGTCCTGACCGAGGCCCAGCCGCGCTGGAAGAACGGCCAGCCGGCCCACAGCACCACCGGGGTCGCGAGCACGAGCTGGATCCAGACGGAGATTGCCGGCGGCACCAGATGATGGACCGCCGGCAGCAGATGGCCGCCCATCTCCAGGAGGAACACCGGCAGGGTCAGGATCAGACCGATCCAGAACCGGCGGGTCATGTCGGCCAGTTCCGGATTGGGCCCGCTCACAGTGCTCGCCATGAGCGGTTCCAGCGCCATGCCGCAGATCGGGCAGCTGCCGGGAGTATCCTGCCGGATCTCGGGATGCATCGGGCAGGTATAGACCGTGCCGGCCGGTTGCGGCGGCGCCTGGGCATGGCCGGCATCGCCTGCCAGGTAACGGTCCGGATCCGCCACGAATCTCGTCCGGCATCCGGCAGAGCAGAAATGATAAAGATGGCCGCGATGCTGGACGGTTCCGGCAGCCGTGCCCGGCTCGATCAGCATGTGGCAGACCGGGTCCTGTACCCGACCATCGTCCCGCCCGGCCCCGGCAGCCGTGCGATGTCCCACATGACGATGGCCATGAGCGGTGTGGCCGTCGCCGTGCCGAGCCTGACCTGCCATTCCTGCCCTCCCAGAGCCGGCGGCTCTCGAGCCGCCGCTGTGCCTTGCCCAGCCTGAGGATAGGGCCGTCGGGTGCCAATCAAAGCGCGGCCGGGATCGGCTCGGACCAGACGAGCCGGCCCAGCCATGTGGAACGGAGGGAGACGGAGGGACGTAGGCCGCGCACGACGCAAGACCGGCGCCTGAAGCGGGCACGGGTTCGTCAGCGCATATGGCCGGTCCCCGCGGGTTCGGCCCACCTCAGCAAGATCCGGAAATTTCGACGGACGGCCGGGCTCAGCAGTGCTCGCGGACCGTCCTGCGGAAGCTGGCCGGTCCTACTGGCTGGCCCAGACGATCCGGGCGATCCAGGCAACCTCGTCGATCGCGAAGTTCACCTCCTGCCCATCCGGCCGGTCGACCACCACGCGTTGCGCGGTGCGCCGGGACAGGCAGCCCAGATGGAGCGTGCCCTTGCGGTCGGCCAGCACGATCCGGTCGCCGCGACGGGTCGAGGAGGAAGGCGACACCACCAGTAGGTCGCCGCGCCGCCAGGCCGGAGAGACGTCCTCGGTCAGTTCCAGCGCGAAGGCGTGGCCATCCTCCAGGCCGGGGAAATCGACATCTTCCCAGGCATCGCCCTGCGGGAAGCCCGACGCGTCGAACACCTGGCCGCCCTGGGCGCGGTCCAGCGGCACGGAGCGCAGCTGCCGCGACACGGGCGGCACCACCGTGCCGTCACTGCCGTCCATGAGCGCCACGAACTCGGCCATGGTGGTGTTGGTCGCCTCAAGGATCTTGGCGATGCTTTCCGTGGAGGGCCAACGGGCCTTGCCCTGCTTGGTGGCGCGCTTGCTCTTGTTGAAGGTGGTGGGGTCGAGCCCCGCCCGCTTGGCCAGCCCGGAGGCCGAATAGTTGTTCTTCGCGGCCAGGCGGTCGATCCCCACCCAGACATCGCCATGCGTCATCATAGGAACCAGCTCCGAGAAGGCAAATATAAGATCCCACTGAACTAGGAACATCATCTTGACGATGAGCGATCCTGTCACTAGGCTCATGGTCCTAATTCTAAAGAGCCGATACCCATGGCAGAGCCCGGGTCAGCCCCCGCGATCGTCGTGTTCGAAGATCGGTCCGACTGCCGCTGGCTCGCCTGGCTGAAGCCGGGCTTTCGCCATTGCTACTGCCTGATCCGGGCCGAACGGGGCTGGATCCTCCTGGATCCGCTACTGCAGGAACTCCGACTCGCTTGGCTAGACCTGCCGGAAGAATTCGATCCCGTCGAGTATTATATCCACACTGGTCGCATTGTCCTCAGCGGCCGGACCCGCGAGTTGCCGCCCGGCTCACCGTGCGCACGACCGATTACTTGCGTGGAAATCGTCAAGCGCGCGCTCGGGTTGGGAGGACGATCAGCTTGGACACCTTACCAGTTACATCGCCTGCTGTTGCGCGAAGGCTGGACCAGCCACACCTATTGACGTTGGGCAAAATATAGGAATATAAGCTTATCACTGACCTGTACGCGGATCGGCCCCCCAGCACGGAGCCCAAGCGATGCCCCCCGTCGACCTCGAACTCGACCTGCGTTATCGCCGGGCGCGCGAACGGCGTCGGCCCTTCGAGCCGGTCTGGCGCGACTGCCTGGCCTTCACCATGCCGCAGCGCATGCCGGGCCTGGAGACGGCACCCGGGCGCGGCAGCGACCGCCTGTTCGATGCCACCGCCGCCGATGCGGTCGAACAGCTCGCCGCCTCGCTGCTGGGCGAACTCACCCCGCCGGGCTCGCCCTGGTTCGGCCTGCGCGCCGGTCCGGAGGTGGCCGTGGCCGAGCGGCCGGTGGTCACCGAGGCGCTGGAGACCGTGGCCGCCCGGCTGCAGGGCGGCTTCGACCATGCCAACTTCACCGTGGAAATCCACCAGGCCTTCCTCGACCTGGTGACGCTGGGCACCGCGACCCTGCTGTTCGCCGAGGCACCGGCCGGCCGGCCCTCGCCCTTCCGCTTCTCCGCTATCCCGGCCGCCGAGATCGCGATCGAGGAGGATGTGGATGGTGCCGTCGCCGGCCATTTCCGCACGAGTTCCCTGCCGCTGGCCGCCTTGCGCAGCCGCTGGCCGGACGCGGTGCTGCCGCCCGACCTCGCCGCCGGCAATGGCGAACAGCCCTGCCGCGTGATCGAGGCCGTGTTGCCCGGCGGCACGGGCTTCGACTACCGGGCCTGGCTCACCGACGACGACCAGTCCGGCCGCCCCCTCGCCCTGCTGGCGGACGGCCGCTTCGAGCATTCACCGTTCATCACCTTCCGCTGGGTGAAGACCGCGGGCGAGGTCTATGGCCGCTCGCCGATGATGACCGCCCTGCCCGACGTGCGCACCGCCAACAAGGTGGTCGAGCTGATCCTCAAGAACGCGTCGATCGCGGTGACCGGCATCTGGCTCGCGGAGGACGATGGTGTCCTGAATCCGGCCAACGTCAAGCTGGTGCCGGGCAGCATCATCCCCAAGGCGGTGGGCTCCGAAGGGCTGAAGCCGCTCGAGATGCCCGGCCGGTTCGACGTCAGCCAGCTCATCCTGGACGATCTGCGCGCCCGGATCCGCCACACCCTCCTGGTGGACCGGCTGGGCCCCGTCCAGAACGCGCGGATGACCGCGACCGAGGTCCTGGAGCGCTCGGCCGAGACCACCCGCCTGCTGGCCGCCGTGTTCGGCCGGCTGCAGGCGGAGCTGCTCACGCCGCTGGTGACGCGCGGCCTGGCCATCCTGGCAAGGCGCGGCGAGATCCCCGATGTCCGGCTGGACGGGCGCACCGTGGAATTGCGCTACCAGTCGCCGCTCGCCCGCCGCCAGTCCCGCCAGGACGTGCAGAACACCCTGCTCTGGCTGGAGAGCGTACGCCAGATGGGCGACCACGCCGCCAGCGTCGTCGACCTGCCCGGTGCCGCCCGCTGGCTCGGCCACACGCTGGGTGTGCCGGCCGAGCTGATCCGCGAGCAGGGCCTGCTCGATGCCTTCGAGGCCGAGTTCCTCCGCGAGGTGCTGTCATGAGCGAGCCTGCGGCAATGTCAGGCGGTCCGGGTGACGAGCTGGCCCGCTGCGTGGCCAAGGTGTTCGCCTCGCCCGAGGGCCGGCGGCTGCTCGACCATCTGGAGCGTACCTATCTCCTGCGCCGCATGCCGCCCCAGGCGAGCGACCAGGAGCTCCGTCACCTCGAGGGCCAGCGCTGCCTGGTGGCCCACCTCCAGTCCCTCGCAGCCCGCGGCCTCGGCCGCTGACCGCCCTTCCCACCGACCAGATCCCCGACCAGATCGAGGCCTACCGCCATGGAACAGGACCAGATCGAGAACGAGCCGGCGCAGGACGTCCCGGCATCTGCATCCGGCGAGCCGACGCTGGACCTGCCGGCCGAGCCCCAGCTCCAGTCCCAGCCCCTGCCGGTGGCGGCCGAGCCCGGGATCCCGGAGAAGTTCCGCGGTCCGGACGGCCAGCTGCGCGCCGATGTCCTCCTGAAGAGCTACCTGGCGCTGGAGCGCAAGATCGGCTCGATGCTGCCAGCCCCGGACGACCCGGATGATCCGGCAGCGCGCGACCGGCTGCTCACCGTGCTGGGCCGGCCCAAGGATCCCGCGGACTACCAGATCGAGCGCAGGGCCGAGTGGCTGGAGCAGGACCGGGAGCTCGACGCCCGGCTGCACGAGGCGGGCTTCACCAACCGGCAGGCCCAGCTCGTCTACGACCTGGCCGCCGAGCGGATCGCACCTCTGGTGGAGGCGACGCTCGCCGAGGTCGAGGGGCTGCGTGCGGCCGAGGCCGCCAGGGCCCGCCTGGCGGAGCAGTTCGGCGGGTCGGAGCGGTACGCCGCGGTGGCCCAGCAGCTCAAGGCGTTCGGCGAGCGCCACCTGGACCGGGCGACCTACGAGACGCTGTCCCGCTCCTATGACGGGGTGATGGCGCTGCACGCGATGATGCGCGCCAGGGAGCCGGAGATCATCGCCGGCGGCGACCCGGCCACCGGGGCACCCGACCCCGACCGGCTGGCCCAGATGATGCGCGATCCGCGCTACTGGCGCGACCGCGACAAGGATTTCGTGGCGCGGGTGACCGACGGCTACCGCCGCCTCTACGGCGGCTGACCGAAAGCAGCGCATCCCGCGCCCGGGACCACGGCGGCGGCCGGGCGGACAACCCCGCAAGCGGGGCCCGCCTGCCCGCCATGGCTTCAACCAGCGACGGCTCTTTCGCCAAGGCCCGGTCCCCTGCGGTCCGGACAACCCGCGCGCACGGCCAACAGGCGACCAACGACAAGGAAGGACCACCAATGTCCACCTCGATCGACCAGGCCTTCGTCAAGCAGTTCGAACGCGAAGTGCACGAGGCCTATCAGCGGCAGGGCAGCAAGCTCCGCCACACCATCCGGGTCAAGAACGGCGTCGTCGGCAGCTCGACCGTCTTCCAGAAGGTCGGGCGCGGCACCGCCACCACCAAGGGGCGCAACAGCGTCGTGCCGGTGATGAACGTGGAGTTCGCCACCGTCGAGGCGCGCCTGTTCGACTATTATGCCGGCGAATGGGTGGACCAGCTCGACGAGCTCAAGACCAACATCGACGAGCGCAGCGTGCTCGCCAATGCCGGCGCCTTCGCGCTCGGCCGCAAGACCGACGAGCTGATCATCGACGCGCTCAAGACCTCCTCCCAGGTGGCCGGCACGGATGCCGACGGCCTGACCAAGGCCAAGGTCCTCAAGGCCTTCGAGATGCTGGGCGCCAACGACGTGCCGGACGATGGCCAGCGCTTCGCCGTGGTCGGCTGGAAGCAGTGGTCCGAGCTGTTGAACCTGGCCGAGTTCGCCAATTCCGAGTTCATCGGCGATGCCGAGCTGCCCTGGAAGGGCACCCAGGCGAAGATGTGGCTCGGCACCACCTGGATCCCGCATTCGGGCCTGCCGCTCGAGGGCACCAAGCGCAGCTGCTTCTGGTACCACAAGTCGGCGATGGGCCATGCCATCGGCCAGGACGTGAAGACCGACATCAGTTGGCACGGCGACCGGGCCGCCCATTTCGTCGCTTCCTCGATGTCCCAGGGTGCCGTGCTGATCGAGACCGCGGGCGTCGTGACGATGCCGTGCCTGGAGGACTGAGCCGATGGCCTATCAATCCGAGAACCTGAGCGTCCTGTCCTACGCCAATGGCTTCACGCTCTGGCACTACCGCACGGCGGACGCCGCGACGGCGGTGGACAATGCCGGCTACTTCAACCAGGCGGCCAAGATGCTGCGGGTCGGCGACTTCATCATGCTGAATGCCGGCCTGGGTACCTCACCCACCCACGGCATGATGGTGGTCGTCGCGAATGCATCCGGCATCGTCGACATCTCCAACATGGTCCAGCTCGGCGTGCTGAACTCCGACTGACCGGCCAAGGCGGCTGCGATCGACCCGGGAGGCCGGCCCGCCCGCCTCCCGGGCCACCGCCATCCCGAGGACAAGCTCATGGCGTACAGCGACGTCGATCTCTGCTCGCAGGCCCTGGTACGGCTGGGTGCCGCCCCCATCGGCTCGTTCGCCGACGGCAGTGCGGAGGCCACGGTGGCGTTCCGCCTCTACGGCCTGGTGCGCGACGGGCTGGTCAGCGCCCATCCCTGGAGCTTCTCGATCGCCCAAGCGACCCTGAGCGAGCCCGCCGCGGCGGGATCCGCCGACTTCGCCTGGCGGCACACGCTGCCGACGGACTGCCTCCGGGTCATCTCCGCGGGCTCCGAGCGCCGGGGCCGCGGTGCCGAGTACCGGGTGCTCGGCACCGCGCTGTTCACCGACGAGCCTGCCGTCACGCTGACCTACCAGCGCCGCACGCCCGAGAGCGACTATCCGGCCTTCTTCGCCGCGGCGCTGGTGGCCCGGCTGGCCGCCGAGTTCTGCCTGCCGGTGACGGAGAGTGCCAGCCGCGCCGAGATCCTGCGCCGTGCCGCCGAGCTGGAGCTGCGCCAGGCGCGGCTGGTCGACAGCCAGCAGAGCACGCCCCGGCGCTTCGAGGACTTCACCCTGATCGAGGCCCGCCTAGGATGAGTGCGGTCACCCTGATCAAGACCGGCTTCGCGGCGGGCGAGCTCGACCCGCGCCTGATCGGGCGCTCCGACCTCGACGCGCTGGCCAAGGGTGCTGCCCTGCTGGAGAACGTGGTGGTGCAGGTCACCGGCGGGGTCACCCGCCGGCCGGGCATGCGCCGGTCCACCGATGTGCCGGGTGGGATGCGCCTCGTCCCTTTCGATGGAGCGGATGGCGGTGCCGTCCTGGCGTTCGGCCCGTTCAAGGTCGACGTGATCATCGGCGATGCGATCGCCGCCACTCCCTCGACACCGGCCGCAGCCAACTGGAGCAACCTCCAGGTGCCGCAGCTGTCGTTCGCCCGGCTGGGCGAGAGCCTGCTGATCTGCCATCCCGAGCTGGAGCCGCGCCAGCTCGTCCGGCTGGCCTCGGGCGGCTGGCAGCTGCGCAAATGGTCGTTCGCCATCCCGCAGGGTGCGCCGGCGCCGTTTGCCTATCGCGAGCCGTTCGCCCGCTTCGCCGCCGACGAGGTGGCGCTCCAGCCGGTGAAGACCGGCCTGGCGGCGGACCAGCCGATCCCGCGCGATTCGCTGGTGACCCTGTCGGCGTCGGCGCCGCTGTTCACCGCGCTGCATGCCGGGACGCGTCTGCGGATCAAGGGCCGCCAGGTGACGGTCCAGAGCGTGCAGAGCACCACCCAGGCGATCGGCCTGGTGCTGGAAGCACTGAACGACGGCCAGACCACCCGCGACTGGGATGAGCAGGCATTCAGCCAGGCGCGTGGCTACCCGATCACCGTCGGCTTCTGGCAGGACCGGCTGGTGGTGGGCGGCTCGCGCGATCTGCCCGATGCCATCTGGATGTCCAGGACCGGGCGCTATTTCGACTTCGACGAGGGGACCGGCCTCGACGACGAGGCGATTCGCTTCCGGCTCGGCACGGAGCGCAACCACGCGATCCGCGCCCTGATCTCCGGCCGGCAGCTCCAGGTGTTCACCAGTGCCGGCGAATGGGCGCTGTCCGGCGACCCGCTGACGCCCGCCACCATCCGCGCGGACCAGCAGACCGGCATCGGCTCGCCGGTCGCCCGCAGCCTGCCGCCGGTCGAGGTCGATGGCGCCACCCTGTTCGTCAGCCGCAGCGGCAAGGAGCTGCGCGAGTTCCTGTTCACCAGCGATCAGCAGGCTTTCCGGGCGGCCGACCTGGCCGTGCTGGCACGCCATCTGCTGGTCGACCCGGTCGACCTGGCCTTCGACCCGATCCGCCGCCTG
>Ga0182742_1005047_pt1 | contig 11450 bp, 9 predicted proteins | sample eDN5th37CBELigMG_FD_128880 | JGI IMG/M metagenome (GOLD analysis project Ga0182742, IMG submission 128880) | Enriched Miracle-Growth compost microbial communities from Emeryville, California, USA - eDNA 5th pass 37_C BE-Lig MG (version 2)... ... | reverse complement strand
TTGAAATACCTCTTCTTTTAATTGTTCTAACATGTAAATCCCTCCGGTTTTCCAATCCTTAACTGAAATGTTCCACAGCGGCGTGTTCGATCATTAACCCTTTTTTATAGCGTTCAATAAAGGCTTCAAATCCTTCCACATCCACTTGATCAGGGTAAATTTCTTGTCCGTTCACTTCTGCAAATACCTTCTTGTCAAGGAAGTCTTCTAAACTTTCATTCTCTTCTTTATTCATCAGATAAGAAGCAAGAATGGCCATTCCCCATGCCCCGCCCTCTCCAGCGGTTGCCATCACGGAAACAGGTGTATTCATGGCAGCGGCTACAATTTTCTGGCCAACAAGTGGCGTTTTAAACAAGCCACCGTGAGCTAAAATGCTGTCAATCGCGACATTTTCCTCTTTTGTTAAAATATCCATGCCGACTTTCAACGCACCAAAAGCAGTGAAAAGATGGGTTCTCATAAAGTTGGCTAAATTAAATTGACTCTCAGGGGACCGGACAAATAATGGTCGACCTTTTTCGAATCCTGTAATATTTTCACCTGAAAAGTATCCATAGCTCAGCAAACCGCCACCATCTGGATCTGCTTCCAACGCTTTGTTTAACATCACTTCAAATAATTTATTGGTATCAACCTCTTGACCCATTGCCTCAGAAAATTCACGGAACAATCCTAGCCAAGCATTCAGATCACTTGAACAATTATTCGCATGAACCATGGCCACTGGACTTCCGCTTGGAGTCGTGACTAAATCAATTTCCGGATAGACTTTTGAAAGTTCTTTTTCCAAGACAATCATCGCAAACACGGAAGTTCCTACGGAGACGTTTCCAGTTCGCTTTCTAACACTATTGGTCGCAACCATTCCCGTTCCTGCATCCCCTTCTGGAGGACAAATTGGAATGCCTGGTTGTAAATTGCCTGATCGATCCAGAATTTTCGCTCCCACTTCGGTTAATTCCCCTGCTTGCTCACCTGCAGAATAGACTTTAGGGAGAATCTCTTTTAACTGCCAAGGATACCCTTTGTCGGCAATTAATTCATCAAACTGCTTCATCATGGCTTCATTGTAATTCTGTGTAGTCTCATCAATTGGGAACATGCCGGAAGCATCCCCAATGCCAAGTGTTTTCTTCCCAGTAAGTAACCAGTGTATATAACCAGCCAAAGTTGTTAGGTAATCGATGCGAGGCAAATGTTTTTCTTCATTTAAAATCGCTTGATAAAGATGAGCGATGCTCCACCGTTCAGGGATATTAAATTGAAACGTCTCTGTTAGTTTTTTTGCAGCTTCACCAGTTGTAGAGTTTCGCCAAGTTCGAAATGGAACAAGCAACTCTCCTGTATGGTCAAAAGCCATATATCCATGCATCATCGCCGAAAAGCCAATCGAACCTACGTTTCGAATCGTCGTTCCGTACGTTCGTTCCACTTCTCTCTTCATTTCACCGTAAGCTGTCTGTAATCCAGTGATGATATCAACTAAGTTGTACGTCCAAAATCCATCTTCTAAGCGATTTTCCCACTCATAACTTCCCGATGCGATTGTTTGATATTCTTGATCAATCAGTACAGCTTTAATACGTGTGGATCCAAATTCAATTCCAAGGGATGTTTCCCCGTTAATAATCGCTTGGTTCCTCTTAAATCGTTCCGTTTTCATGTTATTGAACCCCTCTCTTAACAGCGTTTTCATAAAAGGAGGCATGCTTCCCTTCTAAGGGTAAATCTACATATTTTTACTAGGTTAATAGCGTTTTCAAAATCGCAAGAGATAAGTAAACGCTTTATTTAATTACAACCTAAGTATATTTTCTGTACGTACATTTGTCAACAAACTAATTATTTATACTTACAACTTTAAAATAAAGCTTCTATCCTTTGATATGACTGGGTTTAGGGTTTTTTTGTGATCTTAAAGACTTAAAATTTTAGTGAAACAATTTATTTATTTTTTCAGACATTCAATAAAACGAACACATTTGTTTTTATTTTTTCCAAAACATGTTAAAATATGTCCATACAAATATAAATATAATAAAAAACCAATATAGAACAGAACAACGATGAAAGAAGTGAAAGATTTGTGAAGCCAAAATATCAAGTACTCATTGATGATATAAAAAATAAAATCCTAACAGGTGAATACAAAATAGGAGAACAAATTCCGACTGAATCCACTCTGCAAGAGATATACAATGTAAGCCGCCATACGGTCCGAAAGTCGATTACAGAGTTATCAAATGAGGGTTTTTTACGAAGTGAAAAAGGATCTGGCACCTATGTAAGCAATCAATACCAATCAAAGTCTGGGAACAAATCGAAAAACAAGACGATTGGTGTCATCACCACCTACATCTCGGATTACATCTTCCCCTCAATCATTCGCGGAATTGAAAAGAGATTAAAGGAAGATCAATATTCATTGCTTTTAGCAAGTACAAATAATGATGTAGAACAAGAAAAAAAAGCCTTGGAAATGATGATGTCGTTTGGTGTGGATGGGTTGATTATTGAACCGACAAAAAGCAATCTATACAACCCCAACATCGCTTACTATCTATCGTTTAAGGAGCAAGAGATTCCTTTCATTATGATCAATGCTTATTATGAGGAATTAGAAGTGCCTTTCTTCTGTCTAGATGACGTTCAATCTAGTTATCTTGCAACGAAAGAATTGATTAGAAACGGACATACCCAAATTGGACTCATTTCGAAAAGCGACGACCTGCAAGGAAAATACCGAATGAAAGGCTATATTAAAGCGCTTGGGGAAGCGAAATTGCGCTTTCAACCAGAGCATTTGCTTTCGTTCACAACAGAAACAAAAGCAGAATTGTCCGCCAATCTGGTGCCTTTTCTAAATGAAAATAGAGACGACTTGTCTGCGATTGTTTGCTACAACGACGAGGTAGGATTGGAACTCGCAAATGTGTGCAGACAACTTGGGATTTCGATTCCAAACCAATTGTCCATTATTGGCCAAGATAATTCGTATATTGCCCAAAACGCCAATATCAAACTAACAACATTAACACACCCACAAGAACAAATGGGCCGCGATGCAGCCGATTGGGTCATTAAGAAGTTACAAGGAAAGAAAGACTTAATAAACGAAACGTATTACCAGCCGGAGTTAGTACAAGGGGAAACGGTTAAGGAGATCGATGTGGAATAGCTATTGGTGAGGGATGAATTTTCTACAATTAGGGGAGGTTCCTTTATTTCTAATGAAGTAAAGGAACCTCCCCTTTTTTAATGAACGAATAATCGCTATGCTGAGCAAAATTGGAAATAAACTGGATGGTGCCTGGCACCATCCAGTTTATACCAATTTGGTTTTCGTTAATATGGGCGTGGGCGTGGATATCCATATCCAGGATTACCGTAGAAACCTGGATTACCGTAAAATCCAGGATAACCATAGCCAGGGTAAACTGGATAAGGATAAGGATAACCCCAAGGACGACTTCCTAAGGCTCCTCCTATCCCTCCGCCTATTAAACCACCTAAAAAGGCACCTGCTAGCGGCCAACCTAAAAATCTTTGATCATTCACATGGTTTGCACTTCTATAATGGTACATTCAGCATTACCTCCCTTTCCCTTATGCCTATGCAACCAGCGGGCAATTGGCGTGGGCCAAACCATCAATTTTGTCTCTAAAGTTAAAACAATGATGGATGATTCACGAAAGTTGAAAAAAATCACAATAAATTCCCCAGTGAATTAGAATAACTTTTATTTGTCCATTTCTTCCTTTCTTTAGTTTAAAGTCCACTCACCTTTGACTGCACTCATATATTAGTAAAGGAGTTATGAACAAAAAACTTATAGAAAGGATGAAGCAGGTTGCAGGAAAAAGAGAATGACAATAAACAACATGATACATATCGAATGACGAGCTGAAAAATGTAGCTTCCACCCTTTTTAAGGATCAAAATTTTGATATCGGACAAGTCGTCAATTTGGCTTCCAACCTCGTGGCAAATGAAAATGTGATGAAATCTGTGATAGATTTCGCAAAACTTACTCCTCGGCAGCAAGATCCTCTCCAAACCGTCGAAAATGTAAAGTCCGAAGCCCCAATTAGGCAAGCAAATGGAAGAGATGGCAGCTGAACTAGCACAGGTTCGAGAACAAGAAAATCTATTAAAACATAAAAACTAAGCTACCCAAAAAAAGTAGCTTAGTTGTTTTTTTACGATAATCATTTTTACCTTAGGGACAAGGAGCTGGATTCAGTTCAATCTTGACCCTGGGACAAAATCCTCTGTCCCGCATACTCCTCCCGTGAAATCATAAATTGTAAAGAGGTGAATAGGATTGGGACTTATAAAAAAACTTCAAAACCGGTTGCTTAGGACAGACACAAGGAACCAAGAAAAAATCATTATGAAAGATACGAAGGAGCTTCATTCCACTAATAGCGGTCATTATAAACCAGAGCGGAGGAAATTGCACCAGTCCATCATACATCAATTACTGAAAAATGCCGACCAGGGAACAAATCCCCCTCAAGCATTCTTTTTTGGAGGAGGAAGTGGCTCTGGAAAAACGACACTTAAATTAAAAATAACAAAGGAACATCCTCTCCTAAAATCTTTAAATGCGGTGAGTGTGGATCCTGACGTAATAAAGGTTTACTTGCCAGAATTTGAACAATATAAACAATTAAACCCCGAGAAAGCCGCCCTACTAGTTCACAAAGAATCCTGCGATATTCGGGATCTTTTTGTTGACCATTTAATAAAAGCCAAAATAACATTTATCTATGAAAGTACGATGGCAAAACCTCTAAAATACAAAAAATTATTTACGAAACTTCATCATGAAGGATTTAACGTCCATTTGTATATATCAGATTTACCCGTTTCGCTCGCAAAACAGCGAATTGCGAAGCGTGCTGAACTGGATGGCAGGAGGATTCCATTAAAAGTTGTTGAGAATACTCACAAACTAATTTCTAAAACATTTACAAATGTACGGGATTTAACAGATAGCTACCATATTTATGATAGTCAGCATGAGCTGGAACTTGTTTCTTCGAACACTGTTAGAAATAGTACTAAATATCATATTTTTTTAAAAAAAGGATTTTAAATCAAAAGCCCCTTCTCCATAGACCACTTTTCAAAATCATCATGCCAAAGGATCTCTCTTCCTTTCAAGATGCAAAAAGCCCAATAATAAGGAGATTCAGTGAGTAAGATACTAGGATGAAGGGAAGTGACCCATGAATTTGCTAGAATTTCAGCTGCATAACCTTTTTGAAAACCTTTCATCTTCACAAGAGCATCTATTATTTCCTGGTGTAAGAAAGGCACACTTTTATATGACCGTACATTTTCCTTTACATCTGAGAAGATTCGTAAATGATCGAGACAGGCAATCGCTGGATAACTGTTTAGCGACAACTGATCTTTTGTCCTTGAAACCTGTATTTTATCCACATGTTTAAAATGTCCACCAGCAATTGGACCATAAACAAAATCATAATGATGGGGCCTACCCTGACGACTCTTCAAAACAAATTCTTCCCAGTATTTCCTGCCTACTTCCCAATCCTGTTGAGAAGGCAATGGAAAGATCTTTCCCTTTAATCTTAAAAGTTCTTTAAAATCGAGGTCCCACACTAATAAAGCAGGGATTTTTGCAGTCGGATGCATGAGATAATCGGATGGGGCAATATTTAATCTTTCTAGTAACTTAGCAGATATTTGAAGATTATTTGCCCGGACGTTAGCCCATCTAAGAGCTTGTTTCCAATTAAAAGTGACATAGAAGCCTCTGCCAAAGTCCGTAAAGAGCCTTTGTGCATCTAGACTGACTCCATATTGTTTAATTAAGTTTGCGGAAAACAAATTTGTTCCGTGGTAAACAGGATATCGATTCCTTGTCACATTCTTGTCCTCCTAGTCAACCCAAATACAACATATACTATGTAACAAGAAACGGCTATGTAACTTATTGAAATAAATTAAGCGAGCATGAGGCAAAGGATACCTCGAGCCGGAAACGAAGCAGCCTGTCCAAATCCTGTATCAGACTTTAAGTTTCTATTGATAACAGAAGAATAAGGAAATCCATTAATAGATAAAAAGGAAACTAAGCATTAAGTTAAGTAGCTTAGTTTCCTTTTTACGATAATTATTATTTCTTCTAAGGAATATCATGGATTCCGTTGTCGCTGGGTCATCGTGCATGTGAACCGCCCCTCTATCCCAGAAGACTTTCGATTCTAATCAGTCTCACTATTCATGATAGGAAAATCATTCACATAGTTTGTGCCATTCAACATCTCTCACAGGAAGAGGCTACCAAAATGCTCCCTAAAACCTAAACTTCGCTATTCTGTTACTTTGGTAGGAAACGCAATGGTATCATCCGTAAGCATGACACTGTGACATCTTATTAACATTTCACTTAAGGTATGAGGTGTTCGGTTCCCATCGTAAGCACAAACTGATATTAATCCCTTATCGTGAACAAACCGGTCCACCTTTTTTTCATACTCCTCAATTTGCTGTATAATTTCATGATCATCGCCCCATTCCACTAGTCCCCATGTCCATACTGGGACATTGTTTTCTAAGTAAGGCAAGATGTTTTTTTCAAAATGAGCGAAGACCCGTTGAGGTTCAAAACATTTATTTTTAAAATAAAAGTCAAAGTTGTTGATAAAATGAACTTTAGTGAATTCTTCTTGACTTAGCTCCCTTTTTAACATTTTATTTATTCTGATGAAATTCCGATCATTTTCAATCAGAATAATATGGGTACCCAATTTAACTCCTGTTGTTATAAAAGTAACTACATTCTGAAGGTAATAATCTGAATTATGAAATTGATAAAAGATATGTCCCTCAGTATCTTGATATTTGTTTATTAAATCTAACAATAATGTTTTGTACATCTTATATCTCCCCGAAATAAAAGAAATTGATGTTTAAATTATAAATAGTTAAACTATCTTGTAACTACACTTTCCTATAAGAAGGGTATCATTGCAACAGGGAAGCTGTGACTCGGGATTTGTTGAAGATATGTGCAGGGCACATTCATCCTCTTTTCCTCTTCGAACGATCGTTCACCCTTCAAAATAATCCCCTTCATTAACAGCAAATTCTAGCTCAAACGTTCGGCCCGCAACTGATTTTATCGCATGGAAAATTGTATCCTTATAACGCTCTTCTAGCCAATCCGACTGAAATTCATTTTTCGAAAGAACCACAATCGTATCCTCGTCCACTATTTTAGCAAGTGTGCCTTTGATCCAGGTATCATAAGAGGGCTTTGATACCACCGATTGAATTTCACTGAGGACTTGATTCCAAAAATGAAAGACCTCTAACCCCCTTCTCAAGGGCTGTGGTTGTTGAATAGCTTTCTTTGATCTATTCTCATTTCGCATTTCTTGTAAGATACCCTCGATTTCTTTGACTCGTTTTTCAAGCTCATTTATTCTTTCATTTTGATTATTTTCCTCAGTAAGTGAAGCGCTCAGTGAACTGTGACTAGAAATTAACTGAAGGGCCCGACTTGTTCCGATCTCGTCTACTAGTTTGAGAAATTGCTTTTCATTTGTTGTTCGTAAAGAAGATGGGGATGTCGTTTTCTTTAAGGTTTTTGTACGTCTTTGGTTTTGTTTAACATTATTTCCCACTATTCAGAACACTCCGTTTCTTCATCGTCCTATTGAACATCCTCAACCCTTAATTACGACCTGCTGAAAATTTCAATAAAATTGTACCATATTTAAATGTAAAAACTAGGGACCCAATTCTCATCAACCTCTGTAAAGTGAAACTTCATTCAGTCGGGGTTTTCTCCATCCCCACTTATCCTTTATTGGTCATCTTCAAGTCTTGATGTAGAGGTCTTACTTCCAGTTCATGCAAGATAAAAAGAGCGCAAAGGCCATCCTATCCCTTCTTCTATCGCTTTCGATCAGTATAGTTTCTTTTAAACATTCTGGAAACCAATAGGAGAAAAGAGCCAATACCAGTTGCAATGACTAGGATAAAGGAATTAAAATTCAGAATTATCAAAATAAAAACTTGCCTCCTATCCCTGTACTCCTTAACGTTAGGGGTGTAAGGATTTTAGATTAGGAGGGAAAAGATGAAGAGAACTTTGCGCGTTACTTTTACATTTTTATTGAGTGCATTGTTGTTGGTGGCAACACTCCCTTTAACGGGCCAAGCGAAAAAACCTGGCGTGGATTATGAAAAATATAGCCAGGTAGACGTTGGCAAAGATGGGATGGTGGCAACGGCACATCCACTGGCTTCTGAAATCGGGGCTGAGGTCCTTAGAAAAGGTGGAAATGCCATTGATGCCGCGGTTGCGATTCAGTTCGCGTTAACCGTCGTTGAACCGATGATGTCTGGCATCGGTGGCGGTGGTTTTATGATGGTGTATGATGGAAAAACAAAAGAAACAACCATTGTAAATAGCCGCGAGCGGGCCCCTGCTGGAGCAACGCCAGATATGTTTTTAGATGAAAACGGCGATGCGATTCCTTTTGGAAAAAGAGCGACCGGAGGAACCGCTGTCGGAGTACCTGGGACCTTAAAAGGACTGGAAACCGCACTGGATATGTGGGGAACTCGTCCACTTCAGCAATTGATTGGACCGGCCGTTAAACTTGCAGATAAAGGTTTCCCGATTGAGTCCGTGCTTGCGGAGGCGATTGCGGACAATGAAGGAAAGCTTTTGAGGTCTGCGGCAAAAGATGTTTTCTTTAAAAATGGAGACCCTCTCCAAGAAGGAGATCTTCTCGTTCAGAAGGACCTTGCGAAAACATTAAAGTTAATTCGCTCAAATGGCCCAGATGTTTTTTATGAAGGAGAAGTTGCCGAAGCCCTCGCCGAGACAGTCCAAGAATTCGGCGGTTCAATGGAAGTGTCAGACTTGAGCAACTATGATGTCACCATTGATGAGCCTATTTGGGGAGATTATAAAGGGTACAGAATTGCGAGCATGCCTCCTCCAAGCTCTGGCGGCGTGTTTTTGCTACAAATGCTAAAGATGTTGGATGATTTTGATCTCTCGCAATATGATGTCCGTTCAACGGAAAAGTATCATTTGCTTGCGGAAGCGATGCATTTAGCTTATGCCGATCGTGCCGCTTATGCAGGCGACCCTGAGTTTGTAAATGTTCCGCTTAAAGGCTTGCTTCATCCAGATTACATCAAAGAGCGGCAAGCATTGATTAGTTTGGAAGAAATGAACACAAACGTAACCGCCGGAGATCCTTGGAAATATGAAAATGCACAGGCAAACTATCAGCCTACTAGTCAGCCGAACGATCGGACGGATGGTGAGACCACTCACTTCACGGTTGCGGATAGATGGGGCAACGTCGTTTCGTATACGACCACAATTGAACAAGTTTTCGGAACAGGCATTATGGTTCCTGAATATGGATTTATGTTAAACAATGAATTGACGGATTTTGATGCTGTTCCAGGTGGTGCAAACGAGGTTCAACCAAACAAGCGGCCGCTTAGCAGTATGACACCAACGATTGTATTTGATGATGACAGACCTGTATTGACAGTCGGTTCTCCTGGTGGAGCCACCATTATTACTTCTGTGCTCCAAACGATTCTTCATACAATTGACTATGACATGGAATTAAAGGCAGCAATTGAAGAACCACGAATTTATACGAACAGCACTTCTTCTTATCGTTATGAAGAAGAAATCCCAGCCGCTGTCATTAGCCAATTAAATGACATGGGACATCAGTTTGCAACAAGCCCGACAACGATCGGGAACGTCCAAAGCATCCAGATCAATCCTGATGGAATGTTTAAAGGCGTGGCCGATTCGAGCAGAAACGGCGCTGCGATTGGCGTTGATCTGAAAGGGAAGCGGAAATAAGCTAATACAAACAAGAGGTTGGTCCAAAAGAACCATTTTTTGTGGCCAACCTTTTTTATTCAACTTAGTCGCTAGAGTCCGCGACGAATCTTCACATAACTATTCTATAACCCTCTTTACTAGTTTCTCTAGCCTCTCCTTTCTATTCTATCGATCCTTTCCGCCCCTAATTGATGAACGAAAAGACCTAGTTTGAACATCCATTTTCACAATCAAGACAATGTACCTGTCCACTCGTCCCTTGACGAATGGTTTTAAAAGGAGTAGTATATTCAAAAAACAACCTGTATAATAATGTAACCTATTTTAGCATGTCGTTAAGGATTTTCTCTTTGACTATATGAAAAAATAAATCCATTACTATACTGGGTCTCATTTAGTATATAAGCAATGCAATAGAATATAGAGGTAGACTGTTAAAAAACCAATACTGGTTCGTTGATCGTAAACCGACAATTTCCTAAGTTTAATGGGTTCGTATGACCATTGACTTATAAAATTGTCGGTTTTTTTATTTTTTAAGGCTTTCTCGTAACATTGGTCCTTTTGAGAAAATACGACAGATTGAGGAACATTCATTACGAAAAAAGCCTTTTCTTAAAACTTTTTAAATCAATGGAATTTTACATATGAAGCAATTGTTAAAGGCTCAATCAAAGTTGCTTCCATCCTTGAAAGTCAATGGGAGGAAATTAGAATGTTCGATTCTTTGCACATGTTTATCTTATTTTGTTTATCACTCGGGGTTTCTGTTGGGAGTGCATTAGTCCTATTATTTCCAAGAGTTCCGGTGAATTTTGTTCGGATTCACACTAAGCTCATCTCCCTCCCCCCACTCATTGCCTTGTTGGCACTTGTTTCCAATCAGGAGAGTGTGACGCTTGGTCCTTGGCGACTTGATGCGTTATCCTGGCTGATTGCGTTGTTTGTCCTAACCATCGGTTTAATTCTACAACGCTATTGTGTTCGTTATTTACATGGAGATTATGCATATCGGAAATATTTCGCTTTTTTCACATTCACTACGGTTGCTGATTCCGTCGCTTGGCTAAGTGATGATCTTCGATTGATGGTCATCTGTTGGGGGGCAACTCTTTTAGGACTTACCTATCTCATTCGATTAAACAAAGAATGGCAAGTGGCAAGAAACGCTGCAAAGCAAGCTGGCCGATTGTTTGCAGGTAGTTGGCTTGTATTGTTGGTAGCGGTCATTTGGCTTACGCAGGCCACGGGCCACTGGGAGTTATCGCTTGCTTTAACTCCAAATAGTCTTACCCAACTAGATTCATTTGAGAAGACCTCTATCAATCTATTGTTAATCGTGGCCATTATGATTCCAGCCGCACAATGGCCGTTCCAAGGATGGTTATTAAACTCTGTTGTCGCACCTACACCTGTTTCTGCTGTCATGCATGCAGGGATCGTGAATGCAGGTGGAATTCTTTTAACTCGCTTCTCCCCTCTTTTTAACGGCGATGCGGCACAGATTGTTCTTCTTGTGCTTTCGAGTATCTCCGTTTTAGTGGGAACAGGCATCATGTTGGTTCAAGTGGACTA
>Ga0182742_1005046_pt1 | contig 11451 bp, 9 predicted proteins | sample eDN5th37CBELigMG_FD_128880 | JGI IMG/M metagenome (GOLD analysis project Ga0182742, IMG submission 128880) | Enriched Miracle-Growth compost microbial communities from Emeryville, California, USA - eDNA 5th pass 37_C BE-Lig MG (version 2)... ... | reverse complement strand
GTCGTCATCTCGTTCCGTGACCATCGATTCGCTCTCTTGGGGACAATCCGAGGTCAGTCACGATATATCGCGTTTTGTCCATTGCGCAACTTCGGCGCGCTGCCTCACGAGAGATCGTCGAGCAGGCTCTTGACACCGGCCGCGAGCGCCGCGATGCGGGCCCGCGCATCGTCGGCCGACTCGCCGCGCGCGTCGAGGTAGAGCTTGAGCTTCGGCTCCGTGCCGCTCGGCCGCACGACGAGCCGTGAGCCGTCGGCGAGCGTGTACCGCAGCACGTCCGCGGGCGGCACGCCGTCCGACCCTTCGAGCAGGTCGTCGACGCGCTCGACGTCGACATCGCCGATGGACGACGGATGCTGCGCCCGCAGCGCCCCCATGATGCGACCGATCACCGACAGGTCGTCCACGCGCACCGACACCTGGTCGCTCGCGAAGAAGCCGAACGTCTCGTCGAACTCGTCGAGGAGGTCGGAGAGGGTCTTCCCCCGCTCGCGCGCTTCCGCCACCATGCCGAGGAGCGCGACCGCGGCCGAGATGCCGTCCTTGTCGCGCACGGTCTCAGGGTTCACGAGGTATCCGAGCGCCTCTTCGTAGCCGAACACGAGACCGGGCGCGCGCGAGATCCATTTGAACCCCGTCAGCGTCGCGTGGAAATCCAGCCCGTAATGGCGCGCGACCACCTCGAGCCCCGGCGACGACACGAGCGAGCATGCGAGTGAGGCACCGTCGATGTGGCCGGACTCGGCCGCGAGGCGCGCCGCGCGCCAGCCGAGCAGCAGTCCGACCTGGTTGCCCGTGAGGCGCCGCCAGCCGCCTTCGGCGGACTCGTCGGGGACGGCGACGGCGAGCCGGTCGGCGTCGGGGTCGTTCGCGATGATGAGCTCGGCGTCCGCTTCGCGGGCCGTCTTGTACGCGAGGTCCATCGCACCCGGCTCCTCCGGATTGGGGAACGCGACGGTAGGGAACGTGCCGTCCGGCTCGAGCTGCTCCGGGACGGTCGTCGGCTGCGGGTAGCCTGCTGCGTCGACGATGCGCGAGAAGGTCTCCCACCCCACGCCGTGCATCGCGGTGTAGACCCACGTGAGTCCGTCCGCCCCCGCGGGCGCGGGCGCGACCGCGGCGGTCGCCTCGACGTACGCGTCGACGAGCGACTCGGGCGCCGTCTCGAATGCGACCGAGCGCGGGAGGGATGTGATGTCGCCCTCGGCTGCGACGCGCTCGATGTGCGCGGAGATCTCGGCGTCGGCGGGCGGGACGATCTGCGCGCCGTCGTCCTCGCCTCCGAGGTACACCTTGTAGCCGTTGTCGTCGGGCGGGTTGTGGCTCGCCGTGACCATGACGCCCGCCGCGGCTCCGAGCTCGCGCACGGCGAACGCGAGCACCGGCGTCGGGAGCTTGCGCGGCAGTATCACGGCGCGCAGCCCCGCACCCGTGAACAGCTCGGCCGAATCGCGTGCGAACACGTCGGAGTTCCGCCGCCCGTCGTAGCCGATGACGACGAGCGGGGGGTCTGCGGCATCCGGATCCGCCTTCTCGAGCACATAGGCGGCAAGGCCCGCCGCCGCCTGCGCGACCAGCACGCGATTCATGCGGTTGCTGCCGGCGCCGAGCGCCCCGCGCAGCCCCGCCGTGCCGAATTGCAGGCGAGTTCCGAAGCGGTCCTCGAGGTCGGCGATCGCGTCGGAGTCGCCCGACTCCGCGCGCTCGATGATCTCCCGGAGCTCGGCGCGGGTCTCGCCGTCCGGATCCTGCGCGAGCCACGCCCGCGCCTTCTCGAGCACCGACTCGTTCACAGCGCCCCGACGATTCCGGCCAGGAGCTTGGAGATGACCGGCTCCGCCTGGCGGCCCGCCTCGATCACCTCCTGGTGGCTCAGGGGAGTGGTCTGGATGCCGGCGGCCATGTTCGTGATGAGCGACATGCCGAGCACCTCCATGCCCGCCTCTCGCGCCGCGATGGCCTCCAGCGCGGTCGACATGCCGACGATGTGACCGCCCATGGTCTTCGCCATGCGCACCTCGGCGGGGGTCTCGTACTGCGGGCCGCGGAACTGGCAGTACACGCCCTCGTCGAGGGTCGGGTCGATCGTGCGCGCGAGGTCGCGCAGACGGATCGAGTACAGATCGGTGAGGTCGACGAAGGTCGCGCCCTCGAGCGGGCTCGCGGCGGTCAGGTTGATGTGGTCGCTGATGAGCACGGGCTGGCCGGGACGCCACGTGCTCTTTACACCACCGGCGCCGTTGGTGAGCACCATGATGCGTGCGCCCGTCGCGGCGGCCGTGCGCACGCTGTGCACGACGCGCCGCACCCCGTGGCCCTCGTAGAAATGCGTGCGCGATCCGATGACCAGCACGCGCTTGCCGCGCGGTGTGACGATGCTGCGGAGCGTGCCGGCGTGACCGACGACCGCGGACTTCACGAAGCCGGTCACCTCGGTGGCAGGGATCTCGACGGTCGTCTCGCCGATGAGGTCCGCCGCCTTGCCCCATCCGCTGCCGAGGGTGACGGCGATGTCGTGGCGCTCGACCCGGGTGAGTCGCGCGATGTCTCCTGCGGCCTGCTCGGCCACGGCGAACGGATCGGCGGCGGGATCGTCGAGCGGATTGTCGATGGTGTTCGGCATGCCCTTACGGTAGCGCCGCGGACCGCCCCGGGCCACGGATGCCGCCCCCGCGGTCGTGGCGACGCGTCGCGACTGAAAGAATGGTCGTCATGTCTGTGAGCTTCGAGCGCACCCAGAGCGTCGCGATCATCGGCGGCGGCCCCGGCGGCTACGAAGCGGCTCTCGCCGCAGCCCAGCTCGGAGCGGAGGTCACCGTCGTCGAACGGGCCGGTGTCGGAGGCTCGGCGGTCATCACCGACGTCGTGCCCTCGAAGTCGCTCATCGCCACCGCCGACGCCGCCGTCGCGATCGCGGGAGCGAGCGACCTCGGCGTGCAGCTGTTCGCCAAGGGCAAGGACGGAAAGCCGCTCAAGCCCGAGATCGCGATCAACCTGGGCGCGGTCAACCGGCGGCTCCTCTCGCTCGCGCGGCAGCAGTCCGACGACATGCGCGCGTCGCTCGTCGAGGCGGGCGTCCGCATCGTCTCGGGCCACGGACGCCTCGAGGGCCCGCACGCGGTCGTCGTGTCGACCGGCCCGGGCGGCACCGACTTCGACCGCATCGAGGCCGACACGCTCGTCGTGTCGACGGGCTCGTCGCCGCGCATCCTGCCCAGCGCGGTGCCCGACGGTGAGCGCATCCTCACGTGGACCCAGCTCTATGACATGACGGCGCTGCCCGAGCACCTCATCGTGGTCGGCTCGGGCGTCACGGGAGCCGAGTTCGCGGGCGCCTACATGAACCTCGGCGCGAAGGTCACGCTCGTGTCGAGCCGCGAGCACGTCCTCCCCGGCGAGGACCGCGATGCGGCGGCCGTGCTCGAGAAGGTCTTCAAGCGCGGAGGCATGACCGTGCTCGGCAAGTGCCGCGCGCAGAGCGTCGAGCGGCACGGCGACACCGTCGTCGTGACGCTGTCGGACGGTCGCACCGTCGAGGGCAGCCACTGCCTCATGGCCGTCGGCTCGATCCCCAACACGCAGGGGATCGGCCTCGAGGAGGCGGGCGTGCAGATGACCGAGTCGGGCCACATCCAGGTCAACCGCGTCGCGCGGACGTCGGTGCCGAACATCTACGCCGCCGGCGACTGCACGACGTTCATCCCGCTCGCGTCGGTCGCCTCGATGCAGGGCCGCACCGCGATCTTCCACGCTCTCGGTGACGCCGTGATCCCGCTCGAGCCGCGTCGCATCACGTCGAACATCTTCACCGCACCCGAGATCGCGACCGTCGGCTGGCAGGAGAAGGACGTCGACGAGGGCCTCATCAACGGCGTGGTCCACAAGCTCCCGCTCGCCGCGAACGCGCGCGCGAAGATGATGGGCATCAAAGACGGGTTCGTGAAGATCATCGCCCACTCCGGCAGCGGCACGGTGGTCGGCGGTGTCATCGTCGGCCCGCGCGCGTCGGAGCTCATCTACCCGATCGCGATCGCCGTCGAACGTCGCCTCACCGTCGACCAGGTGTCGCGCGTGTTCGCGGTTTACCCGTCGCTGTCGGGCAGCATCACGGATGCCACGCGCGCGATGCACATCGTCGACCAGACGGGCGCGGTCACCGGCTGACGCGGGGTGCGGATGCCGCGGCATCCGTCTCGTCGAGGTTCGGACCTGTGCGGCCGTCTCGCCGATCGTTCGCCGCGGCCGTCGAGATCGCGCGAATGACGCCCGCCCGGTGCGCACGATCGTCATTTGCGCAATCTCGGCGCGTGTGGGCGAGGAGCCGGGACTACGGCAGCGTGAGGTTCGGCTCAGGGTCGATGCGCACCATGTAGGCCCCCGCCTCGCCGTGCGGGTCGACCAGGACCGCGATCCCGGGGCGTGCGGTCGTCAGGTCGAGGGCGACCCCTCCCGGGCACTCGAGCTCGTAGGTCTCGGAGGGCTCGGCGGGCTCGGACCCCTCGTCGTCCAGTCCGGAGAGCGTGATGGTCACCTGCTGGGGGCCGCCGCAGTCGACGATGACCAGGTGTTCGCCGGCGGGGAGGGTGGCGTCGCGCGTGTCGGACGCGGCGACCGTCCCCGGGTCGCCGAACGAACCCCAGAATCGCGTTGTCGCGGCCGCTTCGTCTCGCGCGGCGAACTCGGCGAAGTGGGTCACCCAGTCGTCCGCGGGTCGCTCGTAGGGCGCGTCGGACGCAGGCGGTGTTGCGGCGAACACGGGCGTCGGCAGGCTCTCGGGGGTGGCGGCGGAGCATCCGACGAGGACCATGGCGGATGCCACGACGAACGGCAGGCGACGGGGGGTCATGCACGCAACCTATCGGTTCCCCCGCGCACCGGACCGCCCGCGGCGCGCCGAGATTGCGCGGACGACCGCCCCCGCGCCGTCGCGATCGGTGTTCGCGCAATCTCGAGGGGTCCCGACCCGGGGACCGGGGTCGGATCCGGCGAAGCGGATGCCGGGCGAGGCGCGGCGCGTCAGGTGATCGTGAGCAGCTGGTGACCGGCCGACACCGTCGCGCCGGGATCGGCGTTGATCGAGCCGATCACGCCGTCCTTGTGCGCCTGGATCGGCTGCTCCATCTTCATGGCCTCGAGCACGACGACCAGGTCGCCCTTCACGACCTGCTGGCCCTCCTCGACGGCGACCTTCACGATCGTCGCCTGCATCGGCGCCTTGACGGCGTCGCCGGATGCTCCCGCGACCACGGTCGGCGCGTGCGAGCGGCGCGAGGGCGGAACCGCTGCGGGGCGGCCGGCCGCGGTCGGCGTCGTCACGATGCGGTCGGGAAGGCTCACCTCGAGCCGCTTGCCGGCGACCTCGACCACGACCGTGTGGCGGTGCTCGGTGGGCTTGGGTGCCTCGAGCTCGCCGTCCCACGGCGGGATGTCGTTCTCGAACTCGGTCTCGATCCAGCGCGTGTACACGCCGAATCGACCGTCCTCGGCGGTGAATGCGGGGTCGCGCACGACGCGGCGGTGGAAGGGGAGCACGGTCGGGAGTCCCGCGACCTCGAACTCGTCGAGTGCGCGGCGGGCGCGTTCGAGCGCCTCGGCGCGGTCGCGGCCGGTCACGATGATCTTCGCGAGCAGCGAGTCGAATGCGCCGCTCACCGAGTCGCCCGCCGTCACGCCGGAGTCGAGGCGGATGCCGGGGCCGCCGAACGTCTTGAACACGTGGATCGGTCCGGGCTGCGGGAGGAAGTTGCGCCCGGGGTCCTCGCCGTTGATGCGGAACTCGATCGAGTGGCCCTCGGTCGCAGGATCGTCGTGGCCGAGCTCCTCGCCTTCGGCGAGGCGGAACTGCTCGCGCACGAGGTCGATGCCGGTGACCTCCTCCGACACGGGGTGCTCGACCTGGAGACGCGTGTTCACCTCGAGGAACGAGATCGTGCCGTCCGCGCCGATGAGGAACTCGCACGTTCCCGCGCCGACGTAGCCGACCTCGCGCAGGATCGCCTTCGACGACTCGTAGAGGATGCGGTTCTGCTCATCGGTCAGGAACGGCGCGGGCGCCTCCTCGACGAGCTTCTGGTGGCGGCGCTGCAGCGAGCAGTCGCGTGTCGAGACGACGACGACGTTGCCCGCCGCATCCGCCAGGCACTGCGTCTCGACGTGGCGGGGCTTGTCGAGGTACTTCTCGACGAAGCACTCGCCGCGCCCGAACGCCGTGATGGCCTCGCGCGTCGCGGACTCGAACAGCTCGGGGACCTCGTCGAGCGTGCGGGCGACCTTCAGACCGCGCCCGCCGCCGCCGTACGCGGCCTTGATCGCGATCGGCAGCCCGTGCTGCTCGGCGAAGGCCACGACCTCGCTCGCGTCGGCGACCGGTCCGGGCGTGCCGGGGGCGAGGGGGGCGCCGACCTTCTCGGCGACGTGACGCGCGGTGACCTTGTCGCCGAGGGCCTCGATCGCCTCGGGCGAGGGTCCGATCCACGTGAGGCCCGCCGCCATGACGGCGCGCGCGAACTCGGCGTTCTCGGCGAGGAAGCCGTAGCCGGGGTGGATGGCGTCGGCGCCGGAGCGGCGCGCGACCGACAGGATCTTCTCGATCGACAGGTATGTGTCGGCGCTCGTGGAGCCTTCGAGGGAGTACGCCTCGTCGGCGAGGCGGGCGTGGAGCGCGTCGCGGTCCTGGTCGGCGTAGACGGCGACGGATGACTTGCCTGCGTCGCGTGCGGCGCGGATGACGCGTACGGCGATCTCGCCGCGGTTGGCAATGAGAACCTTGGCGATTCGAGGCATGGATGCCAGCCTACCGAGCGGCAACCCGCGCGATTTGGGTGCATCGCACAAGAACGGTCGAAAAACGTGGGCGTCCAACTACAAGGGGTTTCGCCCCTGCGTCACCCCTCGTGCGAGCCGCCCGACGGTGAGCTGCGCAGCCAGAGATCCGTCCATTCGATTCCGAGCTCTCGCACGAGCCGTCGCAGCCTCGACAGTGACATGCCGACCACGGTCGACGGGTCGCCCTCGACGCGATCGATGAACGGTCCGCCGAGACTGTCGATCGTGAAGGCGCCGGCGACGTGCAGGGGCTCCTCCGATGCGATGTACGCGTCGATCTCGGCATCCGTCAGATCACCGGCGAAGAAGACGGATGCCTCGGCCACCCCGTGCGCCTCGCGAGGCGACTCGCCCGGCCGAACGCGCACGACGGCGTGTCCGGAGTGCAGGACCCCCGAGCGCCCCCGCATCGCATGCCAGCGCTCGCGCGCCGCCTCGGGCGTGTAGGGCTTGCCGAGCACGGCGCCCTCGAAGAGGAACATCGAGTCACCCCCGATGACGATGCCGTCGAAGTCGGGATCGTCATCGGCGAGGCGCGCGGCCACGTCCGCCGCCTTGCGCCGCGCGAGCAGCAGCACGTGCTCGTCGGGGTCGAGTGTGCGGCCCTCGGCGGCCTCGACCGCCGCGATGACGGCGTCTTCGTCCACGTCGGGCGAGAGCGTCAGGGGTTCGATCCCCGCCTGCCGAAGGAGCATGAGCCGGGCGGGCGAGGTCGAGGCGAGGCACACGCGCATGCGCCCACCGTACCGGCGGGCGGGGCGTGTGCCGTGTCGCGGGCCCGCGTCATGAAAGGGTTGGAACGTGCAGTCCCCCGACCTCATCGATCTCGACGTCACCGGCGTCGCCCACGGCGGCGTGTTCGTCGCCCGGCACGAAGGTCGCGTCGTTTTCGTGCCCGACGCGATCCCGGGTGAGCGCATCCGCGCCCGCCTCACCGAAGCCGGACCGGATGCCGACAAGCGGCGCTACTGGCGCGCCGAGGCGATCGACGTGCTCGAGCCGTCGGCCGACCGGCGGCCCCACGTGTGGCGACAGGCCGACATCGACATCCCGCCCGAGAAGAGGCCCGGCGGAGCGGACTTCGGACACATCCGCCTCGACGCGCAGCGCGCGCTGAAGCTGCAGGTCGTCCAGGACGCGCTGCAGCGCATCGGCGGGACGGACGTCCCCGTCACGCTCCAGGGCGCGCTCGCGGAGGTCTCCCCGCAGGGCGAGGTGATCGGCGAGGAGACCGAGGACGGCACCGGCTGGCGCACGCGCGTGAGCCTTCACGTCGACGCGGACGGGCGCATCGGGCCGTACGCCGCGCGCAGCCACCGCGTGATCGAGGTCGAGGACCTTCCGCTCGCGACGCCGGACGTCGAGCGCGTCGCCGTCGAACTGCGCGACATGCCCCCTGGCCGGGTCGACCTCGCGCAGCCGGCGGACGGCCGCGTGCGTGTGATCCCGCGTCCCGAGCGTGCGCCGCGCGGGGCACGCCCCGGCGGGCGACGCGGTCGTGCGAAGGCGGGCGGGGCGCGGCATCCGTCACCACCTCCGGCCTCCGCGAAGCGCGATCCCGCACGCGAGGTCGTGGTCGAGCGCGTCGGCGGGCGCGAGTTCCGCGTGGACGCGGGAGGGTTCTGGCAGGTGCACCGGCTCGCGGCCCACTCGCTCACGTCGCTCGTGTCGTCGCTCCTGCGCGAGACGCGTCCCGACGGCCCCGCGATCGACCCGGATGCCTGGCACCTCGACCTCTACGGCGGGGTGGGCCTGTTCGCGGCGACGCTCGGAGAGCTGGGCGGCGCCTCCACGCGCGTGACGAGCGTCGAGTCGGATGCGCGCGCGACCGAGCACGCGGGCGAGAACCTCGCGGAGTGGGTGGGTGCGCGCGCCGAGACCGCGCGCGTCGACCGCTGGATCGCGCGGCTCGCCGACGAGGCGTCCGCCGCCGAGCGTGAACGCCTGTCGCGCGGCGTCGTCCTGCTCGACCCGCCGCGCTCGGGGGCGGGGCGCAAGGTCGTGGAGGGCATCGTGGCGCTGTCGCCGGCGACCGTCGTCTACGTCGCGTGCGACCCGGTCGCGCTCGCGCGCGACCTCGCGACGTTCCGCGTGGGGGGCTATGAGACACCCGCCGTGCACGCGCTCGATCTGTTCCCCAACTCGCATCACGTCGAGGCGGTCGCGGTGCTCTCCCGTGCCGATTCTCGCGGTTAGGCTGTCGCCATGACGCGCGTCGCGCTCATCGATGACCACGAATCCGTCCGCCTCGGACTCGAGGCGGCCTGCGCACGGGATGCCGACATGACCGTCGTCTTCTCCGGCAGCACCGTGACGGACTACCTCGACTGGCGCACCTTCAGCGGCTCCGCGCCCGCCGACGTCGTGGTGCTCGATCTCACGCTCGGCGACGGCACGACGGTGACCGAGAACGTCCGCCGCGTCGTGAGCGACGGCTCGAGTGTCATCATCCACAGCGTCGCCGACCGTCCCGCGGCCGTGCGCGAGGCGCTCGCCGCGGGGGCCGCGGGCGTCGTGAGCAAGGCGTCGCCGATCGACGACGTCATCGCGGCGATCCGCACCGTCGCGTTCGGCGAGCCCCTCAACAACGTCGAGTGGGCGAGCGCCGTCGAGGGCGACCGCGCCTTCGCCGACGCGCAGCTCTCGGCGCGCGAGCGCGACGTGCTGCGGCTGTACGCCGCCGGGCTGCCGCTCAAGGTCGTCGCCGATCGGCTCGGCGTCGCGTACTCGACCGCGAAGGAGAACATCACGCGCGTGCGGGTGAAGTACGTGGAGGTCGGACGCCCCGCACCGACGAAGGTCGACCTGCTGCGCCGCGCGCTCGAGGACGGGATCCTTTCGGAGTCCGGAGACGACGCGACCACGGGTGGAACGCGTGACCGCTGACGCGGCGGGAGTCGCCCTCGACGAGGCTTGGGGGCGCATCCCGCAGACGCGCGAGACGACGGGGGGCTTCGGCTCCTTCACGAGGCAGCGCATCGAGCGCGTCATCTCCCTCGTCATCGGACTCGGATGCCTCGTGCTCGGCACCCAGTCCTTCATCAACGCGCTCGCGCCCAGTGAGGAGATCGCCGGGTGGCATCTGCCGCTCATGATCCTCGCGTTCGTGCCGCTCGCGGTCATGCTCGTCGCGTGCGCGATCGGTCGGGGCGTTCGCCTGTTCGCCGCCCTCTACCCGATCTCGTACTGCCTGGTCCTCCTGCTGTGGCCCGCGGCGACGGCGGGTGTGCCGGTGACGTCGCCCACGGAGCCATGGATCTGGTACCTCGTGAATGTCGCGACGGTCGCGGCGATCCTCGGATACCCGCTGCCGTGGCAGATCGCATGGACCGTGCTCGTGCCGCTCCTGTTCGGCGCGGTGCGGCTGCTGCAGGCCGGTGTCGTCGACGTCGCGTTCGACGTGTGGTTCACGATCGCGCTCGACGTGTCGTTCGCCCTGATCCTCGGCGGCGTGCTCGTGACCCTCGGGTGGGTGTTCCGCTCGGTCGCGTCGAATGTCGACGAGGCGCGCGCCCTCGCGGTCTCGTCCTATGCGCGGGCGGCCGCAGCGGATGCCGCGGAGCAGGAGCGCGTCGCCGTCGCCGCGCTCATGCACGACAGCGTGCTGGCCGCGCTCATCGCGGTGGAGCGGGCGCACACGCCGCGCGAGCGCGCCCTCGCGTCGACGATGGCGCGCGAGGCGCTCACGAGGCTCGCGAACACCGAGCACGGCTCGGAGGAGGGCACGGACGACCCGAAGGACGCCGCCGCGATCGTCGCGGAGATCGAGCACGGCGCCGCCGAGCTCGGGCTCGACCTCTCCGTCGCACACGATCTCGATCCCGCGACGGGCGCCCTCCCGGGCCGCGTCGCGCGGGCGCTCTCGCTCGCGGCGACACAGGCGATCGCGAATTCGGTCCAGCACGCGGATGCCGCGGGGCTCACCGTCGAGGTGAGCTCGTCGGCCAACCCCACGAAGCTCCGCATCGACGTGCGCGACACGGGCAAAGGGTTCGACATGGAGCGCGTACCCGACGACCGCCTCGGCATCCGCGGCTCGATCATCGCGCGCGTCGGCGCCGTCGGCGGCACCGCGAGCATCTCGTCGGGACCGTCCGGTACGAGCGTGCGGCTCGAATGGCCGGGGGAGGACCTCGCATGATCAGCGTGCGCAATGTCCTCGCCGGGCTCGGAGTCGCGTTCACCGCCTACCTGGCGGTGCGCGGACTCGTCTGGACGGCGCCCGTCCCGTCGCCGCTGCTCATGGTGATCACGTTCGCGGTGTATCTCGTGGTGACGTGGCTGTGCATCTTCTTCGAGCCGCGCCCCGCGCAGGCATCCGGGCCCGCGGGCAATGAGGACGTCCCGCTCACGGCGGGCCCGCGCGGACCGGTCAAGCTTCCCGCGTGGGCGGCCACGGCGGCGCTCGTGTGCGCGGTCGCAGTGCCGACGGCGGTGTCGATCGCCGTGGGGCCCCAATCGCGGTCCGCGACGTTCGCGACGTGGTACCTCGGCGGCATCGGCGCGCTCATGGTGATCGTCATGGTGCGGCGCCGCCCGTGGGTCGCGTGGGCCGGGATCGCGGCGCTCGCGATCGGGTCGATCGTGTGGATGGGCCCGATCGACGCGCTCTCGCTCGGGCTCGTC
>Ga0182742_1005044_pt1 | contig 11455 bp, 19 predicted proteins | sample eDN5th37CBELigMG_FD_128880 | JGI IMG/M metagenome (GOLD analysis project Ga0182742, IMG submission 128880) | Enriched Miracle-Growth compost microbial communities from Emeryville, California, USA - eDNA 5th pass 37_C BE-Lig MG (version 2)... ... | reverse complement strand
TGATGGGATCATCCGCGTGTGGAACCCCGGGGCCGAGCGGATCTTCGGCCATCGCGCCGGCGAGGCCTTGGGGCAGTCGCTCGACCTCATCATCCCGGAGCGCCTGCGCCCGCGCCACTGGGAGGGCTTCCGCCGGGTCATGGCGACGGGCGAGAGCCATTACGGCGAAGGCGATCTGCTGTCGGTGCCGGGTCTCCGCAAGGATGGTCAGCGGATCTCGCTGGAGTTCACCATCGTGCCGCTCAAGGATGAGCGGGGACAGATGCAGGGTCTCGCCGCGGTCATGCGGGACGTGACCAGCCAGTTCGAGGAGATCAGAAGCCTGAAGAAGAAGTTGGCGGAGGCAACCGTACCACCAAGCCCGCATTGACCCGGCAATGGCTAACCCGTTCTACACCATCGGGCATTCCACCCGCACCATTCCGGAATTCGCGGATCTCCTCCGTGAGGCGAAAGTCGGGCTTGTGGTGGATGTCCGGACCGTTCCGCGCTCCCGGACGAACCCGCAGTTCAACCGTGACGCCCTGCCCGAGAGCCTTGCGGAGTACCAGATTGGGTACGAGCACATCGCCGAACTCGGCGGCCTGCGCGGCAGACAGCGCCAGACCGAGCCGCCCCGTAACAGCTTCTGGGAGAACACGAGCTTCCGGAACTATGCCGACTATGCCCTGACGGGCCGGTTCCGGGAAGGGCTTAGCCGCCTGACCGTCCTCGGCAGCGAGAACATCACGGCGATCATGTGCGCCGAAGCGATGTGGTGGCGCTGCCACCGCCGGATCATCGCCGATTATCTGCTCGCCTCCGGCCGTCCGGTGTTCCACATCCTCGGACCTGGCAAGATCGGACCGGCGTCGATGACACCCGCGGCCCGGTTGACGACTGACGGGATTATCTACGCGGAACTGCCGGAGCCGGAGTCATCGTGTGCTGTCTGAGCAGTGTCCCGCCACATCTGGTAGAGATCGCCCTCCTCCGGACGGACGGGCACATAGACGATCCTGAGCGACTGCTGTGCCAGCGGCTTTGCCAGTTCGGCATAAATGGCTGCCGTCGACAGGCCGAAGGGCTCGCCATCCTCATTGGAATAGGCGTAGGTCACTTCATGAATACCCGTCAGATACATGGCCGAAAGGCACATCGGACGGGGATGGCCGCTGGCATAGATCACACAGCCATCGAGGCGCGGGCTGCCGAGCGCCCGGCTCGCGGCGCGGATCGCCTGGAGTTCGGCATGGGTGGTCGGGTGTTGTGTGGTGTGAATCTCGTTGACGCCCGTAGCGACAGTGACGCCGTCCCTCACGAGAACCGCACCGAATGGCCGTCCGCCCTTGCGGACATTCTCGCAGGCCAGATCGATGGCCTCACAAAGAAAGCGCTCGGTTGTGGACATGTCGTTCCTCCTCGCTCTCGGTGGACAGGATAACCCTTGTTGGATTCCCGATGTCTCTATCCTACCTCTAGGGAAAGCTTGGACCATAGCTGGAGGTGCTCATGAACCTGACTGAATCCCTGTGGACCTATGAGGCCGTCCAAACGCTGATTGCCCTGGTCAGGGAAGGTGCGCCCGCCCCGGTGATCAGCCTCAAGCTGAAGCGGCCGATCACCGAGGTCCGGGCTAAGATCAACGATCTGGGGCTTACTCCCCCCGCGGACGCCTGAGCGGGCCTGGCGCAGCGTGGACCGGAACATCCAGCCTCCCCTTCTCGGCGGGCGTGAGGTGCCGGGCCGCGCCTCTTGGCAAATCCTCCAACCGCACGCCGCCCACATCGATGCGGACCAGGCGAAGCACATTCGCCCCGACCGCATCGAGCAGGCGCCGGATCTGGCGGTTCCGGCCCTCGCTGAGAACGACCTCAAGCCATGCGGTGCGTGTACCGGTCCGGAGGATACGGGCGGACCTCGCCACAAGACGCTCACCGTCGAGCACCATGCCGGCCTCCAACCGATCCAGCATGGCCTCATTCGGCACGCGGTCGACCTGGACGTGGTAGACCTTCTTGACGTTCGATGCCGGATCCAGCACGCGCTGTGCCCAGCGTGTGTCGTTGGTCATGAGCAGCAGGCCTTCGCTTGCCTTGTCGAGCCGACCTACGGGAACAACGAACGGCAGATCGAGCCCTTCGAGGCAGTCATAGACCGTGGCCCGCTCCTGCGGATCGTCGCGGGTCGTGACCAGGCCACGCGGCTTGTTCAGCATCAGGTACACTTTGCGTTCGGCCACAATCCGTTCGCCGCCGACCATAACGCGGGCGCGTGCGGGATCGACGCGGGTCGTCGGATCACGAACGATCCTTCCGTCAACACGAACGCGTCCTTCAGAAATCAACACTTCGGCCTGCGTACGGGAGCAGAATCCGAGCTTCGACAGCGCGCGAGGCAGGCTGACGACGGCGCCGTTCGGACGCCGCAGCCCACTCGCGCCCCGCGATGAGGGCGGCGGTTTCATGATGTTCGCGTGCCCTCAGATGGCAGAGGACAGGATCAGACGACGATCGGGATAAGGGAGCAGAAGACATCCCCTGCTCGTCACGAGCAGGTGCTTGATTGTGTCGGAGACCTCCACGTCGAGATGGAAGTGCCTTGCTGGGTTGTTCAGATCTATCAAAGCCCGGTCCGGCATGGAGGCTGCGTGCAATCTATCTCACTCCTGTGTGTCGCATTCGTTGGCGGATGCGTTCTTGCAGGTCTGCGACGCAGAATGCAACCGCGAGACAAGCATTCGTCATAACGGCGTCGACCAGGTCGCAGACGGCGGTTTCGTCGTTCTCCAAAACCTTCGTCTATTGGCCGGTGCTTCCCCTAAGACTTGCATTCGCAGGCAACAGGGCTATCTTGTAGGTATCATGATTAAGCTCGTGAAAAATCTTCGCTTTCTGTCGCACGCGGGCTGCCTCCAACCAGGCAGGTAGCCCCGGGATCCGGCGTGACCGCTCAGGTCGCCGGCACTCCGGGGTCATGAACTCTCTGTCTCATCATCATTGAGCCGCCGCATGTGCCAGCCGGCACGTGTCGGTCTCGTATGGCCGCCAGTCACCCTGCCGGAGGGCGCTCGCCCTTTGTTGGGCAACCGGCTCGAGGAGGTTTTCCATGAACGCGCAGCACGATCTTCCCCCGATCACCCTCGCGACCAACGACTACAATCGCCTGCTGTTCACGGCGATGATCCGGCAGAAGCACAGCCGCCGGAGACCTGACTTTCTGCTCACCGAACTGCGTCGGGCAGAGGTTTGCCACCCGGCGGCACTGCCGGAGGATGTCGTCTCCACGAACTGCCGTGTGATCTACCGGATCGACGACGAACTGAGGTCCCGTGCACACCTGCTCGTTCATCCCGACGACCTGATCTGGCCCGGCGCCGAAATCTCAGTCGCAACGCCGCTCGGGACCGCCCTTTTGGGCCTGCGGATCGGTGATCGCATGTCGTTCCAGGACGACGATGGCGAGCCCCACGAGGTGTTCGTGGAAGGCATCGGCCTCCGGTTTCTGGATGACGGTCCACTGGTCACCCGCACTCCTGGCGGCATTGCGTGGGCCTGAGGCAATGGAGGACATCATGATCAAGCAAGAAAGTTTTCCCCCTGTGACGATCTCGGCGGGCGATTACGACCGTCTCGCGTTTCTTGCATCGTTCGGCCTGAACTTTCAGCAGGACCGCCACGCAGCGGCGATGCTGGCCAACGAGTTGATCCGGGCGACAATTCGGACGCCCGGTGACATTTCGCCGTCCGTAGCCACAATGCACTCGCGGCTGGAGTTCCGCGACGACGTCACCTGAGACGTTCAATGCGCGACGCTCGTCTACCCCGACGAGGACGATGGCGAGCCGAATCGGGTCTCGGTGCTGTCGCCGGAAGGTGCGGCGCTGATCGGCCTTGGCGAGGGCCAGTCGATCACGTGGCGGACGCCCAAGGGGTGGCGCAGCCTCACACTCCTGCGTGTCCTCTACCAGCCGCACGGGCGCTTCGTTGAGCCATTGAGGGAAGTGTCATGATGAACCAGGAGCTTGTTTCCATTGGTCTCATCCTGGCCTGCTACCTGGTCTACAGGGTGGCCATTTCCTCAGGAATCCGACGGCACGCCGACGATCACAAGGGTCGGAGATGAGCGTTCGACGGTCGGCCCAGAACCATGTCACCATCCGCGGCAGGAGGATGAGGTGAACAGAGCGTGTTCGGGCCATCTGCCCAACAGGAGCATGATCGCGGCCCAGCGGGAGCCTGTGCCCTGCTGCCTTCGTCCACCGGAGCCAGCGATGGAACGCCTGATGCGCTGGGTGGCGTGGGGGCTCCTGCTGCTCGGCACAGCGGCGGGCCTGTGGGAACACTGGGAGCGCTGAGCGGGAGCAAAGCATCCGCCGGCGCTCAGCACGGGCGGTCTCCTGCCCGCCTTAGGCGCCCTCGTCCCTCGCCTGCAAAACTGCATCGATGACAGCGTTCCTGTTGGGCGCCCCCGCGACCACCACCCAACGAAACCCCGCCGGCCTGAGCACCTCCGCCACCTTGCGGCTGATCGCGATGGCCGTCATGCGGCCGCAGGCATCCACGAGGCCCGCTGCGATGACCAGGCTGCAGAACACGGCCGCTGTCCGGGCGGACAGAAACATGGCGGCGTCGAACCCTTGGTCGGCGATCTCCCGCATGACCCTTGGGTTCATGCGCTCGACCGCGACCGCGCGGTAAACGACCACCCGGTCGACCGCGAATCCGGCGGGTGCGAGACCCGTTCCAAGGTCGAGGCTGATGTCGAAGCCACTGAGGTGGAGAAGCCGTCCGGCACGTGGATCGGCGTGCCGACGGACGTCAGCGATTAGGCTGATCGCAGTTCCGCCCGCGACCTGCACGTCCGTGAAGCCGGCGGCCTGCAGCGGCGCCGCGGTGTCCGGCCCGACCGCAAAGATCGGCATGTGCCGCTGAACACCAGGCACCTGGAGCAATTCCCGCGAAGCGTTCGCGGACGTGACCAGGAGCGCCGCCCTGCCCGCGAGAGCCCCGGGATCCCAAGGGACTGGGACGATCCTCAGCAGCGGTTCGCCTAGCCACTCGATGCCCTGGGCCGTGAGAACAGCCCCAAGCTCCTCGGCTTGCCCCGCCGGGCGCGTGAGCAGAATCCGCATCAGGTCCACCGGGTGCCGGTGCGACCCGGCGGCGTGCTTCCGACGGGGATGAAGGCGCCGGTCACCCGCGGCCCGACCGCTTTAACCTCGACGCACCCTTCCGACGAACCGTCGCAACCAATCACAGGCATCCGGTAGCCGGCACGCAGCCCAAGCAGGGCTAGCCCGACGGGTGTCAGGATCGACAGCTCGGCCGGCGGCCACATGCGGTCGTCCGGGTGGATCAGCATGCGCTTGTCCAAGGTGTCCTCCTCGCCCACCCGGTAGGTCACGAACGTGTTCAGCGTCACGACATCGGCCGGGAGTTCCTCTGCAGAGCACACATTCGCTCGGTGCAGTTCCCGCAGGAGTGGTGCAGCGAGCGGATGGCCTTGCTCCGCTAGTTCCTGTGCCGTCCGCATCAGGCGGCTATGGTCATGGGATGGCATCGTGATCGGGGGAAGGTTCAGAACGTTATTCATTGCGGGCCTCCTTCGTCAGCCAACTCGAATTCTGGGCGTCGAAGTTCAGTTCGCTCGTCAGGCGTCCATCGGCGGGAAGCGGACGGCCTGGCGGCAGGATCGCTGTGGCGGCGATCTCCACGACAGCGGCCGGCTCGACCAGTCCCGTGACCTCCACCAGCACCATTGCCGGAAAATGGCGGCCCATGATCTCGCGGTAGACCAGACCGAGTTCCCGCAGCGTCGCCCGGTAGTGATCGATGTCGAGCACGTACCAGGTCATCTGGGCGATGTGCTCGGGCGCCCCGCCCGCCTCGGCCAGGACTGTCCGGAGATTCCGCAGCGCCTGGCGTACCTGAGGAACCAGCCCAAGGGTCGTCACCCGTCCGGCATTGTCGGTGGCGATCTGCCCGCCAATGAACACAAAGGTGCCCGTTCCGGCCATCGCATGCGAATAGCCGCGTGGACTCGGCCACTTGGGCGGATTGATCTCGCGGAGTGGGGTCGCCAGAGGCGGTGGAACGATGGTCATGGTGTGCTCCTGTCGGGCTCCGCAGCGACGGCGGTGCCATGATGATCCAAAACGAAGGCTGGTGAGGGTCCCCGGGGCGGCGCCAGATCGGCAGCCGCCCGCGGGGCTCAGGTTCCTGTTTGCAGGAACTCCACCGGCATCGGATCGTCGCTCCGAACGAACGGTTCGAACGAAGGAGCAAGGGTGAACGCCGCCCGGTGCACCTCCGGCGTGTAATAGCGCGTCCGGCCTTGCAGCGGGCCAAACCGCTCCCGCAGGACCTTGCAGGGTGGACGCAAGGCATCGCGGGACTCACCGGCCGCCACGAGCGCCAGCATGCCGCCGGCATAGGTCGGGACCGGTGCCAGATAGGGCCGTACGCTGGCAAAGGATCCGGCAAGGCGCCCGCACACCGTCTCCAGTTCCTTTGGCTGGAAGAACAGAGCACCACTCTGGACCGCAATCATCCCACCGGGACGAAGACGGGCTCGGCAGGCCCTGTAGAAGGCCGCCGTAAACAACGGCTCTCCTGGTCCGATCGGATCCGTCGAGTCGATGATGATGACGTCGAACTTCTCCCGCGTTTCCGCGATGTAGCGTGTTCCGTCCATCACCAGCACGGTTGCCCGCGGATCGTCGAAGGCTCCACCCGACACCTCAGGAAGGTAACGACGCGACAGGCCGATCACCTCGCGGTCGAGTTCGACCAGCGTGGCTCGCTCGACGGGATGCTTCAACACCTCTTTCAGGGTGCCGCCGTCACCACCGCCGATGATGAGCACGTTCCGGGCGGAGCCGTGCGCCATCAGCGGAACGTGGGCGATCATCTCGTGGTAGATGTGATTATCTCGCTCCGTCAGCTGCACGACCCCGTCAAGCACCAGAACCTTGCCGAAGATCGCATTCTCGAAGATCAGCACGTCCTGGAACTCGGTCCGCCAATGGTAAAGCACCTTCTCGATGGAGAGCGTCTGGGCGTAGTGATCATATAGTTTCTCCTGAAACCACGTCATAGGATCACTCCCCGCTTGTGCTCGGCGAGCGTCACCATCCCGGGCAGGAACACGCCCTTGAGGACCTCGATGGCCTTATGCGGCTGCGCGTTGCCGCACATGAACACATCGACGGCCGCGTACGAGATTTCGGGCCAGGTGTGGATCGAGATGTGGCTCTCCGCCAGGACCGCCACGCCCGAGATGCCGCCGTTCGGCGAAAAGTGGTGGAGGTCAACGTTCAACAACGTCGCGCCGGCGCGATCCGCGGCATCACGCAACGCCTGCTCGACGACAGGCAGGTCATCCAGATTGGAGGCGTGCCAGAGGTCGACGATCAGGTGCGTTCCGGCAAAAAGAAGCCCATCACGCTGAATAAAATGATCGAGGCGGCTGTCATCAGCCGGCGCGTTGGCGGCGGTGGGTACGATCGCGAGGGGTGTCGTCCGATCAGCATGACGCGTGCGGCCCTCAAAACTGTGCGCCGGCGGGCGCAGGTCAGGGCTGGCAATCACGCTGAGGCGGTTGGTTTTTTCCATTCAATTCTCCGATGGCAGGACTTCTGCCGGTTACAAGGCAAAGGTGGACCACGCGACCGGGGGCCGCGTGGGGCATCGTTCGTGTTTCGAGCGCGGGGCATGGGCGGTTAGGCGGGCTGGAGCTCCGCAGCGGCCGGTTCGCGGACCTGCAGCACCGTCAGACGCTTTGTGTCCCCGGTGCGGGTGGTCCAATCGATCGATTTGCCCACGGGCAGCCCGATCAGTGCCGTGCCGATGGGCGTGAGCACCGAAATGCGTCCCTTCGAAATGTCGGCCTCCTGCGGGTAAACGAGGGTGACCGTCTGCACGCGCCCGGTCACGTCGTCGCGAAAATCGACCTCGCAGCCCATGCAAACGGTGTCAGCGGGATGGCGGCCCGCGGCCAGGACATGAGCCCGGTCGAGTTCATCGGCGAGTTCGGCGGCGACCTCGGGCATGGTGTGTGCGGCCGCGTTGGCGAGCACCGAGAGCTTCTCGTGATCGTGTGCCGTCAGGGTGATGCGGGGCTTGGCCCCAGCGCTGGTTCTCATCGTCATGTCTGGTCTCCTGTTCTGTTGGGCGCGAGGGCAGGGTTCAGGCTGCGGACGGGCCGGGATCATTGTCGTCGTCGTGTGCTGGCGGCTCTGGAACCCGCTCCGTCGCCGGACGCCGCCGCATCAGCTGCACAACCTTTCCGTCCGGCTGCTCCGCATCCTGCGACACGGGTTTCGATGGCGGTTCATTCGGGGACTGCTGCACGGCATGGCCTCCTCTGCTTTCAGCGTGGTTCTGAGCGAGGGCTGCCCTGAGGATCCCCGCCAGAAATTCGGCCGTGGGACGTTCGGACTCAGGACGCGCTCCATCCCTCCGCAGGCCGCTGTGTCGGCCTGCTGGATGAACGGTGTTGTTCTCCGCCAGGCGGAGTGTGCGTTTGAAGAGGTTGATAAGCATACCGCGGCACCGGACGCGTTAGCAGCCGGCCTTACAAGATGTCTGAAAGGTTAGAGATCCTGGAGCGCCCCGAGCTCGGGGCGCGCACGCGCGTTGAGCTCGGGGCTACTTGCCCGCGATGAGGTTGCCTGCCCGGTGCAGACCGCGATGATAGTGTGCGATGCTCAACATAATACGCTAAAGGTGGTGCACATTGCCCCCGTTTGTCAAATCGCTGGCTCGCGGTGTGGCGGAATGTCCGGACTCGGGCTCGTCATCGGGCTCCCGCCAGGCGTCACTTGTCAACAGCGTGTAAAGCGCCTCGGCGTCATCGGCGGATCTGAGGCATTCGGCCACCTCGGAATCCCGCAAGCGCCGCACCACACAGGCCAACGCTCGTAGATGCGTCGAGGCATCGCCGTCGGGGCTCAGAAGAAGGAATGCCAGATCCGACGGCAGACCATCGGCCGCGTCAAAGTCTTGAGCTGGCCAAAGGCGTGCAAAAAAGCCCAACGGCTGCGTGAGCCCTGGGATCATGGCGTGCGGGATCGCGACACCCTGGCCAAAGCCAAAAGTCGAGTGCTCGCCACGATCAACGACCGCCTGCTGCACCGCATAAGGATTGAGGCACGCTTGCGCGGCTCCAACGTGACTCATCTGGCGGATCACGTGCTTTGCATCGTGGGAGCGGAGACTCGGAATAATGCGTGTGGGCGTGATCAGAGACGCCATCGTGATAGGTGCCATCGCCAATACCGGCCCAACTCGTCAGGCCGCCTCGTGCTTTCGAGAAAACAGGGTTGGATGCGATGACCCGGACGGCTCCTGGAAGCCGTCACGGGCTTTAAGTGCCCGTTTGAAGGAGGCCTGCCCGGTAGAGCAATCGCTGCAAGATGGTCCGTGCGTTCATGACATGACATCAACGCGGGCTTGAAAGGTAAGTTCAAGCTGGCGCCGGCAGCTATCCTTAGGGGCTTCCTGATAAGACAGATCAAGGCTCGAAGGCTCGGAAGAGGCTGTTTTCTTGAATTGTTGCCGCTCCAGCCTATGTTGAGGTTACGATGTCGAGGCTCGTGAATCCTTTCCGTTCGACCGCTGGAACGACCCACCTCCCCTCAGGCTCCTGAGCCCGGGTGCAAGGCACGCGTTCTGCGCTCGGGGCCCCATTCATCATCAACCCTCCGCCAAGCCAAGCGTCAGGCGGCCCGCTGAGGTCTATCTGGCTGCCAATCCCTTTGGGCGGGAGATCCGCCTGAAGGTGATGTGAATTTCGGGAGAAGAAAGTGTCTTTGTCAGAAGCGTCCGTCATCATCTCCACGGCCGATCATGCCCGGCTTCGACGGATCGCCTCGGACGGCATGCGGATCCGGAGGGCGCCACCATCGGCGCAGTGGCTGGAGGCCGAACTCGATCGGGCGACAGTCGTCAGCCCCTCAAACCTTCCGGAAAACGTGATCTCCATGCATTCGGTCTTTGATTTCCAGGACGGGATCACAGACCAGGTCCGACGGGCCACGCTCGTCTACCCCGGCGAAGAAGATCAGGGGATCGCCAGGATCTCTGTGTTGTCGCCTCTCGGCTCTGCCCTGATCGGCCTGGCGGAAGGGCAGTCGATGCGATGGCGTGGGGCAACCGGCGAATGGTGGACGCTGCGGGTCGTCCGGGTGAACCGTCACCCTGCAGCACGCGACGAGGACACCTAAGTCCAGCCCTGACCAGGTCTTCATATCGATCTTCAATGGTTCGCCTGAACAGAAGGGCCGGAGTTAATTCCGGCCCTTCCTTGTTGATACGCGATGGTTCTTGGTTACGCGGTGGCTCCTGCCTGGACTTCCTCGCGGACGGCACCATCGAGACGACGCTTCCTCCGTCTAAGTTGCACTGCAACCTTTGCTAGCGCCTGGTCAAAGGCTTGGTAGCAGTCGGGAGCCAAAGCCTCGCCGATGATGATCCGGAAGTTGCTGACCTGGATATTGATCGTACAACAATAGGATTGACCCTCGCGACGGAAGCCGACGCTTGCGTGCTTCAACTCCTGGAAATACGTCTCAGTCGTCGCGAGCAGCCTCTCTTGAACATGTTGAGGCAGCGCATCTCCAAGATCGATCTGGACCCCGTTGATCCGGATTGGGGGGCTGAGATTTTTGCTCATCATTGGTCTGTCTCCTTTCGATTGATTATGATTCTGGAATTCGGGTGGCCGGCCGCTCACGGCTGTGGCCGTTGCCGATCAATGGCATCCAGCTCTCAGTGGTGTGTTCACCGCACTTGGCGCCGATCCCGTAGGCGCACCAGGGGCATCGTGCGGCAGCCCGCGGCAGAGTGCGGTTGCAGGTTTTGCACACAGTTCGGCGATCATGACGATGCATGATTGAAGTCCTCGACATTGGGCTGCGACAACGGCCTATCGGCTTTGTTGCGACCCAAACGTTTGGGTCGCCGCGACATAGGCCGCCACGATCAGCGAGAGCGATGCGGAAAGCCCCAGCACGCTCACCGATGCGGCGAAACCGAGCGTCTCGCCGAGTGTCTCCCAGAACACGAGCTGTGCGATCGTCAGCGTGACGAGCGTTACCAAGATGGCAATGGGCATGACTTCACCATTCAGCCGCTCCAACGAGCGTGCCGTTCCTGACGATTGGGTTGTGGTTGCACGTGAATTCGTCCGCGGGCGGATCAATCCGCGCTGCAGCTGAAAGCATCTATTGATGGACGAATTCTGATCTCGGGCACTCATCCCCGGACGACGTGACGTCCGGGGCTCAGGCTCCCGTCTTCAGGCGGCCTGCACGCAAAGTAGAAATGGTGCGGAATGTGTTCATGACACCACTAAGGTCGGCTACAGGGTCGCCAATGTCAAGTTGAACGGCTGCGTCGGAAAGCATCATTTGACAAAACAGCCGGACAACCTAAGTTGATCCTATCATGATGTGGCTCTCAGCATATGTCCG
>Ga0182742_1005042_pt1 | contig 11456 bp, 12 predicted proteins | sample eDN5th37CBELigMG_FD_128880 | JGI IMG/M metagenome (GOLD analysis project Ga0182742, IMG submission 128880) | Enriched Miracle-Growth compost microbial communities from Emeryville, California, USA - eDNA 5th pass 37_C BE-Lig MG (version 2)... ... | reverse complement strand
GTGAGCCGGTGCGGTTCGGGCTGGCCGACCGGCTGGCCTACGAGCGCAGCCCGATCGCCCATGTGCTGGGCAATGGCCTGGGGGCTGCCCGCTGGCGGATCGAGAACGGTGAAGGCTGTGCCCGCTTCCCGCTCCTGGCCGAGCTGCGTGCTGCCGGCGGCACCGACTATCTGATGCGGATCGTGGGCTTCACCGGCCAGGTAGCCCTGCCGGGCATCGCACTCAGCATCGCCACCGACCGGCCGGGCGGGTTCACCCTGGCCGAGATCCGGCGGATGGACCAGATGCTGCCGGCGCTGGGCCTAGCCTGCCACCGCTTCGCTCTGGAAGGCACCCTTGCCGACGTGCTGTCGGTCTATCTGGGCCCCCGCACCGCAGGCCGGGTGCTGGCCGGCGAGATCATGCGCGGCACCGGCCGGCGGATCACCGCCGCCATCCTCCTGGCCGACCTGCGCGGCTTCACCGCTTTGTCCGCGCAGGCGGACCCGATGAAGGTGGTGGGCTGGCTGAACGAGCATCTGGAGGCGATGGGGGCGCCGATCGATGCTGCGGGCGGGGAGATCCTGAAGTTCACCGGGGACGGCCTGCTCGCGGTGTTCACGGCCGATGACGGGGCGGAACCCGCCGCATGCGCGCGTGCCCTGGCAGCGGCCGAAGCCATGCTGGCCGCCACCGCCGGCCTGAACCGTGCGAGGTGCCAGGCGGGGCTGCCGCAACTCGGGCTGGGCGTCGTGCTCCACCACGGCGAAGTGGTGTACGGCAATGTCGGTGCCGTGCGCCGGCTCGACTTCACGGCGATCGGACCGGCCGTCAACGAGGCCAGCCGGCTGGAGAAGTTGTGCGGCCGGCTCGGGCGCGAACTGCTCCTCTCGGGTGCTTTCGCCGTCCACTGCACGCGGCCGCTGCGCCGGATCGGCGCCTTCCGGCTGCGCGGGGTGAACACACCGATCGAGGTGCTGGAGCCGGAAGCGCCGTGGACCCGGGAGCGCGGCGACGCTCCCGGGCCACTCGAGACCGACTGAGCCAGCCGATCCCTAGTCGATGCGGCCGAGCGGGCCCTTGTCGTCCTGGAAGGTGCGGGTGTTCAGGATCTGCGGCCCGGCGTCATGCTCGCCGTTGAACGGCGTGACGATGTTCGGGCAGCCGGCTTTCTGCGCATCCTTGGGCGAGTTGAACCAGATGCCCAGATGCAGGGTGTGGATGGGCCTGAACGCCGGGTTCTTGTCCGCATCGGCCCTGTCGACCTTCGGTGCCGGCGCGACATTGGGTGCCACGGCGAAGGTTTCCCGGCTGAACCGGCTGATGAAGGTCTTCTTCGCCACGCCCTTCCAGTTGGTCTCCAGGTCGCCGACATACCAGGACACACCGAACGGGAAGTTCGGCACCTGGATGACGAACGCATCGAACTCGGTGCGCGGCGGCAGGCCGGCGGCGGTGATCGTCATCTGCTCTGCAAAGCCCAGCGACTTGATTGAGACATGTGCCACTGCATGGGGCGCGCACTTCTTCGGCAGGTTCTGCGATCGGACCATCTTGAACTGGGTGGCGCTGTCGGCCTGCGCTGCCGGCGTGGCCATGGCGGTGGCGAGAAGAACCAGTCCTGCCAGGGCGATACCGGAGGCGTGAATGGACTTCATGTGGTTGCGGGACATGACGATGCTCCATGGAAATGGTGCGGCAGGTAGGGATGGCTTGCCCCGAGCGTCAGGAGACGGAAGCCGGCGCTTCCAGGGCAATTGTCATGCATAGTCGGAGCAGGAACGTCCGGTTCTGGCAGGAATGTCGTTGGGCCTGACCGAGCCATCGGACGTCTGTGGAATATCCTAGCTGTATTGGCGAATTGTCTTCGTGATCAGGATCACATGCTTTCCGGAACTTGGCGTCAGGCAGCTGCATGGTATGAATGGCAGTGGACTTAGGCATTCAGCCAAGCATAGTCACATGCGGCCCGATTGTGCGAGAGGTGTATTATAGTTCAGTGAGGTTCACCGGTAAGCGTCGGATGGTATGATCAGTAGCCGATAATAGCGGCTGATCCGAAGTGGCTGACGGCATCAGAATTCGTGACTGCAAATATATTACGGCTTCGTCGGTATAATGGTCGCACCCCATGGAATTGCCATGACCGACATCGGTTCCGGCAGCTATGATCCAGTCAGGCTCGGCGCCAGCAGTCGGGGGAAAAGGCGATGAATAGGCTGTTGCTCGGTGACGAGATCGTTGTGAAGTCGATCTGTGCGGTGCCGAACGGGGCAATGCGCGCGACCGACCTGATCTGGACCGGGCGGGTCCGGCGCATCGAAGGCCCTGTGGTCACCATGAGCGTCCTGACCGAGGGTGGTGCCGAAGTCCTGCTGCAGGCGGACTGCGGCAATCTCGGCAGGGACGACCACGGCCGTTGGCAGGTGACCCTGCCCATGACCCACCGGTTGGTGGAACCGGCTCAGGCCTGAGCCGGAGGCCGAACGCGACAGCCGGTCGCAGCGGGCAGGACGGCGTTCCCTTCCGCTGCCCGTGCCTGCAGTCTGACGCGGTCCTGATCACCTGGCATCATTCCCGGGACCGCCACCATGTCCAAGCAGCTCCTGCACCTCGTGTTCGGCGGGGAACTGATCGACCCGTCGCAGATCGAGTTCTCGGACCTCTCCAAGCTCGACATCGTCGGGATCTTTCCCAACTACGCCGAAGCGGAGAAGGCCTGGCGCGCCAAGGCACAGGCTACCGTCGACAACGCGCAGGTCCGCTATTTCGTGGTGCATCTGCATCGCCTGCTCGAGCCCGACCCCAAGCTGGTGACGCCGCAGTCCTGAAACCGGACCGGCACTGGCAGGTGCCGGTCCGGTCGACTCGAGCTAGGGGTCAGAGCGCTGCCAGCGCCTTTTCCAGCCGTGCGGCGCGCTGGTCGAGTTCGCCCACGCGCGCCCGGGTCTCCTCGACCACATCCGGGTCAGCCTTGGCGAGGAAGCCTGGATTGCGCAGCCGGCCGGCAGCCGCCGCGGAATCCTTCCGGGCCTTCTCGATCTCCTTGGCCAGCCGCTTGCGCTCCGCGTCCAGGTCGATCGCGCTGCCGAGCGGCAGCACGAACGTCGCCTCGTCCACCACGAGCTGGGCCACGCCGCCTTCGGGCCGCGCCGCATCCAGCGCGATGCTGCCGACCCGGGCCAGCCGCTCCAGGGCAGGGCGGTGGCGCTCCAGACGCGCGCGGGTGAGAGGGCTCGCTTCCTCGACCTGCAGGTCAAGCACCGCCGCGGCCGGGACGTTGACATCGGCGCGCGCGCCCCGGATGGCGGAGATCGCGCCGATCAGCCACTCGATCTCCGCCACCGCCTCCGCATCGTTCAGGCCGTCCGGCAGCTCCGGCCAGGGATCGCTGATCAGCTGGCCATCTGCTGTGCCGAACAGCCGGGCGTGCAGTTCCTCGGTCACGAAGGGGGCCAGCGGGTTCAGGAGCTGGAGCACGTTGGCGAGCACATAGCCCATGGTCCGCCGGGTCTCGGCCGCGGCCGCCTCGTCGTCACCGCCCTGGAAGAAGGGCTTGGCCAGCTCCAGGTACCAGTCGCAGAACCCGTCCCAGATGAACCGGTACAGCCCCATCGCCGCATCGTTGAAGCGGTAGGAGGCCAGTGCCTCGGTCACCTCGCTGGCAGTGGTGGCAAGCCTGCCCAGGATCCAGCGGTTGAGCTGCTGCCTGGCCGAACGCGGATCGAAGGCCGGATCGAACACGACGCCGTTCAGCTCGGCGAAGCGGCAGGCGTTCCAGAGCTTGGTGACGAAGTTGCGGTAGCCCTGGACGCGAGCCTCGCCGAACTTGATGTCCCGGCCCTGCGCGAGCGAGGCCAGGATGCCGAAGCGCAGCGCATCCGCACCGTACTGGTCGACCAGGTCGAGCGGGTCGACCACGTTGCCCTTGGTCTTGGACATCTTCTGGCCGCTCTCGTCGCGGACCAGGCCGTGGATGTAGACCGTGCGGAACGGCACGTCGCCCATGAACCAGCAACCCAGCATCATCATCCGGGCCACCCAGAAGAAGATGATGTCGAAGCCGGTCACCAGCACGTCGGTGGGATAGAAGGCCTCGAGCTCCGGGGTCTGCTCCGGCCAGCCGAGCGTGCTGAACGGCCAGAGGCCTGAGCTGAACCAGGTGTCCAGCACGTCGGGATCACGGGTGAGCTCGACGGCATGGCCATAATGCGCGGCGGCGTCGGCCGCTGCCTGCGCCTCGCTCTCCGCCACGAACACCTGACCGTCCGGGCCGTACCAGGCCGGGATCCGGTGGCCCCACCAGAGCTGGCGGCTGATGCACCAGGGCTGGATGTTGCGCATCCACTCGAAGAAGGTGTTCTCGTACTGCCTGGGCACGAACACGGTCCGGCCGCTCTCGACCGCCTCGATCGGCTTCTTGGCGAGCGTCGCGGCGTCGCAGTACCACTGGTCGGTCAAAAAGGGCTCGATCGGCACGCCCGAGCGGTCACCATGCGGCACCATGTGCTTGTGCTTCTCGACCTTGTCGAGCAGGCCCGCTTCCTCCATCGCCTGCACGACCCGCTTGCGCGCCTCGAACCGGTCCAGGCCGACCAGTGCGGCCGGCACGCCTTCGCCGGCGATCCTGCCCTCGCGGTCCAGGACCGAGATCTGCGCCAGCTTATGACGCTTGCCGACCTCGAAGTCGTTGAAGTCGTGGGCAGGGGTGATCTTGACGGCACCCGTCCCCTTGTCCGGGTCCGAATACTCGTCCGCCACGATCGGGATCGTGCGGCCGACGATTGGCAGCATCGCGTGCAGGCCGTGCAGGTGCCGGTAGCGCTCGTCCTCCGGATGCACCGCGACGCCGCTATCGCCCAGCATCGTCTCGGGTCGGGTGGTCGCGACCGTGATGAACTCGCCGGGCCGTTCCACGATCGGGTAGCGGAAGTGCCAGAGGCTGCCGTCGACCTCCTTCTGGTCGACCTCCAGGTCGGAGATCGCGGTCTGCAGCTTCGGGTCCCAGTTGACCAGCCGCTTGTCCTTGTAGATCAGGCCCTGGCGGTGCAGCTCGACGAACACCTTGACCACCGCGGATGAGAGGCCCGCATCCATGGTGAAACGCTCGCGCGACCAGTCGGGGCTGGCACCCAGCCGGCGGAGCTGGCGACCGATCGCCCCGCCGCTCTCCTCCTTCCACGCCCAGACCTCCTGGAGGAACGCGTCCCGCCCCATGGCGCGGCGTTCCTTGCCTTCGGCGGCGAGCTTGCGCTCGACCACCATCTGCGTGGCGATGCCGGCATGGTCCATGCCCGGCTGCCACAGCGTCCGGCGGCCGCGCTTGCGCTCGAACCGGGTCAGCGTGTCCTGCACGGTGAAGGTCAGGGCATGGCCCATGTGCAGGCTGCCGGTGACGTTCGGCGGCGGCATCATCAGGCACCAGGGCTCGCCGTCGCCGCTCGCTACGAAGGCGTCGCGCTCCAGCCACTCGGCATAGAGGCGAGCCTCGACCTCGGCAGGTCGGTAGGTCTTGTCGAGCATCGGCGGAATCCCAATGAGGCCCGGGGGCCGGGCAGGAGCGATCCGCGATTTAGGGGAAAGCAGCGCGTCGAACAAGGCAGGCAGCCGGGATGGTCTCATGCCGCCGCCGGACTGCGGTGCCAGGACAGGGGCAGGGCCGGGGCCGGCCCCGGCCTCACTGCATCTCGGCGCGGCGCACCAGCTTCTTGACCTCGTCCTCGACGATCCGCTCGACCAGGGCCGGGAGGTTCTTGTCGAACCATTCCTTGAGCATCGGCTCCAGCATGCTGACCAGGAGCTGCTCGACGGTGAGGCCGGCGATCGGCCGCGGTGTCTCGGGCGGTGGCGGCGTCGCGGCGCGGGCCAGCTTGCTGAGTGCCGCGGCGCTGCTCGCCGCGGCGGTGCTGGAAACGAGCGGGCTCGGTTCGGCCAAGGGTAGCTCCCGGGAAGCTGCGATGGCCGGGTCGGGCTGGGGCCGCTGGGCAGGGGCGGGCGGCGGCGCATCGGCCGGACGGGGGCCCGAGCGGTACTCTGGCAGCGGCTGCGGCTCGTCGATCCGCTCCGTCAGCTCCAGCACGTCCTCGCCGACCGGCTCAGGACGCCCGGCCTGCTCCACCAAGGGCCGCGGCCCGTCGTCCTCCTCGGCGATGATCCTGCGGATGGAGGACAGGATCTCCTCCATCGATGGCTCGGGCACGTCCTTTTTCGGCTCGCTCATCCTGTCCTCGCGTCGGGTGCGGCCGTCCGGCACGGCTGCAACCGGGTAGCCAGTGCCGCCATGGCAGCATGGTAGATTCGGATCGGGCCACAACGCAACCTGGCGGCGAGTTGCACGACAGTTTCCGCCAGATAGTCGCGCCCGCGCCTCAGTAGGTCTGCCAGCTCGGGTCGATCCGCTCGGCCCAGGCGAGCACGCCGCCCGAAAGATTGCTGACGTCGTCGCGCCCCTGCGCCCGCAACCAGCGGGTGACCTGCATGCTGCGGGCACCGGAGCGGCAGACCACCACGATCGAGCGGTCGGTCGGCAACTCGGCGAGGCGCTCCGGCAGGCTGCCCATCGGGATGTCCAGGCTGTCCGGGAAGCGGCAGATTGCCAGCTCGCGGGGCTCGCGCACATCCAGCAGCACCGGCGCATCCGGACCTTCGCGGAGCCGGGCCAGTTCCTCGACCTCGATGGCAAGCGGACGGGCAGTCATCGATCGGTTCCAGTCGCTACGATCAGCACAGGCCCGGCCAGGACCAGGGGCGCGGCCGGACCGTCAGAAGGTGAAGGCGGGTGCCGGGCGCAGCTCCGGCACCTCCGGGGCAGCCGCTTCGTATGGGGTGACCATGCCGAAGGCCTGGCCGACCCGGGTGACCACCGCCACCTTGCCGGCGCGGCCGCTCTGCAGGACCGTCGCCAGACGGCCGCCTTCGGCAAGCTGCGCCTTCAGCTTCTCCGGCACGCTGCTGACGGCACCGGCGATGACGATCACGTCGAAAGGAGCCTGCGCCGGGTGGCCCTCCGCCGGGTCGCCCACCACCGGCACCACGTTGTCGCAGCCGATTTCCGCGAACACCTTCTCGGCCTGGGCCAGCTGCTCGGCCTGGGATCCCATGCAGAACACCGTGCTGGTGAGCTGGCCGAGCACGGCGGCCGAATAGCCGGTGGTGCAGCCGACGACCAGGGCGACGTCCGTGGGCCGGACCGCCGCTGCCTGCAGGAGCTTGGCCAGCACCAGGGGCTCGACCAGCCGCCGGCCGTCGCCCAGCACGATGTCCTCGTCCCCGTAGGCCACCCCTTTCAGCGCCCGGGGCAGGAACGCTTCGCGCGGCACCTGGTCCATGGCCTGGAGCAGCCGCTCGTCATCGATGGCACTCGGTCGAAGCTGGGCTTCGACCATCAGGTGGCGGCGGGCGGCGTAGTCGTTCATGCAAGCACCCAGAATCTCTTCGGGCCCGGGCTGGCGCCGGACGAGCCGGCTCATAGCAAGCAGGGGGGCCGTCTGTCGATCCGCTGCGCCGGGCGGTCGCCGCCAGCCACGGCGCATTCATCCGATGCGCCACGTCCGCGTTGACCGCGCCCGCGCCACTGCCTAGAACCTGCACCGCCGGCCGGATAGCAAAGTGGTAATGCAGCGGACTGCAAATCCGCTATTCGGGGGTTCGATTCCCCCTCCGGCCTCCACCTCCATAATGCGCATCCGCTTGCTGCCATCCCATGATGCAGCAGGCCCGCAGTCGGGCGAACAGGCTCCCGGGAATCCTGCTATGGCAGGCGGGCGGGGGTGACGGCGGCCTGAGCTGCCGGCGACGTCCGGCCGACTCACGCCGGACGATGATCATGATTGCCGCATGGCGGATGTCCGCGGTGCCGGAATCTGCCGTGCATGGGAAATGCCCGTCCAGGTGGTCGTCGAGGAGATCCCGGTGAACGGAGACCTGCTGTTTGAGCTGGGTGCCAGTGGTTGCTGTCCCGTCCAGCGTCGCGAACTGGTCGTACTGCTTGGGCGGCTCGGCTGGCATGACGTGGGCGGCGATGCGTGGCGCATTCCGCCCGGTATCGATCCCGACGAGGCCATCCTCCATCTGAGCGAGGGCATCGTGCCACGTCCTCTCGGGCCTGGGGCGCCCGCTGGCGGCCGGCTGCCGGTGTTCGGCCGCGACCGGCGGCGCGGCTCCGACGTCTGGGTGATCCGCTGCGCGGCGACCGGGCCATCCGGCAACAGCCCGACTGGTCGGGCTGCCGGTACTGAAAGAACACTTGCGAACTTGTGACATTAGTCACCGACATGATCCGACGGTCATGGCTTATCGGAGCCGCGATGCGATACAGGGATGAGCCCGCGCTCCATCCGGCAGCCGTCATCCTGGGATGCGGCACCAGCGACTAGACAAGCGGCACAAGAGAATGGCGATGCCTCCGTCGATCGGCTTTCCGTGGTTCGATCCTGCCGACTATCCGAAACTGCGCGACCTGTTCAGCGACGGCGACCGCCTGCCGCCGTCGTTCGCGGCCTGGCACGGCGCCGCGCAGGAGGCGTTGCGCCTGTTCCAGGAGCAGGGCCTGCCGGTCGTCCAGGTGCGGATCGAGCCGGACCCGTTCCGGGCATGGTGCAATGCCCGCGCGGTCTCGACCGATTACCGGGCGCGCCACCAGTTCGCCACCGAGGTCGTCCGCCAGACGATGCCGGCGTGATCCGTCATCAATAGCCCAGCTCGCGCCGGACCAGCCCGTCCGGCTCGTGTCCCTCCAGGAAGCGCCGGGCATTGGCGGCAGCGATGGGGGCCGCCGTGCGCGGGTCGGTGACCGCGGCCACGTGCGGCAGTACCGATACCGCACCGTGCTCCCAGAGTGGATCATCACCCGGCAAGGGTTCCACGTCGAACACGTCCAGCACCGCGTGGTCCAGCCGCCCCTCGTCCAGTGCGGCCAGCAGGTCGGCCGTCACCAGATGCCCACCTCGCCCGAGATTGACCAGACAGGCACCCGGCGGGAGCAGGGCCAGCCGGGTGCGGTCCAGGATGCCGCGGGTCGCCTCGGTGAGCGGCAGGAGGTTCACCAGGATCTCGACCCGGGGCAGCATGGCGGCCAGGCCATCCGGCCCGGCATAGGCTTCGACCCCCGGTACCGACCGGCCGCTCCGGCTCCAGCCCAGCACCACGAAGCCCAGACGCTGCAGGGCTGACGCGGCGCGCGCGCCCATTTCGCCCATGCCCAGCACCCCGACCACCCGCTCCGCCGCACGCGGCTGTGGCAGGGGCTGCCAGATCCGCAGGGCTGCCTGCGCGCGGTAGCGATGCAGCTGGCGATGCAGGCTCAACACGTGGGTGACGACGCTTTCGGCCATCTCGTCGGCAAAGGCGGGATCCTTCATCCGGGCGAGCGGCAGGTCCTGCGGCAGGGAAGGGTCGGCCAGCAGCCCGTCCACCCCGGCCCACAGGCTCTGCACGAACCGCAGCCCGGGCCAGCCGGCAAAGCTGCCCGGCGCCGCATCGGCCACGAACAGCACCTCGACCGCTGCGCGCTCGGCCGGATCCGGATCACCGTGCGGCGGGCCCACCAGCACGTCGGCACCACCGAGTGCCCCCTGCAGGAGTTCCTGCCAGGCGAGCACACGGCGGTAGGGGAGCCGGCTCAGGAGGGCGAAGCGCATCGGCATGTCCAGTAGTGGAACCCTTCGCCGCCGATCGATGCACCGTCCAGATAGCGCTTGCCAAGCCCGGCGGGCGCCCATAAGAAGCAGCCCACGTTCCCCGGTAGCTCAGTCGGTAGAGCAAGCGGCTGTTAACCGCTGGGTCGCTGGTTCGAGTCCGGCCCGGGGAGCCAACCATTCCATGGCGAGTGAACATGTGGCTGCGTGCCGGCGAGACCGGTGCGACAGGTCCTGCATGTCCGCTCGCCATTTTGCTTTGCGAGCCCGTGACACGTGCCCCCGTGACGCATGCGAAGCGGGCGGCTAGAGGGATGCTGGTCGGATGAACGATACCCGGCGCGCCTGCCTGAGCGTGCCTGATCGCGTCTCAAGCCGGATCAATCCGGCAGCGGCAGCAGGAGGATGGTCACTCATGCTACAACGTCGGATCGGCGCAGACGCACGGATCGTGGTGCTCACCGGGGCCGGGATCTCGGCGGAGTCCGGCCTGCCCACCTTTCGCGGCCCGGACGGGCTGTGGGAGGGGCGGCGCTTCGAGGAGGTGGCCACGCCGGAAGCCTTCGCCGCGGATCCGGAAAGCGTCCATCGCTTCTACAACCACCGGCGCCGGCAGCTGCGCGACCCGGCGGTGCAGCCCAATCCGGCCCATCTGGCACTGGCCGAACTCGAGCGGCGCTGGCCGGGCGAGGTGCGGGTGGTGACCCAGAACGTGGACGACTTGCATGAGCGGGCCGGCCAGCGCACCGTCCTGCACCTGCACGGCCAGCTGGACCGGGTGCGCTGCGTGCGCTGTGGCTGGAGCGGCCGCTGGGAGGTCGATCTCGGCACGATCCATGCCTGTCCCGGCTGCAATGCCGCCGGTCAGCTCCGGCCGGACATCGTCTGGTTCGGCGAGACGCCCAAGGCGATGGAGGAGGTCGAGGACGCGCTGGAAGTCTGCGACCTGTTCATCGCGATCGGCACGTCCGGCAACGTCTATCCGGCCGCGGGCTTCGTGGAGACGGTGCGCAGCTCGAGCCTGGCACACACGGTCGAGATCAACCTCGCCGAATCGCTGGTGAGTTCCCGGTTCGAGGAACGGCGCTTCGGCAAGGCGTCGGAGGAAGTGCCGCGCTTCGTGGCCGAGCTACTGGCCGTCCACGCCTGACACCACCCTGTGGATAAGCAGGGAGAACGTGGCACGATCCACGCAGTCAATGCGGGATAAATCGGATCAGCCGCTTCGTCCCTGCTTCCCACAGGCAGGTCGATTCTGTGGATAACCGGGCGACCCTGTTGAGGCGGTGGTTGAGGTGGATCAGTGCCGGGCTCAGATCCTTCCCGGCTTGTCCACAGGGCACTTCGTCCACAACTTCCTGCTGCCTGTGGAACTTAGCGGAAAATCCATCGCCTGAGTGCCAGCATCCGCCAGCGTCAGTGATCGGGCTGGTTGTTCGCGAACGCGGCCTGCTGTTCAGGCGTCGCTTCCTTCTGGAAGCGCTCGCGCCACTCGGCATAGGGCATGCCGTAGACGATCTCCCGGGCCGCCTCATAGTCGAGGCCGGGCACGTCGCGCTCCTTGGCCGCAGCGGCGTACCACTTGGCCAGGCAGTTGCGGCAGAAGCCGGCCAGATTCATCAGGTCGATGTTCTGCACGTCGTTGCGGCTGCGCAGGTGCGCCACCAGCGTGCGGAACGCGGCGGCCTCCAGTTCGGTACGGGTCTGGTCGTCCATGGCGGGCAGCTTTCCTGGTTCGGTCATCAGCGGGTCGAGGACGAGCAGCTGACTGCCTGGCGCCAGCTGGTGCCCTCCGGCAGGTCGGCCAGGTTGTCGCCCTCGTAGATCCGGTAGAGCTCCGGG
>Ga0182742_1005041_pt1 | contig 11457 bp, 12 predicted proteins | sample eDN5th37CBELigMG_FD_128880 | JGI IMG/M metagenome (GOLD analysis project Ga0182742, IMG submission 128880) | Enriched Miracle-Growth compost microbial communities from Emeryville, California, USA - eDNA 5th pass 37_C BE-Lig MG (version 2)... ... | reverse complement strand
GCGGTGCTCTCCCACCTCGCGGCGGCCGAGCTCTGGCGGGCCTGGCGCTACCGCGCGCCGCTGTCGATCCTCGTCCCGTCGCGGCGGACCGTGCGCGGCGTCGAGGTGCACCGCTGCACGAACTTCGACCCGCGGGACGTGACCGTGCACCGGGGCGTGCCCGTGACGACGGTGGCGCGCATGCCTCGCCGTCGGGCTCGACGGGCCGAACCACACGCGCCCGCCCACGCTGCGCGCCGACGGCTCGCGCGACCGGTTGCTGGCCGAGGCGGGCGTGACCGTCCTGCGCTTCAGCGAGTTCGAGCTCGAACGCGACCCGAACGCGGTGCTCAGGGCAATATGTCGGTGAGCGCGACCAGGAAACGCTGTTCGGCGGTCAGGACCATCATGCCCTCGATGTGCAGCCGGGCCGGGCCCTCGTCCGTCCAGAGCTCGAGGAAGTACGACCAGCCTTCGCCGTCGAAGTCCTCGGCCGGGGTGATGGCCTCCACGCCGTAGGCCTCGCGCGGCGGCAGGACGAGCGGGTCGGGGACCTCGTCCTCGATCCGGCGGCGCAGGGCGTCGACGCTCAGCTGGTTGCCCGAGAGCTCGTGCAGCTCCTCGTACTCGCCGTCCACGACCAGCTCGACGACCTGCTCGAGCGCCTTGTACATGGGCTCGGGCATCGGCTCGAGGCTGGGCGGGAGCGGCGCGCGGGGGTTCAGTGGCAGCTCCGGGTCCAGGTTCAGGCGGTTGTAGAAGTAGTCCTCGCAGGCGGCGCGGGCCTGGCCGCGGATGCCCTGCGGGATCCCGGCCTCGCGCAGCGCGACGACGCCCGCGCGCACCGCCTGGGTCAGCGTCTCCTGCGGCTCCTCGAGCTGCGCGGCGACCGCGCGGCCGTGCTCGGAGGAGCGGTCCATGGACGAGCCGTCCATCAGGATCGACGGCGCTTCGTGGCGGCTGTAGCCCGGCAGCGAGCGCACCGCCGAGTGCATCACGATCAAATGGTCACCCATCTAGGTGCGAGAGGGTGACACGTCGGTGCGGGTCATCCGGACCGAGGCGCTGAGCTCCGAGCCGGCGGCGCCGCGGTAGACGCCCTTGATCGGCGGGACGTCGGCGTAATGGCGGCCGTGGCCGACCTTGACGTGGGTCTCGCCGCCCAGCGTCCGGTTGGTCGGGTCCAGCGGGACCCAGACCAGGTCGTCCCCGGCGGGCAGGAGCGCCTCGACCCACGCGTGCGTCTCGACCTCCGCGGACGCCTCGTCGCCGTCCTGCGGCGCCCACAGGTAGCCGCTCACGTAGCGGGCGCCGATCCCGTGCCGGCGCAACAGCAGCAGCGCGAGGTGCGCGAAGTCCTGGCAGACGCCGGCCCCCGCGGCGAGCAGGTCGGCGACGGTCGAGCCGACGTAGGTGACGCCCGCGCGGTACTCGAAGCGGTCCGGGATCACCTCGATCACGCGCTGCGCGGTCGCCAGCGGCGACTCCGCGCGGGTGAGCCCGACGAGGTCGTCGATCGCGACGTCGTCGGGCTCGGAGCCGTCGAGCAGCAGGAACTCGCCCGCGGCGGCGTCATAGGAGCGGTCCTCGACCGGCGACCAGCCGGTCGGCTCCGGGACCGCGGGCGCGGCGGTCCGCACGCGCGCCCGCACGTCGATGCTCAGGTGCTCGTGCGGGCGGCTGATCCCGAACTCGATCACGGTCGTCCCGAAGTAGTCCAGGTGCTGGTTCAGGCGCGTCTCGGGGTCGATGCGCACGACGAAGTCCTCGACGGTCTGCGTCGGCAGCGTCGCGGGCTTGACGCGCAGCGCGTTGAGGTTGTCCGTGACCGGCCCGTCGTAGCGGTACTCGGTCAGATAGCGGATCGCGAAGTTCATGCGGCTGGGCGGGCAGCGGGCTGCGCCGGGCCTCCAAAGTACCTCTGGGCGATGTCGGCATCGACGAGCCCCAGCTCCTGCTGGACGAGTTGGAGCGTGCCCGCGATGCGGCTGTCCGGCGCGGGCGTGCGCGCGCGGAAGTCCAGGTCGGCCATCAGGCGCGACAGCCGCAGAACCGCCGGCGAGCTGCGGTAGGCCGGGTCGGCGGCGGTCAGCGCCGCGTGCAGCGCCTCGATCGAGAACGCGACCGAGTCCGGGTAGTCGCGCTCGAACAGCAGGAAGCGCGCGACGGGCCGCGCGTTCGGCGGCGCGGGCACTGCGCGCCGGTAGGCCTGGAAGCCGCCGACGGCCTGCAGCAGCGCGAGCGCCTGGCCGTCGAGCACGTGCGTGTCGGCGCCGTCCGCGGGCAGCGCCACGCGCAGCATCCGCAGGACCATGTCCGCCGACTCGATCGCCGCCCCCGCCTGCAGGAACGCGTGCGCCTCGTCGCGCAGCATCGTCCGGCTCGTCACGCCCCAGAACAGGCCGCAGCGCTCGCGCACGTACGCGTAGACGCTGTACGGGCCGGTCTGGACGGCGGCGCTGATGTTGCGCTGCAGCAGGCCGAGGTGGAACGTGTTGATCGCCTCCCACATCTCGCCCGAGAAGACGTCGCGGACGGTTCGCGCCCCCTCGCGCGCCCGGCTGATGCAGTTGAGCACTGAGGTCGGGTGGTCGGGGTCGAGCGTCAGCAGGCGCAGCACCTGGTCGCGCGACGCGGGCGACTCGGGCGGCTCGCCGGAGACGATCGTCAGCAGCGCGTCCCAGCTCAGCTGGACGCCCGCGGGGTCGTCCGGGCGGCCCTGCAGGTCGGCGTGGAAGACGCCGTCGAGCATGCGCGAGGTGTGCTCGGCGCGCGCGAGCTGGCGGCCGATCCAGTAGAGCTCGTGGGCGATCCTGGCGAGCACGCTACTGCTGCTGCTGTTGCTGCTGGGAGGACCAGGCGTCGCCGAGCGGCAGGCCCGGCATCCGCGGCGGCGACCAGCGCTCGAGCGGCGGGGACGCCGGGGCGTACTGGTCGTCCTCGAGCACCCACGTGTCCTTGGAGCCGCCGCCCTGCGAGGAGTTGACGATCATCGACCCCTCGCGCAGCGCGACCCGCGTCAGCCCGCCCGGGACGATGTGGATGTCCTCGCCGAAGACCGCGAACGGGCGCAGGTCGACGTGGCGCGGCGCGAGCGTCCCGTCGGGCTTGGCGGTCGGGACCGTCGACAGGCGCACGAGGTCCTGCGCGATCCAGCGCTCGGGCTGGCGCTTGATCTCGGCCGCCTGGCGGGCGATCTCCTCGTCGTTCGCGCGCGGGCCGATGAACACGCCCTTGCCGCCGGACTCGCTCGTCGGCTTGACGACGACGTCGGCGAGGTTCTGGAGCACCCACTCGCGCTGCTCGCGGTCGCTGAGCAGGTACGTGTTGACGTTGCGCAGCAGCGGCTCCTCGCCCAGGTAGTAGCGGATCATCTCCGGCACGTAGTGGTAGATCGCCTTGTCGTCGGCGACGCCCGTGCCGACCGCGTTGACGATCGCGACGCTGCCCGCGCGGTAGGCGCGCATCAGCCCGGGGACGCCGAGGACGCTGTCCGGGCGGAACTCGAGCGGGTCCATGAAGTCGTCGTCGATCCGGCGGTAGATCGCGTGCACGCGCTGCAGGCCGCGGGTGGTGCGGATGTGGCAGACGGCGTCGCGGACGACGAGGTCGGACGCCTCCACGAGCTCGACCCCCATCTGGCGCGCGAGGAACGCGTGCTCGAAGTAGGCGGAGTTGTACGGGCCGGGGGTCCAGACGACGACGGTCGCCTCCTCCTCCCCGCCCGTCGGCGCGACCTCCTCCAGCGCCGTGCGCAGCAGCGCCGGGTAGTGGTCGACCGGGCGCACGCGGTAGTGCTCGAACAGGCCGGGCAGCAGGCGCGTCATCGCGCGCCGGTTCTCGAGCACGTAGCTGATGCCCGAGGGCGTGCGGACGTTGTCCTCGAGCACCTTCCAGGAGCCGTCGGCGTCGCGGACGAGGTCGCAGCCCGAGACGTGGCAGTACACGCCGCCCGGCGGGCGGATCCCGTGCGCGGCGCGGGCGAACGCCGGGCGCGAAACGATCAGCTCCCACGGCACCTTGCCGTCGTGGACGATCTCGCGCGCGTGGTAGACGTCGTCGACGAAGTGGTTGAGCGCGCGGATCCGCTGCGCGAGGCCGCGCTTGATCGTCGTCCACTCGCTGGCGGGGATGATCCGCGGGACGAGGTCGAGCGGGAACGGCCGGTCGCGCACCGGCCCCTCGCCGGGGCCGCCCGCGTCGAACGTGATCCCCTGCTGCATGAAGATCGCGTCGCGGCGGCGTCCGGCCGCGGTCAGCGCGTCCGGCCCGAGCTCCTCCAGCGCTTCCACGAGCGTGCGCGCATGCGGCCGCGGCTGTCCGTCCGCGGCGATGAGCTCGTCGTAGAAGTCCTGGTCGATCGCCGCCACGCTGGGCCGCATCCTACTTTTCCAGCGCGATCAGCTCGAACCTGACGGTGCCGTTGTCGATGTGCGCGAACCCCATCGTGTGCCGCGGCTGGCGGCGGCGGTCCGTGGGCGAGCCGGGGTTGAAGATCTGGAAGCCGTCGCGTGTTTCGTGCAGCGGGATGTGCGAGTGGCCGAACACGACCGCGTCGGCCTCGGGGAAGCGGCGCCGGAGCCGCTCGAGCCGGCCGGTCTTCGGGCCAGCGTCGTGGATCATGCCGATCCTCACGCCGTCGAGGTCGATCTCCCGGGTCGCCGGCAGGCGCGCGATCAGCTCGTGCGAGTCGACGTTGCCGCGGACCGCGTGGACGGGCTTGCCGAGCGCTTGCAGTTCCTCGAGCACGCTCAGCTCCATGAAGTCCCCGGCGTGCAGGATCGCGTCCGCCGTGCGCAGGTGCTCGACCGGGAGCCGCCGGCCGCCGCGCGGCATGTGCGTGTCGCTGATCACCGCCACGAGCATTGCGGCGCTAAGCTAGCGGCCCCCGAGCGCCCGTAGCTCAGTGGATAGAGCGCGCGCCTCCGGAGCGCGAGGTCGCAGGTTCGAATCCTGCCGGGCGCGTGGACGAGAACCCGCTGGCGACGGCGGGTTTTCGCGTTTCGATCTGGTTGGGGGTGATGAACAGATCTTTCGCTACGCGAAAGGTTTGTACATCACCCCCGCGCTCAGATGGCAAGACGCCCGCGCCAACGAGTGCTCGCGACCAGCACGCCCTGCCCTTTCCCGATCAGAGCGTCGCGGTGATGCGCAGTCACCCGAGAACGCGCGAGCGTGCTCAAATCCCCCGGCCGACAACGGGTCTGAAGCGGCGAAGACGGCTGAGAGCACGCCCGCCGATACGCCAGCCGCCGACGTGGCTTGTCAGACCGCGGGCCTGTAGGTCGGGTCGCTCACGACCTACGTCAGGCTCCCGCGCGCAGGGCCCGGGCGACGGACGGCGCCTTTGTCGGCGTCCGCGAGGAACTCCCGGCGGGTTTTCGCGTTTCGAGCTGGTCGAAGGTGATGCACATATGTCCCACGACGTGGGACGTTTGTACATCACCCCCGTGTGAGGCGGTGCGCGTCATTCCTGCGCGCTGACCGCGAGCGCGCCGCCCGCGGCGCCGAGCAGGCCGCCGCCGAGCAGGAAGATGCCGAAGACGGACGCGTCGTCGGCGTCGCCGCGGAAGAGGCCGCCCGCGAGCACGACGAGCAGCGCCATGGTCAGCGCCCACGCCGGGCCGGTGAGCGCGCCCCAGGCCGCGCCGGTGCCGAGCGTCCTGGCCGCGGCCGCGCGGGCGGCGGCGAAACCCGCGTAGAGCGCGCCGAGCGCGACCAGGCCCATCAAGAAGACGATCGCGGGGACCAGCACGTACGTCGGGAGCGCGTCGTCGTAGGAGAAGATCCGGAACAGGCCACCGTCGCCCGGGACGGAGTTCGCGTCCGCGACCGGGAACGGCAGGCCGATCGGGCCGTTCGCGTCGGCTCGGAACCGCGCGCCCGCCGCCAGCGCGGTCAGGTTGATGCCGTTCTCGGCCGCGAACGAGGCCTCCTCGATCAGCGCCGTCGCCGCGGAGCGGTCGAGCCGGATGCCGCCGGCGTCGCGGCCGACCTGGATCAGCCAGCCCACCAGCGCGACCACGGTGCAGGTGACGACCACGACGGCGAGCGGGCGCAGCGTCGCGAGGGTCGCGCGGACGAGCGTGCGCGGCAGGCGCCGCTCGAGGTCCGCGCGCGGGAGCTTGGTGACCGCGCCGATCAGGCCGCCGATCGCGCCCCACAGCAGCCCCAGCGCGAACGCGCTGCCGGCCGAGGGCGCGATGTTGGTGAGCTCGCTGTCGCCGCCGAGCAGCGCGAACAGGAGCATCAGCAGCGCGAACGGGATGGCGACGGCCATCGCCCACCCGATCCGCGCGAGCGCGGGCGCGCCCTCCGTGCGCTCGAGCTGCCAGCGCGTGGTGAGGATCAGCGCCGTCAGCGGGATCGCGAGCAGCAGCAGCGGGTGGATCCGGCGCGAGTCGTTGATCAGCAGGCCGGGGTCGACCATCGCGGTCAGCTGCGTGCCGACCGCCTGCCGGAACGTCTCGGTGACGAGGCTCGCGTCGACCCCCACCGCGCCGAGGATCGACGCGTCGGGCGTGATGATGGCGATCAGCAACCCGGCGGCGAGGACGACCCCGGCCGACACCGCGCCGGCGATGCAGGCGGCGACGACGCCGGGCACGGCGAGCCGCTGGCGCAGCGCGCCGGTGAGCTCGCCGACGGGCGGGTCGCGCCGCGGTTTGCCGAGGTCGACGCCGTCGCGAGGGGGCGAGTCGCGCGGCGACGGGTCGCGCGGGGCGCCGGCGGCGCGCGGCGCGTTGCGGCGAGCCGCGTCGCCGGCGGGCGGCGAGGGCGTGTCGTCGCGACGCTCGCCGCGCGGAGCCGTGTCGCGCGACGGGGCGTCGGCGGGCCGCGACGGGTCGCGCGCGGGGACGTCGGCGGGCCGCGGCGTGTCGCGCGGCGGCGTGGTCGCGGCGCGCGGCGCGTCCGGCGCGGCCGGCGTGGCGGCGGCGGGCGGCGAGGGCGTGTCGTCGCGGCGCTCGCCACGCGGGGCCGGGTCGCGCGGCGGGGCGTCGGCGGGCGGTGAGGTGTCGCGCGGGGGCGCGGCCGCGGGCGGCGCCGTATCGCGCGGCGGCGGCTCGTCGCGCGCGGCGGGCTCGCGCGGCGGCGCCTCGTCTCGCCGCGGCGACGCGGGCGGCGGCGGAGGCGGTGGTGGCGGGGGCGCGCCGGGGCCGCCGGAGGTCCAGCTGCCGGTGCCGGACTGGCCGACGCGGAACTCGTCCTGGCGGGCGCCGCAGGCGGGGCAGAACCGCGCGCGGGCGCTGATCCGCTCGCCGCAGTTCGGGCAGAAGATGGTGTCGGTCAAAGGTGTCCCGCTTGCCTCCGTCGCAGGCAATGGGTATCACTTGCGCCCGATGGACGCGCGCCCATGAGGGTTCTGGTCATCAGCGACATGGAGGGCGTGGCCGGGATCTCGCGGTGGGCGCAGGTGACCGCCGGCAGCGACGGCTACGAGGAGGGCCGGCGGCTCTACACCGAGGAGATCAACGCCGCGGTGCGCGGGGCGTTCGCGGGCGGGGCGCGCGAGGTCGTGGTGATGGACTGCCACGGGGCGGGCGGGGACTGGTCGTTCAACTCGCTGATCCCGGAGGCGCTGGACCCGCGCTGCGAGTTCGTCGTGCAGACGCGCTGGACCGAGTACACGGCGATGCTCGAGCGGGGCTGCGACGCGGCGCTGTTCGTCGGCCAGCACGCGCGCGCGGGCAGCGAGCGCGGCGTGCTCAGCCACACGGTGAGCTCGACGAACTGGCACGAGCTGCGCTTCAACGGCACGGTGGTCGGCGAGGTCGGCATCAACGCCGCCCTGTGCGGGAACTGGGGCACGCCGGTGGCGCTGGTGACGGGCGACGACGTCGTGTGCGACGAAGCGCGCGAGCTGCTCGGCGACGGCCTCCACACGCTCGCGGTCAAGCAGGGCCTGGGCCGCTTCTCCGCGCGTCACCTCGCCCCCGCCCGCGCGCGGATCCTGCTCGAGCGCGCCGCCCGCGAGGCGCTGACCGACGCCGCGAGCGCCCCGGTCTACCGCCCCGGCGAGCCCTGCACGATCGAGGTCGAGCTCGCGACGCCCGACCACGCCGACCGCTACCGCCACCGCCCGGACGTGACGCTCGTCGACCCCCGCCGGGTGCGCGCCACGGCGCCCACGTGGTGGGACGCCTGGCGCGCGATCTACCTCTAACAGAAGGCCTGGCGGCGGTACATCGTCGCCCCCACGTCGGGGATCAGGGCGACCGTCACGGGCCGGCAGTCGTGGTCGGCGGTGATGTGGGTGGCCATCGTGAACGACATGTTCGTGAGCCCAAACGCGGCCGAGATCGAGCCCGCGTTGACGTCGCAGCCCAGCACCTCGTCCATGAACCAGTAGCCGCAGTCGGTCGGCGTGCCCGGCGGCCGGAACCATGCGCCCTTCAGCACGCCGCAGCCGACCGCGCGCATGCCAGGCGTGCGCTTGTCGCCGCCGAGCAGCCCGAGCTGGATCTCGCACGTCTCGGGCGCGGGGACCTCGCCCGTCTCGTAGCGGTCGGTCGGGCTGTCGCAGCCCGGGTCGGGGTCGGTCGCGCCCGGGGCGAGGTGCGAGTCGATCAGGCCGTCGCCGTCGTCGTCCTTGCCGTTCATGCACTTGCGCGGCGGCATCGGCAGCGTCTTGCAGTTGCGGACGAACATCTGCAGCTCGTACACGCGGCCGTCGAGCCGGCTGATGCCGATCGTGGCCTTCTTGGAGCAGTCGACCGGCCCGACCAGCTCGAGCGAGATGTCGACCGCGTCGCGCTGGCCGTCGTACAGGTGCGCGGAGGCGATCGGCGCGTAGACCTCGCACGTGTAGCCGTTGTTGGCGCTGCACGCGTAGACGCCCGGGGCGACGTGGACCTCGACGTCCCAGAACTCGCCGCAGCCCGGGTTGATGCCCACGGTGAGCTCGGTCGGGTCGTCCGGGCTCATGCCGATCCCCGAGGTCGCGACGCACTCCGGCGGCGCGGGGATCTCCGAGTCCTCGCTCATGTCGCCCGCGTGCTCGCAGCCCGGGTCCTCCCAGTCGACCTGGCCGTCGCCGTCGTCGTCAATCTTGTTGTCGCAGGCGCGCCGGCCGACCGGCGGGCGCGGCGTCGCGGTCGCGGTGGCGGTCGGCACGGGGCGCTGCGGGCGCGCGACCGGCGGCGGCGCGCTCGGGCGGGCCGGCGGCGACGGGAACGACCCGGGCTGCGGGGGCAACACGCCGAGCCCCAGCTTGGCCAGCACGCCGTCGGCGCCGGCCGGGGCGAGCTTGCCGCACAGCTTCGCGGCCAGCACGCCGCCGAGCGCCTTCACGTCCGCCTTGCCCTTGAGCCGCTTGCCCAGCAGCTTGCCGAGGTCGGCGCAGCCCGCGCGCACCCGGCCCGAGCTGAGCGCGGCGGCGAACGTCTTGACGCCCTTGGCCTTGCCGCGGACGGTGAGCTTGACCTTGCCCGCGGCGGCGACCCCGCGCGGCCGGATGACCGCGACCGCGAAGCGGCCCTTACGGACGCCGCCGGCGACGGTGACGCCGGCCGGCGCCGATGTCGCCTTGAGCGACTTGACGCCGGAGCCGACGGCGACGGCCACCTGGCCCTCGGCCGGCACCGCGACCGAGAGGCCCTTCGCCGCGTGCGCGGCGGACGACGTGAACAGCAGCGCGGCCAGTGTCAGCAAGCAGAGGCGCAGGACGGGGAGCATGCCCGCGACGGTACGGCCGCTCCCCGTGGCCGCGCATCGGGGAATCCCCTAGGCCGCGTCGTCGAACGCCGGGCGCGGCGCGTAGCGGCCCTGGTGGAAGGCGGCGAAGGTCTCGGCGGCCTCCTTGGACATGCCGGTGACCTCGGCGACCTGGCGGGCGGCGTCGGCGTCGTCCAGCGGCTTCGGATCGTCGTCCTCGTCGTGGGTCATGGGCCAACCGTACGGCATGGTCCGGTCATCTGGACGCGGGTGCCATCCTCACCCGGTGCGCACCGACGGTCACCTCGAGCGCTTCCTGGACGGGCTACTGGCCCGCGACTCGGCGGCCGCGCGGCGCGCGATCGAGGAAGCGCTCGCCGCGGGCGTGCCCGTCCCGGACATCTACCTGGGCGTGCTCGAGCCCGCGCTGCGCGAGGTCGGGCACCGCTGGGCGCTGGGCGCGATCAACGTCGCCGAGGAGCACTACGCGACCGCGGTCGCGCAGTCGATCCTGGACGGCCTCGGCCGCCGGCTGCCGCGCCCGCCCAAGGACGGCCGGCTGGCGCTGGTGACCGGCACGCCGGAGGAGCTGCACGCGCTCGGCCCGCGCGTCGTCGCCGACTTCCTCGAGAGCGACGGCTGGGAGGTGCTGCTGCTCGGCCCGGGCGCGCCCGCGGCCGACATCGCCGCGCTCGTGGACTCCGAGCAGCCCGACCTCGTCGCGCTCTCCACCGCGACCGCCGGCGTGCTCGACGGTTTCGCCGAGCTGCTGGGCGAGCTGTCGGAGCTCGACCCGCGGCCGTGGGTCGTCGCCGGCGGCCAGTTCTGGACGGCCGACACGCGCCCGGCGGCGCTCGAGCTCGGCGCCGACGCGGTCATCGGCGACCCGCGCGAGCTCGTGGCGGCGCTGCGCGAGCGGATCCCTTCCGTCCGGCCCGGCCCGTAGCTTCGCGGTCGTGGCCGCGATGACCATGTGCCCGCGCTGCGGGTCGAGCTTCCTCCAGCCGCTGCGCTGCGAGGCCAAGGGGTCCAACGTGGTGCTCGTGGAGCTGCGTTGCCCGGACTGCATGACGTTCCTCAAGGCGCCGCACACGCGCGCCGACATGCGCGAGCTGGACCGCCGCCAGGCGGAGTACCGCGGTCAGCTCGTGGCGGAGTACGACCGGCTGGTGGCCGAGAGCATGGAGGCGCTCGCGACGTGCTTCGGCGCCGCGCTCGAGCTCGACCTGGTGTCGGCGGACGACTTCGCGCTCACACCCGCACGCGACGGCCGACCAGGCCAAAGATGATCAGCAGCAGTCCGGCGACCGAGACGAACGCGCCGGCCACGATCGTGAGCACCGTGCGCAGCAGCGAGCCGCCGGTCGGCGTGACGACGAACGCGGTCCCGTCGCGCCCCGCGCAGGACACCGTGACCTGACCCGCGGGCGCGTCGAAGGTCCCGACCGAGGACGTGCCCCCGATCGTCAGGTGCGAGCCCTGCCGGGAGCCGGTGAACTGCGCGCCCGACGAGGTCTGGCAGGCGACCTCCCAGGCCGCCTCCTCCCCGCCGTCCAGGATCCAGACGCGGTATTCGCGCGCCTCGGCCTCGAACGTGACCGCCGCGGGGAGGACGTCGCGCGCGGCGGCCTCGTCCTCGATCCGGTCGCGTTCCTCGAGCACCGCGACCACCCCGGCGCCGATGATCGCGAACCCGGCGAACAGCGCCACCAGCCCGAACAGGATGAAGAACGGCCTCCGCTTGCGCCTGGTCATGGCGCGGGACCGTATGCGCCGCGCTGAGCGCGGCGCAAGTCCGATCGTTCAGCCTCCGGCGACCGCCGG
>Ga0182742_1005040_pt1 | contig 11461 bp, 13 predicted proteins | sample eDN5th37CBELigMG_FD_128880 | JGI IMG/M metagenome (GOLD analysis project Ga0182742, IMG submission 128880) | Enriched Miracle-Growth compost microbial communities from Emeryville, California, USA - eDNA 5th pass 37_C BE-Lig MG (version 2)... ... | reverse complement strand
TGTCCTCCTTTCTTCATTAGTTAGAGAAACTAGACATCCAAAACGTTTCAAATTTATTAAAAGGATTTTAGTATTTATTATCGAAATACATATAAATCTTATCATTTTTAAAAAGGGCGGAAGAGAAAAATGCCGGAAACACATGGCAATATGTTTAAGATTAGACAAGCGGTCGGGGCAATCGTTTCTAGAGACAATCACTTGTTACTTGTACATAAAACAAAAATAAATACTCGAATAGGTACAGAAAACATAGATGGCGAGTGGGATTTTGTTAAAGGAGGAATCGAAGATAGTGATGTATCGCCAAGAGATGCAATCCTCCGTGAATTGCAAGAAGAAACAGGCTCGACCGATTTTTTGATCATTAAGCAGTTTGATGAAAAAATTAAATTTAAGTTCCCTGAAAAAATGAAAAAGAAAATCGGATATGATCGCCAGGAAACCACAATGTTTTTAGTTGAATTCACAGGTGCCAATTGCGACTTAGCTCCTGTAGATAAAGAAATTGCAGACCTTCAATTTATTCCGGAAAAAGAGGTCGGCGACAAACTTACTCACGAAGATACAAGAAGCTTTTTTATGAAAAATCTGTCTCAACAAAGCACAAAAAGACAGGATGGAAAAATGTGTGACAAGTAGAATGAAGGTAAGGAGTGAGGGAAATGAGTTGGCTAGAATCATTACAGAACGCAATTGATTATATGGAGGATCATCTGCTTGATGATGTCTCGATTGAGGAGATAGCGAGTCATGCAAATGCATCACCGTTTCATTTTCAACGGACATTTTCGATTCTAACTGACATCACAGTCGGTGATTACCTCCGCCGACGCAGGTTAACATTAGCAGCTGAAGAACTATCGAGAACAGACACAAAGATTATTGATCTAGCCTACAAATATTGCTATGACACTCCCGAGGCTTTCACAAAAGCCTTTCGGAAACAACACGGTGTAACGCCAAGCGATGTCAGAAAGGGGATTGGAAAGCTGCAATCATATAGCCGCCTGGTCATTCAGGTGAGTCTGAAAGGAGCAGATCCAGTGAAGTACCGAATTGTAGAAAAGGAAGGATTTAAAGCAGTTGGGGTGAAACGACAGTTTTCATGTGTGAATGATGAGCATCTTATGATGATCCCGAAATTATGGGATGAAGTGAATTCCGATGGTACCTGCGATTCATTAATTCCACTAATGAATGGCGAAACAAACGGAATATTAGGTATTTGTGTTAGCGAGCCAAATACCAGAGCAATCGATTATTGGGTGGCAGTGGAAAACAGAGATGGCGCATCAGGAAAGTACGACATTTTAGACTTACCAGCTTCAAAATGGGCCGTATTCGAGGTTCACGGCGCGATGCCACACGCGATGCAAGACGCATGGAAAAAAATCTACTCAGAATGGTTTCCATCAAGCGGGTATACGTATGCAGGGACTGCTGAATTTGAACTATACCCAGAAGGAAACGCAGCAGACCCCAATTACTACTCAGAAATTTGGATACCAGTAAAGTAAAGAGAGAGCCCCAAGGAGATTCCTTGGGGCTTTAAATGTAGGGTAATTTTCGCTAGTGGCAGTAAGTTGGCGATTAGCGGCAGTATTTTTGGAATAGTGGCAGTATTTCCGAATTAGTGGCAGTAACCAAAAGGTTATAGGCCTGATTAAGTGAGTGATTCCTGAAAAAACATGTCATCGCGACCACTTATGGCTGATAATCCAAAAATATGGCTAATAAATAAAATTTATGGCCAATAAAATGAATTTATAGCCAATAATTAAAACTTATGGCTGTTAACCCAAATTTTTCGAAACGGCCTTTTAGCCCACAACCAAATACAATTAGACAGAAATTTCGGAAAAACATATAATGGAAATATCTAAAATACATATAACGAGTAAACGTTTAAATAAGGAGGGACGAAATGAACATAACACATATTCGTCTGTTAGTAGATAACTATAAAGAATGTTTCTTATTTTACCGAGACACATTAGGTTTTGAAGTTTCATGGGGGGATAAAGAATCCAATTATGCTGATTTTACTGGAATTGGTGGAGCGAAGTTGGGTCTTTTTGAAAGAAAACAAATGGTGGCTGCGATCGGTACTGAATATGTACCACTTGTAGAAAATCAGGACAATTCGGCATTGATTTTTAAAGTGGAAAGTGTCGAGGATACATACGAAAAAATGAAGGATAAACTTGAGTTCATCACGAAGCCACACGAACAAGTTGATTGGATGCTGAAGGTTGCCCATTTTCGAGACCCAGCAGGCAATTTAATTGAAATCTATGAGAATCTTTAAACCTGCATTGTAAAACAAGAAGGAGTGCTGTCCATGCATTATGGCTGGGTTGTGGTTTGGATTACATTCGTTGCGGTATTGATAGCAGCTGGAATTCGCTCAATTACAGGTGTTATTTTAATTCCGCTAGAGCAAGAGTTTGATTGGAGCCGTTCATCCATTTCATTTGCTTTTGCTATTAATCTCATACTCTATGGAATTTCAGGGCCGTTCATTGCTGCGGGGCTTGAGAGATTAGGCGTTCGAAAAATCATGGCCTACTCGATGGTCCTGTTAGTTATCGGATTAATTACAAGTTTGTACATGACACATATTTGGCAGCTTCACCTCATTTGGGGAGTCATTATTGGGATAGGTTCGGGCGTTTTTTTATCCGTACTTTCAGCAAATATCGCAACGATTTGGTTTGAAGAAAAGCGCGGAATGGTTTTGGGTCTCCTTATGGCTGCAACCGCTGCGGGGCAAATGGTCTTTTTACCGTTATTATCATTTTTAACTGAGGAATTTTCCTGGAGAGTAGGAATGACTGTATTTATCGGACTAGGACTCCTAATAACCCCGATCATCTTTATTTGGATGAAGGATCATCCACGTGATAAGGGGCTTCTGCCTTATGGGGCAACCAAGGAAGAAGTGAAAAATGAAACGAAAAAGAATCCAATCACTTCTGCCTTTGAAGTGCTATGGATTGGAATGCGCTCCGTACCGTTTTGGTTACTGTCAGGTAGTTTCTTCATTTGCGGCTTGTCGACTGCAGGTCTTTTAGGTACACATTTTATCCCAGCCTCAACCCACCATGGAATACCTGAGGTACACGCAGCGAGCATCTTCGCGTTCATGGGTGTTTTTAATATAATCGGAACGATGATTGCGGGCTGGTTATCTGATCGCTTCGACAACCGTTGGCTCTTATTTTGGTTTTATGGTCTTCGAGGACTGTCGTTACTCGTGTTGCCGTACGCTCTTCAGATGCAGTCGTATGTGATGCTTATCGCCTTTGCCGTATTTTATGGATTGGACTGGATTGCTACGGTTCCGCCAACGGTTCGACTCGCAGCTGACTTCTTCGGAAAAATAAATGGGCCGATTATTTATGGCTGGGTGTTTGCAGCCCACCAAATCGGATCTGGAGTAGCTGCATATTTAGGTGGATATTTTTACGAGGTTTTCCATAGCTACACCATCACGTTTCTATCCGCAGGAGTCCTATGTATCGTTGCAACCCTGTTTGTACTAATCATAAAAAAACAAGCCACAATCATTCCCCAGGACCCTAGTGTGACGGTTAGTAAATAAACGAAGAGGAGTATCTGGTTTTTTACTACAAAAAAAGAAGGTGTAATGAAAATGAAAAAAGGAAATCCATTTCTACATAAAATTGAAACAGAAGAAGAGTTGCGCTCGATGATGGGTACTCCAAGTGAGTTAGTCAAAAGAAAAGCTATTTCTTATCTTGATGAAAATTGTGTAGAGTTCATTTCTAACTCACCATTTCTTGTCCTTTCTACGTCTGATGAATCTGGCTTTTGTGACGTCTCTCCAAGGGGGGATCATGCAGGTTTTGTTCAGGTGTTAAGCAGGAAGTATTTACTCATACCCGAGAGACCTGGGAATAAGAGAATGGACTCACTTCGAAATATTTTAACGAATCCTAGGATAGGTCTTCTTTTTATGATTCCAGGATTAGGTGAAACAATGAGAGTGAATGGAAAAGCCACGGTGGTCAAGGACCATGAACTCTTTGAGGAAATGGCCGTTAATGGGAAAAAGCCACTGATAGGCATAGGAGTTGAGGTAGAGGAGTGCTTTATCCATTGTGCCAAAGCCTTTATCCGTTCAGGATTATGGAAGCCTGATTCTTGGCCGGATCAAACGCAATTACCATCTCCAGCAAAAATGTTACTTGAACACACGAAACTCCCTCAAGCAACAAGAGAATCAATCCAGAGTAGCCTTGAAGAAAGTTATTCGAAAAGACTTTATTAGATTGGTAGGACGAATTAAGATGTACGTAAATAGGTGCGTTAATCCATAAAGGGTTAAACGCACCTATTCTTGTTTGACAAATAATTCTATTACAGCGCGGGATTAGGGTATTTTACCCCCGTTGTTTTTCTTTCTCCACAACCAATAGTTTAATCAACGCTTTGCAACACATCACAATACCAGTGAGAAATGCTGCAAGGGTATAGACAAAGGGTAAGTAAAAAAAGCAAAACAAAGTGGAAACAAACAACCAAATAAGCCAAAAGAGTAACTCTTTATTCATTTGTTGCATTCACTTTCTCAGCATCGATGATATGTTCACTGATTACTTTTGCCAGCGCATCAACTGTGTTTTTTATTTCTTTCATGTCATTATCGACGCCACCGACCTCGATGAGAATGGAGTTTTCCGCTAAGTCCTGATTGTACACTCCATTTCCTTGGTCCAGTCCCTTTCCGATCACACCCCTGCTGATTCCTGGGAACTGCGATTCGATAGATTTATCTAGAGCCTCGGCTAAGGCATAGCTTCGTTCAAAATTTCGACTCGCTTTTCCTACCACAAAAAATACTCTCGCATATGGTTTATTGTTAATGGTAACAGTTGTTACATCTTTTCGAACACTGTCACGATGAATATCGATTAGAAAGTCGATATCGGAGTCACTAGCCATTGCCGATTGAACAATCTCACGCGAGACTGCATAAGATTCAGTCGTGTCCCACCCTTTTTCCTTCAATAATTGCCCAATATTCGTCTTATCGACAACTGCCCCAATTCCGTATTTTTCTAACTCTTTTCCTAGAAGTTCGCCAACAACTGTAATGTTTGTTTTAGAATCGACCGCTTTATTCATGTCCGGGTCACTTGTGAGTCCAAGAAGAGGTAAGTAGGATTCATAACTGTGAGAGTGGTAGATTAGCACCTTTTTATCCGTGGCTAGATTGACTGGTGGAGTTTTCGGATCTTCCTTATTAAACTCATCCAGTTCCTTTTGAGCCATTTCTCTTTCTTGTAGTAAGACATCCAAAGGTGGGGCCGATTCGTATGGAAGATTGGTAAAATCTGTACCATCCCCAGATATCAGGATTTCGGTATGATGCAAAGATAATCCGGGTAGTTCATGGCCGAAAAAGCTTCGCAAATCACCATAATTAAATTGAAAGGTTGATTCTACTAAGGTTTTTGTGAAAGATTCTTGTTCCACGGTTAAAGATTGTCCGAAATAGGCATTTTCAGATTCAAGTAATTTTACAAAAAACTCAGTTGGAAAGGTTCGAATGTTAATATCGATTTCGCGAAAACTCATCCAATCTTTTTTAATAGAGGATATGCTTGATGCGGCTGCAAAACAAATGAGTACGGTTAAGATAAACAGAAGGGCGACTCGTGGAATCAACATTTGCCCATACCCTAAATTTTTCATGATATCCGTCCTTTATTGCTTTTGGACATATATATGAATAATTGTACCCAAATAGAATGTCTATTTTCCTATGATCGATTTTGTTCAATTGAAAAAAGCATGGCGGACCATGCTTTCTAGGGCAAAACTCTCTACTTATCTTCTCGTAATAAATACTCATTTCCATCTTGATCGTAGAAGGTGAACATAGAGCCATACGGCATTTTTTGTAGTTCCCCAACTTTAATTCCATTTGAGTTCATATTTTCATAAGCAGAGTCGATATCAGTTGTGCTGAAAAGAATCGATGGATGAGAAACCTTTGATGGGTCATGCTGCTCCATAGCTGTCTTCGCATAGAGTACCAACGTCGTAAACTCGTTCTCACTTGGACCAACTTCTATCCAAGAGAATTCGGGTCCCATTGGTTGTTCAAACTTTAAAACAAAGCCAAGTTTGTTCACCCAGAAATCCTTTGCTTGTTCTTGATCTTCCACATAAACAGTTACTTTACCAATTTTATTAATCATCATTATCACCTATTTCTGTAGTGTCATCTAAATGTTAACAAATCAGCAAGTAAAAACGAAATGCTTGTATAACAAAAAATACAGAGGCCATCTAGCCTCTGCATTTACTACTTAATGTCCGCTGCCGTTTCCAAAATTACTACCCGTCACATCAGCGATATTTTCAATCGCAATCAATGCACTTGGATCCAGTTCATGAGAAATTTCCTTTAATGTGGAGAGCTCGATCCGACTAACAATTGTATAAATGATTTTCCTTGGTTCATTTGTGTAGGCCCCTTCACCATGAATAAAGGTAATTCCACGACCCAAAACTTTATTCAATTCATTAGCAAGCTCATCAGGCATATCAGAAATAATGGTTACTGATTTTAATTCTTCCAAGCCTTCAACCACAATGTCAATCATTTTAAAAGCAATGTAATATGTAATTATTGAGTACATGGCTGTTTCCCAACTGAATACGAGCAAAGCAGCAAGAATAAAAATAAACACGTTCGTAATCATCACAAATTGTCCAACAGATACGGGTCGTTTCCTACTTACGATGATGGCCAAAATTTCTGTACCATCTAAAGCCCCACCAGTCCGAATGACCAATCCGACACCTGTTCCTAAAATAACCGCCCCAATAATCGTTGCTAAAAATAGATCATTTGTTACAGGTTCAAAATGATGCAAATAAGCAGTAAAGGCGGATAATACAACAACGCCATATAACGTATGTAAAGTAAATTTAATTCCCATTTTTCGATACCCAAGAAAAAGGAAAGGAATATTTAAAACAATAAGGAAGATACTCATTGGAACTCCAAATATCTTGGACGCAATGATGGACAGACCGATAACCCCACCATCCAAAATATCATTTGGAACTAAAAAGAGTTCCAACCCAAAGCCCGCGATGAGAGCCCCGATGGTAATCATAATAAGTTGTTTAATTTCTGTTAATACCCGTTTTTTCTTTGTTTTACCCACAAAAACCAAGCCTTTCACTATTAAAAATAAAATTTACTTATTAATATTACCACATATGACGGACATGCTTACAATTTTTGAAGGAAATTAATACCTTTAAGTGGAAAAATATAATAAGTAAATTTAATAAGTTTAGTAAAGGAGAACAAATGAATCAATTGAATAATTTTGAGGAATACAAAGATCCGGCCCTTTATGACCGAGAAAATGACCCTTTCCAAGATGATGTGGAATTCTTAAAAAAATGGGCTGCAAAAGTTAACGGGCCAATCATTGATTTGGCTTGTGGAACAGGTCGAGCAACAATTCCCTTAGTAGAAGCGGGACATTCTCTTATTGGGGTAGACATACATCATGGCATGCTTTCTCAAGCAAACAAGAAAACAGAACATGCAAACCTAAACATTGAGTGGATTGAGCAAGACTGCACGAATCTTCAATTAGGTGTGAAAAGTCCACTCATTTTTATCGTAGGAAACTCTTTTCAGCATTTCCTTACGAATGAAGAGCAGGATCAGCTTCTAACTTCCGTTCACAATCACCTCGAAGTAGAGGGGATTTTCATCTTCGGCACGAGGTTCCCAAGTCTGGATGAATTGCTTCAACCACCTACTGAGGAATATTGGCGAAGCTATAAGGATGAAACAGGGAAAACGGTAGATGTCTACACGATTAGTAATTATGACACGCTTCAGCAAGTGCAACACTATATAACGATTAGACGACAAAAAGATGACAGTGGTAAAACAGTTGGAGAACAGAAAACGAATATCAAATTGCGTTATGTTTATCCGCAAGAGATGGATCGTTTACTCAAACAAAATAGATTTGAGATTCTAGGTGTTTACAAAGATTGGGATGAATCGCCAATAACGAAGGATAGCCAACAAATGATTTATGTCTGCAGAAAGGTGTCGGAATGAATGGAAATAATCACAGGGCTGGCATCCATCACATTAGTAGCTTTATAAGTTCATCAAAAAAGGAAGTGGAGAAGTGGTCGTAACCAAGCAATTTGCCCAAACCATAGAAACCGCTGAAATAGAGGTATTGCACTCTAGACTAACAGCTATACAAGTAATCGAAGGAAATCCGATGGGCGTAGAAGTGAAACACTTTGGAAGTGCAAAGGCCTTTTCTGTTAAGAACATTCCAGGGCCATCGTTCAACACGGTAAAGGGTTTATCTGATGGTGATGAGAAATACGTAGATGAAATCATTCATTTTTACAATCAGAAGAATATTCCTGTTCGATTAGAACTAACGCCGGGACATGTTTCTTCGGAATTCCTTATGTTCCTTAGCAACAAGGGCTTATATCAATACGATTTTCACGCAACTCTTTACTCAGAACATCCTTCACATGAAGATACGGACACTCATTCTAAAATCAATGTTCGCGAGTTAGAACATCATGAATTTGATTTGTTCGCCGAAATTTACACGAAGGGCTTTGGTATGCCGGCATTTTTAAAAGATGGGGTCGCACAGAATAACAAAATACTTTACGACAATGAAAATTGGACATTCTATCTTGCAAATATTGAGGATGAACCAGTGGGTATAGGAGTTTTATATACACACAATAGCATTGGAACTCTTGCAGCCGCAACGACCTTGCCGGAATTTCGTAATCATGGTATACAAACAGCATTAATTAAGAAGCGGATGCAAAAAGCACTGGAAAAAGGATGCAGGTTAATTGTAAGTCAGGCAAAATTTGGCTCAGTCAGTCAAAACAACATGGAACGAGCAGGTATGCACATAGGTTATACAAAGGCTATTTGGATAATGAAATAAAGGAGAGGTTTCGATGGCACGAATAGTAGGTTTTGAAATCAGCAGCCAGGACCCTGAAAAAGCAGTGAAATTCTATTCAACGGTTTTCGGTTGGGAATTTGAAGAACCAAATTGGGGGTTTTGGCCTGTTAAAAGATCAGGTCTAGTAGACATTCAAGGTGGGATTAGCAAAGGCCCGCATGATTATCCACATGGAACGAGAATCCAAATTGAAGTTGATTCGATAAAGGATACAATTGTGAAAGCTGTAGACAACGGTGCAATGATTGTCCGTGAAAAAATGGAGTTTGATGATTTCTTCTTGGCGTATTTAGTCGATCCAACCGGAGTTGGTTTTGGATTAATAGAAAGAAAGTAATAGGAAAAATGTAAAACGATCTCGAATTGAATGGGGGACTTCGGGTGATAAATTATCCTCTATTAATGAGTGGAGCAAATATAGGGGTAACGGCACCGTCATCAGGGGTAGAAACAGAGCTTCATGATCTTATTAGATCTGCCATTACTCGTTTGGAGCAAAAGGGGTTTACTATCATTTGTGGTGAAACTGTTTGGACACAGGAAAAAGCAAAGTCTGCACCAGGAATAGAGCGTGCAGACGAGTTTAACGAAATGATGGGCAGTGAAGAAATCGATCTGATTATTCCACCCTGGGGTGGTGAATTACTTATTGAAATTCTTGAACATCTCGACTTTGACAATTTCAGAAACAAATGGATCCTAGGTTACTCAGATATAAGTGGGTTACTATTGGCTATAACATTGAAAACAGGTTTGGCAACTGCACATGGAACAAACTTAATAGATTTAAGAGGAAAGGATTCGGACCCGACGACTGCAATGTGGCAAACCGTCTTATCCACAAAGAAGGGAGAATCAGTCATCCAATATTCATCAGAAAAATACCAAAAGGAATGGCAGCATGATAATCCAACACCTCACATTTTTCATCTAACCGAACCGACCTACTGGAAAACAACAGGAAAAGGTGTAGTAACTATAAAGGGAAGAATACTTGGTGGCTGTATTGATATCGTTAGACATTTAATAGGTACCCCATATGGAGATGTTAGGAAATTTAATAAAGACTTTCTTGATGGTGATTCCGTGGTCTGGTATTTCGAAAATTGCGAGCTTGTAACAACCGATTTGCGTCGATCCCTCGTGCAAATGAAGCTAGCGGGGTGGTTTGAAAATTGTGAAGGCATTATGTTTGGCAGAAGTCCAGCAAATAATCCAGTTGAAGATTATACTGTAGAGGATATCTATCAAGAACTCACAGAGGAACTAAAGATTCCGATTATATATGATATCGATTGTGGCCATGTTCCACCACAAATTACATTTATTAATGGAGCATATGCCGAAATTGAAGTAGTAAACGGAAAAGGAACTGTTTTACAGACGTTTAAGTGAAACGCTTGGTACAGAACCAAGCGTTTTATCCATCTTTGTTGAAATCCAATCCTTGAAGTTCCTTATGCTTATGCAATTTTCTCAAAAGTACAAGAAACATGATTTCCATGAAGAGACCTAAAGGGATCGTAAAGAATAGGTAACCCATTATAATGTCTCGTGAAAAGTTCATCGCAAATGTATGGATGAGTGTGATAAATAGCATAACAGTCATATAAATTTTAAACGTTTGTGAGCTTCTACTTATTAAAACTTCATCCCCTAGAGCAGAGACAACTGTCATGATTAACTGAAAAACAAGGAATACAATGACCAACTTGAAAATTTCTAGTAAAAAGGTATAGGTATCCCAGATAGGTATGTCGACAAAAGATCCTACTTCATTCCCATTCACATTTTGTTGGATAAACACAGTTGGAATACTAATGAGTATAAGCACGATCAAAAGCTTTTTCAATAGATTGCCGGATCTGCTTTCTGAAGGAACCCCGACTAGGCTTGCGAAAATGAGATAATACCCGATTGGCTCTGGCAAAATATCAACGTAAATCAAATGGATCTCCAATAGAATAAAAACGAAGCCCCAGAACATTTGCTTAAAATTAATTTTCATTCGCTCTCACCAGCCTCTTTTCCTCGATGATTTCGTTGATCGCCTTTTGATCTAACTCAGGGTGATCTATGATTGGTAACTCCCTCACAAACTCATCACCCGATTCTGTTTTTCCGTTGAGTTTGATGCTGAATTGAAAGAAACTATACCTTGCCGGATTGAATTGTATGAAGAAGCGGACCCATTCTTTTTGTTCCAAAGCAAATGGAAGTAAATCATCATTAGGGGTGACACCTGGTAAGTCATCCCATTCCTTTTCGCGGTCTGCATCGAACCATTTTGGAGGATTCGCATCAGTCTTGAGTTTTTCGAGTTCACTCAATTTATCCTGTTCAAGGTCAACTTTAATAAAAATGTCATCTGACAATTCCTCTTTAAAAGGAATCTCAATTTCCTCAATGTTGACTGGTTCTAAAGCAAC
>Ga0182742_1005039_pt1 | contig 11464 bp, 9 predicted proteins | sample eDN5th37CBELigMG_FD_128880 | JGI IMG/M metagenome (GOLD analysis project Ga0182742, IMG submission 128880) | Enriched Miracle-Growth compost microbial communities from Emeryville, California, USA - eDNA 5th pass 37_C BE-Lig MG (version 2)... ... | reverse complement strand
GCTGCAGGAGCTGCGGGGCATGGGCCGGGGGGAGCTCGACGAGCTCTTCGGGGCCAGTCCTGCCGGGGAGGTCCCGAGGGGCCGGTGGGAGGGCGGGTTCCTCCTCCCCGGCCCCGGGCCCGTGCCCCAGCTGGTCGCCGCGGCCGGAGGTCTGGCGTGGCGGGGCAAGGTCTTCGCCGACGACGGCGCCACCCTCGACAACCTGGTCACCCCCCTCGGGGTGCGCGCCGTGCGGGCCGCGGTCCGCCAGGAGCCCAGCCGGCGTGACGGTCTCCCCTGCACCGTCGTCGACTACGCGCCGACCTCGGCGGTGGCCCGGTGGCTGCGCGATGAGCTCCGCCAGGTGGGCCCGGGCCTCTACCTGGGCCTCGTCTACCTGCGCGGTCGGCGCCTGCCGGTGCACTTCTGGCTCCGCCCGAGCGATGCGAGCGGTGCGAGCGACGGGACGTCGGAGCCGGCTCAGGCGGCGGAGAGCGGCCGGCAGACGGCCACCCCGTAGGTGACGGCCTTGCCGCCGTCGCCGGCGTCGAGGATCTCGACCCGCACGGTGGCCTCGTCGCGGTGGCGGCCGACCACCGTCGCCTCGGCGCGCGCCGGTCCCACCCGCACGCCCCGCAGGTAGCGCACGTCGAGGTCCTGCACGAACCAGCGGCCCTCGTCGGCCAGCGCCGTCTCGGCGGCCAGCTCGGCCAGCGTGGCGACGATGCCGCCCTGGATCGTGCCGCCCGCGCCGTTCACCACGTCGGGGTGGCGGTCGAGCTCGACCACGCCGGGGGCCACGCCGCGCGCCCCGATCCGGGTGGCGATCGGTTGCACCATCGGCCGCTCCGCGCGGCTCCAGCGGCCGCCGCGGTCGTCGGGCATGTCGAAGCTGCGGGCCATGAACGTCGACACCGACACGGCGAAGGGGTCCGGGTCGTCGTCGGTGCGGGCGAGGACCTCGCGCACCACCAGCGTGCGCCCGGACCGGATGGTGCGGCCCTCGAGCAGGATGGTGCGGGCCCCCTCCGGCCGGCGGATGAGCCTCACGTTGAGGTCCACGGTCGGGTGCACCGGCCCTTCCGGCGGGAAGCCGGCCACGAGGTCGGCGTAGGTGGCCAGCACGCCGATGCGCACCTGCCCGGTGCCGGGCAGGCACAGCCCGGGGGCCACGACGGCCCGTCCCCGCGTGACGTCACCCTCGATGGGTTCCATCACGAAGCCGAGCTCGTCGAGGACGTGCGAGGACGGCGCGGGGGCTTCGGGCACGCCGGCACGGTAGCGGCCGCGCTGTAGGCCGTAGAAACCTCCGTTCCGCGGGACACCACCAGGTGGGCGGAATCCCCCGCGTGCGGCTACCGTGGCCCGCGCTGAACCGCCGCTGCCTAGGGAGGGGCCGATGGCCGCCAAGATCCCGCTCGTCGACTACCTCGTCCTCGGCGACGACCCGCACCTGGTCGCCAACGAGTGCACCAACTGCGGTGCCCGCTTCTTCGACCGGCGCAACGCCTGTGCGAGCTGCACCGGCACCGGGTTCCGCCAGGTGCGCGTGCCCAACGAGGGCGAGGTGCGGTCGTTCACGATCGTGGCCTACGCGGCGCCCGGCATCCCTGTCCCGTTCGTCGCTGCCGTCGTGGACTGCGACGGCACGAGCGTCAAGGCCAACCTGGTGAACGTCACACCCGACCCCGAGCACGTCTCGCTCGGCATGAAGGTGAAGCTCGCCACCTACTCCATGGGCGTCGACTCCAAGGGCACCGAGGCCATCGGCTTCGGCTACGAGCCGATCGCCTGACCACCACCGCACCGCACCCGCACCGCTCACACCGGAGGCCAGCACGATGGCGAACGACGACATCTGGATCCTCGGCATCTACATGACCAAGTTCGGGAAGCACCCCGACAAGGACAAGCTCGACCTGTCGTCGGAGGCCGCCCTGGGCGCGCTGGCCGACGCCGGCGTCACCATGAAGGACATCGGCATCCTGGCGCACGGCAACCTCATGGGCGGCGCCAGCGGCCAGACCCTGCAGAAGCAGATCGGCCAGACCGGCATCCCCGTCTACAACGTGGCCAACGCCTGTGCCACCGGCGCCACCGCGCTGCGGACGGCGATCATGGCCATCAAGGCGGGCGAGGTCGACATGGGCCTCGCCGTCGGCGTCGAGAAGATCGCCGGCGCGGGCCTGCTGGCCGGCGGCAGCCGCTCGGCCGACAAGGACGAATGGGAGCCCAACGGCCGCTACGGCGAGATCGCCGCGCTCGACGGCCGCGTCGGCACCGAGACCATGCCCGGCGTCTTCGCCCAGATCGGCATGGAGTACGGCCACAAGTACGGCGGCACCAGCTTCGAGCTCTTCGCCAAGATCTCCGAGAAGAACCACGCGCACTCGACGCTGAACGACAGGGCGGCGTACCAGAAGCGGTTCACGCTCGAGGAGATCATGAACGACGTCATGATCGCCTACCCCAACACCCGGCCGATGTGCTCCGCCAACTGCGATGGCGCAGCCGCGGCGGTGGTGGTGAGCGGGTCCAAGCTGCGCACGCTCTCGCTCGAGCAGCAGAAGCGGGCCGTGAAGGTGTCGGCCTCCATCCTCACCACCGACCCGTGGGAGGAGGCCTGCCAGGTGCTGCCCAACGTCAACACGCTCACCCGCGACGCCGCCCGGCAGGCGTACGAGCAGGCCGGCGTCGGCCCCGAGGACCTCGACCTGGTCGAGCTGCACGACTGCTTCGCCACCGCCGAGCTCGTCCACTACGACAACCTCATGCTCTGCCCCGAGGGCGGCGCGGCCGACTTCTTCCTCTCCGGGGCCACCTGGCGCGACGGCAAGACGCCGGTGAACGTGTCGGGCGGCCTGGAGTCGAAGGGCCACCCCATCTCGGCCACCGGCATCGCCAACATCTGGGAGATCGCCACCCACCTGCGCGGTGAGGCCGGTCAGCGCCAGATCGAGGGCGCCAAGGTCGGCCTGGCCCACGTGATCGGGCTGGGGTCCGCCTGCGGCGTGCACATCCTGGAGAAGGCCGCGGTCTGATCCGTTCCGCGGGCGGGCACGGCGGTACGTCACGCCGTGCCCGCCCGCGGCTCGCGTCGGAGGCCGTTCAGGCGGCCTCCATCGGCGGGAGCTCGCCGAAGAAGCCGACGATGCGCTGGAGGCGGCCGTCGTCGGCCACCTCGCCCACGTCGATCCCCGCGACGGCCACGTCGCCGTCGGCGCGCACCAGCCGCCAGGCGACGCGCACCAGGTCGTGGTGGGCGTCGACGCCGCTCGTCCGCTGGAACCGGTGCTCGGGGAAGCGGGTCTGGACGGCCTCCACCATGGCGCTCAGCTCAGCGTGGCCGTCGGCGCTCAGCAGGGGGTCAACGTAGGAGCCGTCGTCGGTCCAGGCCTTCTCGATGAGGCGGGCGCGGGCATCGGGGTCGCGCTCGTTCCACATCGCCAGGTAGGTGTCGATCGTCGCGGTCACGTCGTGCATGGCACACCTCCGGGGTCGGGGGTTCGCTGTCGAGGAGCACGATGCGCCCCGCGCCGACACGGAAGCGATGACCTGTGAGGTAAGCGACGGGCGGCGCCCGCCGCCGTAGCGTGCGCAGCGATGGCCCTCGTGTCCTCGCCCCCACGGGTCGGCGGCCTGCTGCGCGAGTGGCGCCGCCGCCGCCGGCTCAGCCAGCTCGAGCTGTCGGCCGAGGCCCAGGTGTCGGCCCGCCACCTGAGCTTCGTGGAGAGCGGCCGCGCCCGGCCGAGCCGGGAGCTGCTGCTGCACCTGGCCGAGCACCTCGACGTGCCGCTGCGCGAGCGCAACCACCTCCTGCTCGCCGCCGGCTACGCGCCGCTCTACGCCGAGACGCCGCTCGACGCCGCCGCGATGGCGCCGGTGCGCGACGCGCTGGACACGATCCTGGCCGGGCACGAGCCCTACCCGGCGGTGATCGTCGACCGGCGCTGGGACCTGGTGGCCACCAACGACGCCGCCCGGCGGGTGCTGGCGGCGCGCGTCGCGCCGGCGCTGCTCGGGCCGCCCGCCAACGCGCTGCGGATCAGCCTCCACCCCGACGGCCTGGCGCCGCACATCGTGAACCTGGCCGAGTACAGCGCCCACCTGCGCACGCGGCTGCACCGCCAGGTGGTGCGCTCCGGCGACCCCGAGCTGGCCGCCCTCGAGGCCGAGCTGGCCGGCTACCCGGGGGTGGCGCCCACCGCCGGCGTGGCCGAGCCGGCCGAGCTGCTGTTCGTGCCGCTGCAGCTCCGCGCCGACGACGGGCCGCCCCTCAGCTTCTTCAGCACCCTCGCCACCTTCGGCACGGCCCTCGACATCACGCTCGAGGAGCTGGCCATCGAGGCCTTCTTCCCGGCCGATGCGTCCACTGCCGAGCACCTGCGGGCCGTCGGAGCGCAGCGCTAGCGTCGGCCGCCATGGACGCAGCCACGTCGACGGCGACCACCGGCGAGGAGGTGACGCAGGAGCAGGTGGAGGAGCTGGTCGACCAGCTCCTGCGCGACCACCCCCCTGCCACCACCGACCGGGCCCGGTTCCTCGGTGCCCAGTTCGACCTCGGGCTGGCGTGGGTGCACTTCGACGTGGGCGCGGGCGGGCTCGGCGCCGCTCCCGGTCTGCAGCGGATCGTGCAGCAGCGGATCAGCGAGGCCGGCGGGCCGTCCGCGTGGGGCGCCAACCCCATCGGCGTCGGCATGGCGGCGCCCACCCTCCACGCCTGGGGTTCGGCCGAGCAGCGGGCCATGCTGCGCCCGCTCTTCACCGCCGAGGAGATCTGGTGCCAGCTCTTCAGCGAGCCCGGCGCCGGGTCGGACCTGGCCGGGCTCTCCACCCGGGCCGAGCGCGACGGCGACGAGTGGGTGGTGAACGGCCAGAAGGTCTGGACATCGCTCGGCCACCTCGCCCGCTGGGGGCTGCTGGTGGCGCGCACCGACCCCGACGTCCCCAAGCACCGTGGGCTCACCTACTTCGTGCTCGACATGCAGGCGCCGGGCGTCGACGTGCGGCCGCTCCGCCAGATGACCGGCGACGCCGAGTTCAACGAGATCTACCTCACCGACGTGCGCGTGCCCGACTCGGCCCGGCTGGGCGGTGTCGGCGACGGCTGGCGGGTGTCGCTCACGACGCTGATGAACGAGCGGGTCTCGATCGGGGGCCAGTCCTCGGGCGGGCGCGGCCCCGTGGCGTCGGCGTTGGAGCTGTGGCGAGCGCTGCCGGCCGACGAGCGCGACGCCGTGCGGCGCGACCAGCTCGTGCGGCTGTGGGTCGACGACGCGGTCATCCGCTTCACGGTGCAGCGCGGCGCCCAGGCCCAGGCCCGGGGCGTGCCGGGCCCGGAAGGGTCGATCGCCAAGCTGGCCTCCAGCGAGCTCAACCAGCGGGCCTACGCCTTCTGCATGACGCTGCTCGGCCCCGAGGCCACCCTCTACCCCGGCTACGACGTCGACCGCTTCGCCCGCGAGGCCCAACGCGACGTGCGGGCCGCGTTCCTCCGGTCGCGCGCCAACACCATCGAGGGCGGCACGTCGGAGATCCTGCGCAACATCCTGGGCGAGCGGGTGCTCGGCCTGCCGGGCGACATCCGGGTCGACAAGGACCTCCCCTGGAGCCAGGTGCCGCGTAGCTGACTCGCGTCGCTGACTCGCTCCGGCCATCCGTGGCCGCGTCGCTGACTCGCTCCGGCCATCCGTGGCCTCCGCTCGTGTGCCGCGGCGCCACTCGCGCACCGGTCTCGTGGCCCCGGGTGGCGGCCATCCGTGGCCGCGCATGCAGCACCAACGGTCAGCTGCTCGGGGTGGGCTGGTTGGTCAGGTGCTCGGGTGGTAGGTCGCCCAGAGCTCGGCGGCGAGGCGCTCGAGGTGCTCGCGCACCGGACCGGGGTCGACGACCTCCACCTCGGCGCCGAACATGGCCAGCTCGCCGGCCAGCGAGCGGTCGTGGTAGCCGCCCACCTCGATCTCGACCCGCCCGTCGGGCGCGGTGGGCCCGATGCGCACGCGGGTGCCGAAGATCCAGCCGAGCAGGGGCACGATGCCGGGCGTCGCCAGCGCCCGTGCCCGGGTCCGCCAGCCCTGGCTCTCGACCTCGGCGGTGATGAGCCGCCAGGCCTCCTGCAGGTCGAAGCCCTCGGGGCGGACGACGGGCCGGCCGAGCCGCTCCACCGACTGCACCCGCTCCACGCGGAACGTGCGCAGGCCCGCCTCGGTGTCGCCTACGAGGTACCAGACGTCGCGCTTGCTGGCCAGGCCGAGCGGGTGCACCACCCGGCGGCTGGGGGTGCCGTCCCGGGCCACGTAGCCCAGCTCGATCTGGTCGCCGTCGATCACCGCCCGCTGGATGTCGTCGAGGAACGGCGGCCGGGGCCGCTGCGGTCGCCGGCTCCTGCCCCAGCCCTGCGGGTCGACGACCACCGCGCTGGAGGCCGCCTCGGCCTGGGGGCGCAGCGGCTCGGGGAGCGCCCGCAGGAGCTTGCGGAGGGCGGCCTTCACCTCCGGGGTGGCCGCCGAGGAGGGGCCGGCCACCAGGAACAGCGCCCGGGCCTCGTCGGCGGTGAGCCCGCTCAGGTCGGTGCGGGCCCCGCCCACCAGGTGCCAGCCGCCGTTGCGGCCCTGCTGCGAGTAGACCGGCACGCCGGCCATGCCGAGGGCCTCGAGGTCGCGCCGGGCGGTGCGCTCCGACACCTCCAGCTCCGCGGCGACCTCGGCGGCGGTGACCCGCCCACGGGTCTGCAGGAGCATGAGGATGGCGACGAGGCGGTCGGCGCGCACGAGGGCATGGTGGCACCCTGAACCGGCCAACGCCTGGCCGGTTCAGGCCAGGCCGCCGCCCGGGGCGGGGTCATGGCGCCGGGACGTTGCGCTCCAGCTCGTCGAGCCAGGCCCGGGCGGTGGCGTCGCTCGGCGCACGCCAGTCGCCCCGGGGCGAGAGCGACCCGCCCGAGCCCACCTTGGGGCCGTTGGGCAGCGCCGACCGCTTGAACTGGCTGGTCTCCACGAACCGGTGGAGGAACACCCGCAGCCAGTGCTTCACCGCGGCCAGGTCGTACTCGTGGCGGTCCCCGTCGCGGATCGAGTCGGGCCACACGCCCCGGGTCCGGTCGCCCCAGGCGTGGTGGGCCAGGTAGGCCACCCGGCTCGGCCGGTAGCCGAAGCGGAGCAGGTAGTACAGGTGGAAGTCCTGCAGCTCGTAGGGGCCCACCACGGCCTGCGAGCTCTGCCCGGGTCCCTCGCCGCCCTCCGGCCCCGGCACGAGCTCAGGTGAGATCTCGGTGTCGAGGATGGCCTCCAGCACGCCGGCGGCGGCGCCGTCGAGCTCGCCGGTGTCGATGGTCCAGCGGATCAGGTACTGGATCAGCGTCTTGGGCACCGAGCCGTTGACGTTGTAGTGCGACATGTGGTCGCCGACGCCGTAGGTGGCCCAGCCGAGGGCCAGCTCGCTCAGGTCGCCGGTGCCCACCACCAGCGCGTGGTGCTGGTTGGCCAGGCGGAACAGGTGCGACGTGCGCTCCCCCGCCTGGACGTTCTCGTAGGTCACGTCGTAGAGCGGCTCGCCCCGGGCCGCGGCGTGGTCGAGGTCGGCCAGCATCTGCCGGGCCGACGGGCGGATGTCGATCTCGTGGGCGCTCACCCCCACCGCCTCCATCAGCGCCCTGGCGTTGCCGAGCGTGCGGCTGCTCGTGGCGAAGCCGGGCATCGTGTAGGCCAGCACGTTGGTGCGGGGCAGCCCCAGGCGGTCCATGGTCTTGGCGGCCACGATGAGCGCCTGGGTGGAGTCGAGCCCGCCCGACACGCCGATCACCACCCGCTCGATGCCGGTGGCCTCCAGCCGGGTGCTGAGGCCCTGCACCTGGATCTGGTACACCTCCTCGCACCGGGCGTCGCGCTGGGCCGGATCGGCCGGGACGAAGGGGAACCGGGCGATCTCGCGGCGGAGGGGCACCGTGGTGGTGGGCGGCGCGAGGTCGAAGGCGATGCGCCGCATGGCCCGCACCCGGTCGCGGTGGTCGTGCGCGGCGTCGGCCCAGCTGGTCATCTGCATGCGGTCGTGCAGCAGGCGCTCCAGGTCGACGTCGGCGGTGACGAGGCGCTCGCCGCGCGCGAAGCGCTCGGTCTCGGCCAGCCGCTCCCCGTTCTCGTAGATGAGGGCGTGACCGTCCCAGGCCAGGTCGGTGGTCGACTCGCCGTCGCCCGCCGCGGCGTACAGGTAGGCGCTGATGCAGCGCGACGACTGCGACGCGCACAGCTGGCGGCGGTAGCTCGCCTTGCCGATCACGATGTTGCTGGCGGAGAGGTTCACCAGCACCGTCGCGCCGGCCAGCGCGGCCCACGTGCTCGGCGGCACGGGCGTCCACACGTCCTCGCAGATCTCCACGTGGACGACCAGGCCGGGCAGGCCCGACGGGGTGAACAGCAGATCGGGGCCGAACGGCACCGTGCGCCCGAGGACCGTGATCTCGTCGCGGGTGGCGTCGCGCGCCGCCGAGAAGTACCGCTTCTCGTAGAACTCGCGGTAGTTGGGCAGGAAGCTCTTCGGGGCGACGCCGAGCACCTCGCCCGCGTGCACGACGACGCCGCAGTTGAACAGGCGCCCCTCGCTGCGCAGCGGCGTACCGACGACGATCATGCCGGGCAGGTCGGCCGTGTCGCGCACCACGGTGGCCAGCGCCTCGTCGACGGCGTCCTGCAGCGCGTCCTGGTGGAACAGGTCGTCGGCGGTGTAGCCCGACAGGCCGAGCTCGGGGAAGACGGTGAGCACCGCGTGGTCGGCGGCCGCCCGCCGGGCCAGCGCGACCGTGTGCTGCGCGTTGGTGGCCGGATCGGTCGTGCGCATCCGCGGCACCGCCACGGCGACCCGCGCGAAGCCGTGCCGGTAGAGCGAGTCGAAGGGGGTGGCGCTCACCGCGGGCAGCGTAGAGGCCCCCGGGACGGCACCCGGTAGCGTCCCATCCTCGTGGGGACCCTTCCCGTCCCGATCGGTCCGGGCACGGTGCTCCCGTCGTGGCGCCGCAAGTCCACCGTGGGCCGCCTGCCGCAGGACCCGGTGGCCGAGGTCGTCGCGGCCACGCTCTCGGAGATGCTGCGGGTGGCGTCGGTGGAGCTGCTGTCGTTCCCCGCCGGCGACCCGCCGCCCCCCGAGCCGCACGGGTGGGCCACGGCGAGCGCGGTGGGCGACGGGCCGCCCGGGTGGAAGACGATGGTGACCGTCAAGCTGGTCGGCCGGGCCGCACCCACCTCGGAGCACGACGGCTCGGCCCTGCTGCACCTCCTCAGCGCGTCGGCCACCGCGGCGGTGCGCACGGCGGCCCGCTTCGCCGCCGACGGCGCAGCGGCCGCCGGGCCCGAGCGGCTGTCCCCGGCCCTGCGCCGGGCGCTGCGGGACACGCTGGTGATCGAGGCGCTCACCGCCCACCAGCACTGCGTGACCGACCTCGAGGTGGCCGCCGAGCTGGTGGGCGAGACCGTCGAGTTCCTCATCGAGCTGAGCGGCACCCGCGTCGAGTCGCAGGACCTGACCCACGGCGTCGTCATCACCGACGCGCTGAAGGACGTCCCTCGCCTCTGGGTCAGCTACCCACGCGACCTGCGGGCCGCCAAGCGGGGACCGCTGCTCTTCGACGGCATCCGCTCCGTCCTCCTCGTCGACCCCGAGGGTCGGGCCCGCACGGAGGTGCTGCGCCACCGCCTCGACCGCTTGCCGGCCGCGCCCGAGCCGCCGGCCGCTGAGGCGAGGCGACCGAGCGGCCGCGCCCCCTCGCGCTTCGACCGCGGCTTCCTGGTGGCCGAGGCCAGCCGCCGCCTGGGCGGCCTCGGGTTCTTCCTGCGAGCCGACCGGACCATCTGGGTGTTCGCCGACGGCCAGCCGCTGATGATGCGCCGGGGCGAGCGCTGGACGGCCTTCCCCCTGGAGCTGGCCACCTTCCTGGCCAACGTCATCGGCACCAGCGCGGCCGGCCCGCTGGTGGTCGCCGCGGCGTTCATCGTCTCGGCCACGCCCGGCCATGGCGCCATCCTGGCCATCGTCGAGGGCCCCGACGGCCTCGACGGCGTGGTGCCGCAGAAGGACCGCTACGACCTGCGCGACGACGCCGACCCGGACGCCATGCGGGTGGAGACCCGCCTGCACCACCTGATCGACGCCAACGAGCTCGACGAGGAGGTGCTGGCTCGGCTGGCCACGCTCGACGGCGCCACCATCGTCGACCGGGACGGGCGCCTGCTGGCCTACGGCGCGGTGGTGTCCAGCTCCGACAGCCAGCACGAGGGCGCCCGCACCGCCGCGGCCCGCTCGCTGTCGCGCACCGCCGAGGTCGTGCTCAAGGTGTCGGCCGACGGCGACATCACCGTGTTCCAGCAGGGTGCGGTGATCGCCACGCTGCTGGGCTCCGCGCTGGAGGGCTAGTCGCCGCGGACGGCGAGGCTCACCGCTCCCAGGCTTCGAGCAGGCCCAGCCACACCTCGCTCACCGTGGGGAACGAGGGGACGGCGTGCCACAGCGCGGCCCGGGGCACGGCGGCGGCCACGGCCACGGTGGCCGCGTGGAGCAGCTCCTGCACCTGCGCGCCCACGAAGGTGGCGCCGAGCACCACGTCGCGGTCGGCGTCCACCACGAGCTGGCTCGACCCCTCGGGCACCGAGCCCAGGAGCGACGTGCCGGACACGCTCCCGGTGGGCACCCGCAGCGCCCGCGCCGGCAGCCCGGCCGCCCGCGCCGCCTCCTCGGTGAGGCCCACCGCGGCGACCTGCGGGTCGGTGAACGTCACCCGCGGCACGGCGGTGTGGTCGGCCCGAGCCGCCACCTCCCGGCCGAGGATGACGTCGGCGGCCACCCGGGCCTGGTACTTCCCCATGTGCGTGAGCAGGCTGCGGCCGTTGCAGTCGCCGACGGCGAACAGCCAGCCGCCGTCGACCCCCCGGGCCCGGAGCTGGTCGTCGACCTCGACCGGCCGCCCGGGCTCCAGGCCGACGACCTCGAGGCCGAGGTCGCCCGTGGCCGGCGTCCGGCCGGTGGCCACCAGGAGCTGGTCGGCGGTGAGCGTCGTGCCGTCGTCCAGGGTGACGGTGACGGTGGCGTCGTCGCGGGCCACCCGCTCGACGCGCGTGGAGGTGCGCACGTCGATGCCCTCGGCCTCGAAGGCCGCTCGCAGCTCGGTGCTGGCGAAGGGCTCCTCCCGGGCGAGCAGCCGGGGCCCGCCCTCGAGCACGGTCACCTCGCCCGACCCCAGCCGCCGGAAGGCCTGGGCCAGCTCCACGCCGACCGGGCCGCCGCCGAGCACCAGCAGCCGGGGCGGCACCGCCTTGGCCTCGGTGGCCCCGCGGTTGTCCCAGGCCTCCGCCTCCGCCAGGCCGGGCACGGGTGGGCGGGCGGCCCTCGTCCCGGTGGCCAGCACCACGGCGCGGGAGGCCACCAGCCGGTGCACGGTGCCGTCGACGGCCGTCACGTCGACCGTGCGCTCCCCGGCCAGCCGGCCGGTGCCCCGCACCAG
>Ga0182742_1005038_pt1 | contig 11464 bp, 10 predicted proteins | sample eDN5th37CBELigMG_FD_128880 | JGI IMG/M metagenome (GOLD analysis project Ga0182742, IMG submission 128880) | Enriched Miracle-Growth compost microbial communities from Emeryville, California, USA - eDNA 5th pass 37_C BE-Lig MG (version 2)... ... | reverse complement strand
TCTACTTTATATTCTTTTGCCAAATAATCAATATCCTTGGCAAGTGTAGACGGATTGCATGATACATAAACAAATTTTTTCGGTTTTACTTTTTTGATGGCATCCAGCAGTTTGCGGTCGCAGCCAGTTCTCGGCGGATCTACTACTACAACATCCGGTCTAAAGCCCTCTTCCACCCATTTGGGCAGCCAGTATTCCGCTGTGCCTGTAACATATGTGGCATTTTTAATATTATGGCGGGCTGCGTTTTGCTGTGCATCTATTACTGCTGCTTCAATTGTATCCATGCCGCGGACTTCGCTTGCGCCATCTGCTAGCCATAAACCAATTGTGCCTACACCACAGTAGGCATCGGCGATTTTTTCTTTGCCTGTTAAATTTGCCGCTGTTTTCACTTCATCATATAATTTTACGGTTTGAATCGGATTTAATTGAAAAAATGCTCGTGCCGATAATTCAAAGTTTAGGTCTCCTAATGTTTCTTGGATTACTTCTTCTCCGCTTAAATGCAATGTTTTTTCGCCAAAAATAAGGGACGTTTTATTGCCGTTAATATTTTGCACCAATGATTTGACCTCAGGCAGCCTTTTTTGGATTTCTGCCATAATCATTTTTTTGCGCGGCACTTCCTTTTGTGTCGTAATAAGCACTACTTGCACTTCTCCTGATTGAAAGCCTGCCCGTGTCACAATCGTGCGGACAATTCCTTTTTGAGTTCGTTCGTTATAAATAGGAACATTCAGTTCTTCTAGTATTTTTCTTACTTCCTCTGATACTTTATTGGTTAATGGATGCTGAACCATGCAGTTCTGCACAGGAACAAGACGGTGGGAATCTATTCCATATAATCCCGCAATAATTTTCCCATTTTTTTGCTGGCCGATTTGAAATTGGCTTTTATTGCGATAATTCCATGGTTCCTCCATGCCTATTGTTGGACGAATATCTAATTTTTCCACATTTAGCTTTGTGTGCCGTTCCAAAGATTGAAGAACAATGTCTCTTTTTTCCTTCAGCTGCTGATCATATGCTAAATGCTGCAGCTGACATCCGCCGCACTGTTCATAAATTGGACATGGAGCTTTTACACGGAAGGGAGAGGATTTGCGGATCTTTTTCACTTTTCCTTCTGCAAATTTAGGCTGCACTTTTGTTGCTTCGACCACCACTTCTTCACCAGGAAGGGCCCCAGGAACAAATACCACTTGGCGTTTAAAGTAGCCTACACCTTCTCCATTAATTCCCAAACGTTTTATTGTCAACGGAAAGGTTTGTCCTTGCGTCAATTTTACCGAATTTGTTTGCTGATTTTCTTTCATTCATCATACCTCTACATTATCTATAAAAATTTTATTACTTTTTATCATGACACTATTCTTTTAATACTAATACTTCTTTGGCTTAATATCCAGTAAAGGTGAAAAGTAAAATCCTCCAGAATGGGGCTGGAGGATTTTATTCTCAGTTTTACTCTGTTTATTTTTAGTTCTGCTAAATTTATTTTCAATTTTTCTTATTTATCGATTTTTCGATAAAAATCGACATGAACCAGACTTCTTCTTAATTAACCATCTCTTGCTTTATGCTTATATCATCCAAACTTTTGAAAGTATATCCTCGTTTCTTTAAATCTTTAATTGCTTGTTCCAGCGCATCTGCATTATCCTTCGAAACCGTATGCAAAAGCAAAATGCATCCTGGATGGACTTGTGCCATAATGTTATCATAGCTGTATTTCCATCCCTTTTGCTGGTCCGTTTTCCAATCCACAAAAGCGAGTGACCAGAATACTTGTGTATAGCCCATTTCTTTTGCTATTTTTAATGTTCTTTCACTAAAGATCCCTCGCGGCGGACGCAAATAAGTCATGCCCTTTTTTCCTGTTAATTTTTCTGTTTCCGCAACAACACTTTCTAATTCCGTTTTTAGCTTTTCATCTGATACTTGAGTAAAATCTGGATGGTGATATGAATGGTTTCCAATTATATGTCCTTCATTTGCCATTCTTTTCACTAAATCAGGAGCTGTTTTTAAATAATGCCCTGTAATAAAAAATGTGCCAGGCACTTTTTCCTTTTTTAAAACATCTAAAATTTTTCCTGTATAGCCATTTTCATAGCCATTATCAAATGTTAAATATAATACTTTTTTATCTGTATTTTCTTTATAATACGATCCATATTTAGACAGAAGATCATCTAATTCTTTTCCCGCCTCTGCTGGTGTTTCATTTACTGCCTTTTTGAATCCCCAATGAATTGGCTGATTTGACACAGCACTCGCTGGAGCTAAATTAATTCCGAAAAACAAACATAGCACAAAACCATATCTCAAAATATGCTTCACCTTTTCTCCTCCTTACACAATCTTTTTCTTATTGTTTGTGATGAAAGAGAAAAAATGCTTGGATATAAATAGCAAAAAGCAGCGCTGTCTAGCCGCTGCTTAAAGCCCTTTATTTGTAAACTGGATCTTTGAACTGAGCAAGCTTTTCCAAAGAAGATTGTTCGACATCTTTATGCAAGGAATTTCCATGCGAATCCATTGTCACAACCGCTTTAAATCCTTCCACTTTTAAATGCCACATTGCTTCTGGAATTCCAAATTGCATTAAATCGACGCCTTCTACAGATTTGATGCAATCTGCATAGTATTGGGCTGCACCGCCAATTGCATTTAAATAAACACCGCCATGTTCTTCTAATGCTGTTAATGTTTTTGCACCCATGCCGCCTTTTCCAATTACTGCCCGAATGCCAAATTTTTTCATGATATCTCCTTGATAAGGCTCTTCTCGGATGCTTGTTGTCGGACCTGCTGCTTTGACATGCCATTTGCCATCTTCATCCTTCAGCATAACCGGTCCACAATGATAAATAATTTGGCCATTTAAATCAATAGGAGCATCATTTGTGCTTAAGTATTTATGAATGGCATCTCTGCCCGTGTACATCATGCCATTAATTTGCACTACATCGCCTACTTTTAGCTTGCGGATATCTTCTTCCCTAATTGGAGCCTGCAATGTGATGACATCTTCTTTATCAGCAGAAGGATTTTGCCCATGTTCTTTGCTGAAATCGATTTTTTCTCCCTCTTGATATTTCCACTCTGCGATTTCCCCACTATCTGCATTTACTTTTACAGCAAGTCGGCGAAATGCCCAGCAGTTGTATGCAACGGATACAAAAAAGCTTGCGGGAATTCTATTCATCACGCCAATTTTGCAGCCCAAAAGCGTTGTTTCTCCGCCAAATCCCATTGTACCAATGCCAAGCTTATTGGCATTTTCCAAAATATACTCTTCCAATTCTGCCAATTCAGGGATTGGGTTCGTATCATCTACCGAGCGGAAAAGCTGCTCTTTCGCTAAATCATAGCCAGCCGAACGGTCTCCCCCAATGCCTACACCAATAAACCCAGCGCTGCAGCCTTGTCCTTGCGCTTGGTAAACAGAATGCATAATGCATTTTCTAATGCCATCTAAATCTCGGCCAGCTCTCCCTAATCCTTCAAGCTCACATGGCAGGCTATATTGAATGTTTTTGTTTTCGCAGCCTCCGCCTTTTAAAATCAGCGCTAATTCAATATAATCTTTTTCCCACTGCTCAAACTTAATCACAGGAGTGCCTGCTCCTAAGTTATTGCCGCTGTTTTCCCCCGTTAATGAATCAACAGAATTCGGTCTTAGCTTGCCATTTTTTGTGGCCAATTCCATCGCTTCATAGATAGCCGCTTTAATCTCAAGCTGATTTGTTTTAATTGGTGTTTTTATTTTAAATGTCGGCAAACCAGTATCTTGACAGATTGGCGATACTTCCTCATCCGCCATGCTGATATTTTGCGTGATGGTCGCTAAGCTCATGGCTGAACGTGTACCAGCGCTTTCTAATGCTTTTGCCTTTTTAATCGCTCTGCGCACATCTTTTGGAAGATTTGTGGAAGTTTCCACAATCAATTGATAGATGCTTTGCTTTAAATTATCCAAATACATTTTGCTCTTCCCCCTTAAGAACCCAAACCATTAATTTTAAATGCCATCTGCCCAAATATTCAAAAAAACTTCCTATTAAAAAGTATACTCTTCTTCAGGAAATGTGAGAAGCAATATGCAATCGTTTTCAATCAATAATATGTTATTTTCTATGAAAAACTTATTTATCTTTTTTAGAAAGAAGGGCCATTTTCACATAGATCCTAAACCTTTCGAAAAAAAATAAAACCCAAAGATGTCTCTTGGGCTTCAAAATATAAATGGAATTCATTTTGCCAAATTTCCAAGCGCTTAAAAAGCCCAAATATATCACTTGGGCCAGGTGCTTTTTATAGCTCTCTATGTTTAAACTCATTGCATTTTGATTCAATATCATCAATCATTTCAATTAAGCGGTCAATATCTTCTAATTCCGCTTCTTCTGGATCGATTGCATCCAATACCTCTAAAAACATATTTAATCTTGTTTTCAAAAAATCTACTTGTTCATTTTTACCTGTAATAGAATTGCCCAATATATTTCTCTCCCTTCACTGCTGTATCCATCCTATCGAATTTTTTAGCTTTCGGCAATATTTTCCCGATTCTTTCCTCTTTATAGATTGGCACATTTTTTATATTTTTACACATGCAAGTAACTTTTTCTACTGACAAAAAAAACACCATCATGATTGAATAATCCTGATGGCCATTTATGATAGACTATTAATAACATGCATTTTCCAAACATAAGCATTTAAAGAGCAGGATGACTATTTACCATCCGATTGCCTTGAACAGCAGGAAGATTCTCTTCATCCTGATGCTTAGTTGATTCCAAATTTGGCATAACAGTATTGCCAGCTTCTTTTATTTTTCCTGTAATTGATTTTATTTCGCCCTTGGAATGCTGCAGAGTATCCATTGTTTCTTGTTTAATTTCTTTTACATCGCTAGTCCGTGCAGAAACCGTCCGCTGTATCTGTTCATAAAGGGCCTGTCCATCACGTAAGGCATCTTTTAATATCGCTTGCGCATAATGAAGCTTTTCACTGATCTGTTCTTTTGCTTCTTTTGGATTTTCTTTTATTTCATAAAACAGTTTTCCTGAGTTAGTTTTTATATTCTCAAATTTCCCCAAAACATTTTTCCTTGTAGTCGAATCGAGGAGAGAAAATGCAGTACCAATGAGTCCACCTATTACCATACCAGTCATTAATTTATTACGCTTTGCGTTAGACATATAAGCCATCTCCTTTTTTCAGTCTTGTTGTTCTTTTCCCTGCTCGACAGATTTTAAACAAAAAAAGAGTTTGACATTACGATATTTTCGCTCAATAATGACTAAAGATTTTAATGAAGAAAGAGCAATATTATGATTTCGATAGGAGTAATTAACATGAATAAACAAATAACCAAACTTAAAAGCACTCCCAAAAATGATGCTTGGGAGGCTTATCTTGATATTGAAAATTATGGCAGGTCAACTCTTTCAAGTGTTGAATTTACTACAACTAATCTCTGCAATATGAGATGTGCCCATTGTGCTGTAGGTCAATTACTTACTCACAAAGATGCCCCAGCACTTCCTATAGAATTATTACTACAGAGACTAGATGAGATACCAACATTAAGAACAATCAGTATTACAGGAGGAGAGCCTATGCTTTCCTTAAAGTCAGTACAAAACTATGTGTTGCCTTTATTGAAATATGCTCACAACAGAGGTATCTATACTCAGATAAATTCTAACCTAACACTAGACCTAGACAGATATCTGATGATAGCACCTTACTTAGATGTATTACACATTTCCCATAACTGGGGAACAGAGGATGAATTTATAGATGTAGGCTTTGCCATGATGAATAGAAAACCTACTAGGGAACAGAGAAAAGCAATGTTTGACAGAATTATTACTAATTCTAGAGCATTGTCTGACTTAGGAGTTTTAGTTTCTGCTGAAACTATGCTAAACAGAAGTACTTTACCTCATTTAGAAAAAATTCATAAGCAGATAGTAGAGGATATGGGATGTAAAAGGCATGAGATTCATCCTATGTATGAGAGTGGATTTGTTGCTATGAATACACCTAACAAGTCACAGGATTCATTAAATTCTATATACCCATCTGACTTTGCTTCAACCCTAGAAACTCTTTCTTTAGAAGAGATTAGAGAAAGCATTAACCATCTTTTAGATATTCGTGATGAAAATGTCTGGATGCTCTTTGGAACCCTGCCGTTTTATCCATGCAACAGCAAAAAAGAAGATCTTGACCTTTTAAATCGCTTATACAATACAAAAAATGTAACTGTACGTAATGATCCTGATGGCCGTTCTCGCTTAAACGTTAATATTTTTACTGGGGATGTCATCGTCACAGATTTTGGTGATACACCCGCATTAGGAAACATTAAACATGATCATTTAGAGGATATCTTCCAAAAATGGATGCAAACAGATTTAGCGTCTTCCCTTAATTGCCACTGTCCAAGTGTCCGCTGCTTAGGACCAAATGTATTAGTGAAAAACAGCTATTATCAAGGCGTAGACTTTTCTGTAAGAAAAGCACTTATTTCTAGATAACAAAAATTCTTCAAATAAAGTTCTGACCACCTAGATTTTTCGTTTCTCTTACTCTCCCTTAAGAGGGGAATTGGAAAAATCGTGAAGGCATGATAAAATTCAGAAACCCAAAAATGGATGCAGTTTTCACCTATTGCATCCATTTTTTGTTACTATTATCTTGGTTTATCACTTGCTACGAATCCAAATGATACATGATCCTGCACTGGAATCCATGCGCCAATGCCTTGTGATGTCACATTTTTAACAACAATTGTTTTTTTACTGCCTTTTAACATTAAATACACTTCTCCATACGTAACTTTTCCTTTTTCATTTACTGCTGGTGCATAGCCGTATAAATAGCCAAGCTTTTTGGCTGGAATATTATAGACATGGTCTTTTTTTGTTCCAACTCCAATTACTGTTTCAAATCCAAGAGATAATCCAGAATTTTGTGTTGCTTTGACTAGCATCATTTTCTTCACTTCTTCTGCACTTGGGATTTTTGCTGTTAAACCGCCTCGAACAATTTTTTGCACCTCTTGTACATAATGTATTTGATAAGGCGCTTTTCCCCCTCTGTTATCATAAAAATTTGTATTGATTTTTTGATATTCCCAATTTGGAGCTGTTTCCGTTGATTCATAATTAAGAGGCCATTGCCCCAAATATACAATCGCTTTATATCCAAGAGCAAATGGAGTACTATTTACTGTACTTTCATTCAGCATACGGATTAAATCGGGATTTTCAATTTTTACTTTGGATGAATTAATCAGCTCCTGCGTCAATTCACTCGGCTGCAGTCTAGGCATGTCTTGCGCTGGGTTTGGATATGTATTTTCCTTTGCAATATTGGTAACCGAGTTTGGAATAACAACTAAATGGGATTTTTCCTTATCTGCTTGTTTCTTTTTATCTTTTTCAGCAGAGACAGGCGTCAAAATAGTCAGCATCATGATAAAAATGAATAGGACAGTCGAGATTTTTTTTATCAAGGTAAGAACTCCCTTCCAATACAATAACTATCAATCATCTATAGTTATTTTCTTCGGAGTTCTGGCTTTCTATCCATCTTTTTTTATTTAATTGATAATTTATTCATAATGCCATGGCAGTAAGGATGAAAAAATTGAATGGCAGGCCCAATTCCAAATGCAATAATAACGGTTCCTACACCAATTGGCCCATTCACAAGCAGTGCAAATACAAGGGCAAGCACTTCTCCTATTAGTTTTGCTGCCATAATATTTAAGCCGAACTTTTTTTGAACGCTTACCATAAAATGATCAATCGGATTTAAGGGGAAGCTTGCTTGCAAGTAAAGAGCAATCCCTAAACCAACAATCAGTAACCCTACTATTAAAAGGATCAGCTGATTGAAAAAATAAAAATAATTAAAATAATGAAGCAAGTGCGCCATCCAGAAATCAACAAAAAAACCTAAAATAAACACCGTAAATAAGGACAAGAGCTCTGGTTTTTTCCTCATAAGATATGCGTTAATAAAAATTAAAAGGATGCCGATAATGACAATCCAGCTTCCAATGGTTAGACCAATCATTTGAGACAGACCAACATTTAAAGCGTCCCAAGGACCTGCTCCCAAATTTGCCTTTATTGTCAGAGTAGCTCCAAATGACAGTATTAATAGCCCTATACTATAAAAAATGCTTCGATAAAATAATGCCATCTTATTCTCTCCCTCTTAAGTACTTGTCCTTAATACATATGCATAACTGGCCGGCATCTTGAATAAAATTTAAAAAATAAATAGTCTGAATATTTACATTTATTAAAAATTATATTATAATAAAGTTATCAAATAAAAGGAGGGCAGCTAGTCAGATCGCTTTTTTACATCATAAAAAGGAGGAAAAAAATAATTTTAATAGCTCATCAATCATCTAGTGGTGTATATACATTAACAATTTGTAAAGGTTGGTGATCCGATGGAAGCGACTTGATTTACTCCCTAAAGAAAACATAGGAACGATTTAATATACTTATCTTAAAATCGAATAGAAAGGATGATTTATCACAAAAAAGCCAATTCGCTGTAAAAAAGCGAATTGGCTTTTGTTTTGCTGGGCCGCAATTGGCAGAAAACTCTATTTTCTGCCAATGCCTCTCAACTATAATAAATAGAATCCAATGCCCATGATTACATATGCTGCAAGCAATGTGGCACCTTCAAACCAGTTTGTTTCTCCATCATTAGAAATAATGACCATTAACAAAACAGATGCAGCCATGGAGACAAGCTCCGGCAAAGTAAACACAAGCGACAATGAAGATGAAAAGAACAAAGATATAAGGACAAGCACGGGTGCCACAAACATCGCTACTTGCAATGTGGATCCGATAGCGATCTCTACCGCTATATCCATTTTATTCTTGTAGGCCATTAATACAGCTGATGCATGTTCTGCAGCATTTCCTACAATGGCAACAATAATAATCCCAATAAATAGCTCTGTCCAGCCAAAGGATTCCGCGACTACTTCAAATGTATGTACTAAGTTCTCAGAAACATAGGCTACAGCTAATGTTGCAATAGCTAATATGGTGATGCTTTTTTTTACAGACCATTCTGGCTCTTCCTCATGTGCATGCTTATTTTCTCCTTCTGTCTGATAAACGCCTCGATGAGTAACCAATTTAAAAAACAATGCTGCTATATATAAAAGAATAAGAATAATGGAAATTCCTACACTTAAAGCTTGTGTTTCTTGTTCTGTCATCGAGATAGAGAATACTTCTGGTATTACAAATGCTACAATAACAGCAAACATTAGTAATCCAGAATTATGCCTTGCATCAAATACATTATAATGCTGCCTTTTGTACTTAACCCCGCCAATAAAAAACGAAAGCCCCGCAACAAGAAGCAAATTGCCAAGTACAGAACCAGTTAAAGATGCAAGCACTACTTCTGTCAGCCCTTCTCGCAGGGCAAAAATAGCAATAATCAGTTCCACAGCATTGCCAAATGTTGCATTAAGCAGCCCGCCAATTCTTGGTCCTGCAACAATCGCCAAGCTTTCTGTCGCTCTTCCCATAAAACTTGATAGAGCAATAATCGTCAAACAATATACAATAAACATTAAAATGCTCGGCAAATGCATAAGAGACCCAATAATCGATAATGGCACACCTATAAAAGCTGCAAGCATAAAAATTTTATTTACCACATTATCCTCTTCCTTTCCCTATTTCAAATTTTAATTTCCCCAGTTTTTCAGAAGCTAAACATTGTATGGACAAGAATCCCTTCTTCCAAATCTCACCACTTATTTTAGCATAGTTTAGCTTATTGAAAAGAAGGATAAAAATAAAAAGAGTAGACATTATAGTAGTAGACTAGCCCTAATAAGGAGTGTTGCATTTTGACGAAGGAAAAAGTTATTCATCTATTCAATAATCATAAAATCGGCTCATTGGCTACGATTAAAGACAATAAGCCATACAGTCGATTTATGCTCTTTTTCGCTAAAGATTTAACCTTGTATAGCGCAACAAATAAAAAAACGCATAAAGTCGATACCATGGAAGAAAACCCTCAGGTTCATATATTGCTCGGCCTTGAAAACGGCGGCTATACGGGGGCCTATTGCGAAGTAGAAGCAAACGTAGAGATTGATGAGACGCCGGAAAACAAAAAGGCCTTTTGGTCTGAGCAATTAAGCAATTGGCTCACTGGTCCAGATGATCCTAATTATGTTCTCCTTAAATTCAAGCCAAATAAAATCCGCTATTTTGCCGATACTGGAGCAGACGCAGAAGAAATTTCTTTCTAATTCTTATTTGCTTCAACGATTCAAAAGCATGTTTATTTTTAGACATGCTTTTTTGTTTGCAAACAAACGCTTTTCCAGTTACTATCTTTTAGGGACACTAAATTTTTCAGCTATGATTTTAGCTTTGGGAGAGTATAAATTTATGGAAAGCAAAAAATTTTGGATATTAATTATGCTTGTTAGCATTTCCGGTTTTAGCCAAGGCATGCTCCTTCCTCTTATTTCCGTTATTTTCGAACATGATGGTATTGCTTCTACATTAAATGGATTAAATGCGATTGGTTTGTATATTGGCATTTTGCTTATTTCCCCCTTTATGGAATACCCGCTCCGCAAATTCGGCTATAAACCAGCCATTTTAGTTGGAGGATTAATGGTTATTATAGCTCTTGCCCTTTTTCCATTATGGAAATCCTTTTGGTTTTGGTTCTTTTTGCGCCTAATGATTGGCATTGGCGACCATTCTCTGCATTTTGCTACTCAAACTTGGATTACTTCCCAATCAGAAGAAGCAAAACTGGGGAAAAATATCTCCTTATACGGATTATTTTTCGGCATTGGTTTTGCCGTTGGTCCTATGCTTGCTCCACTAGTTAAAATAAATGAATCATTGCCATTTATTCTTTCTTCCGTTTTATGTTTAAGTGCATGGGTGTTTGCTTTCTTTATTGCAAATGATTTCCCTGAACAAACAATTGAAATAAATTCTTTCAAAGAAACCATCAAACGTTTTGCTCATACACTGAAATATACTTGGATTGCTTTGCTTCCTCCATTAGCATATGGTTTTTTGGAATCCAGCCTAAATTCTAGCTTTCCTGTTTATGGACTGCGAATTGGCATGGAATTAGTTCATATTTCTCTGCTTTTAACCTTATTTGCTGTTGGAGCAATTATTTTTCAGCTTCCGCTCGGCATATTGAGCGATAAATATGGGCGCAGAAAAATATTGATAACTATTTTATTTAGTGGTTTTATTTGTTTTTTTGCTGCAAGTCTAGCCGAGGATTTTCTGCCGATTATTTCCCTGCTTCTTTTTCTTGCTGGCATGAGTGTTGGCTCAACCTTCTCTCTTGGTGTCAGCTATATGACAGATCTTGTTCCTTCTAGTCTTTTGCC
>Ga0182742_1005037_pt1 | contig 11465 bp, 14 predicted proteins | sample eDN5th37CBELigMG_FD_128880 | JGI IMG/M metagenome (GOLD analysis project Ga0182742, IMG submission 128880) | Enriched Miracle-Growth compost microbial communities from Emeryville, California, USA - eDNA 5th pass 37_C BE-Lig MG (version 2)... ... | reverse complement strand
AGTATGAATCGTGATCCGTATTATCCGGCAATGTGTTATGCCGCTCCTGCCCGTCCATGCGAACGAATCTTCCCGTATTGCTCTTCTCTGCCGTGCTAGGGCTTGCCTTAGGAGCCGGTGTGTTCACGTTCATCTATGCGAAGGGCTTCTCCTACCTGACCAATGACCCGGCAGCCTGCGCCAACTGCCATGTCATGGACGCCTACTACGACGGGTGGCTCAAGGCAAGCCACCACAGTGTTGCGGTCTGCAATGATTGCCACACCCCGCATGACTTTGTGGGGAAATATGTGACCAAGGCCTCCAACGGTTTCTGGCATTCGTTTGCCTTCACGACCGGAGAATTTCCCGACCCGCTCCGGATAAAACCCTCGAACCGTGAGGTCACCGAGCAAACCTGCCGCTACTGTCATCAAGAGATCGTATCCGCTATCGACACCGGCCCGCACCTGACCGGAACCGGCCGGACTTCCAGCCGGCCGGAGGCCGGGGAGACACTTTCTTGTATTCGCTGCCACGCTACAGTAGGCCACTGGGTCCGGTAGCCTTTTCCTGAACAGGTAGAATACACGTATCCATGGTTGACCGCTATCGAGATTCCAGGTTTTCGCCTCGCGGTTGGCAGCGTTATCGCTGGCTGATCATAATCGTGCTCGTTGCACTCGCCACGGTGGGCGTGCTCGCTCTGCTTACGAACATCATGGAACGGCAGGCAGAGGCGCTCAATCCGTTTTACCGTGTCGTCGAGCTTACCGACACGACCACCGATGCGGCCACCTGGGGCAAGAATTTTCCGCTTCAGTACGATGACTATCTCCGCACCGTAGATATGACGCGCACGCGCTATGGTGGTAGCGAGGCCATGCCGCGTCAACCTACGACGGAGGATCCTCGCGAGATCGTCTCCGGCTCCCGGCTGGAGGAAGATCCCCGGCTCATTCGATTCTGGGCCGGATACGCCTTTGCCGAAGATTTCCGCGAAGAACGCGGCCACGCCTACATGCTCAGTGACCAGGTCTATACCCGGCGGCAGGTCGTGGCCCAGCAGCCCGGCACGTGCATTCACTGTCACGCTTCTGTCTACGTGCCCTACAAAAAGATCGGCGAAGGCGACCTCATGCGCGGATTCGAGCTAGTCAATCAGATGCCCTACGCCGAAGCACGCGAACTCGTAACGCATCCCGTCTCGTGCATCGACTGTCACGACCCTGAGACGATGCAACTTCGCGTAACACGCCCCGGATTCATCGAAGGTATACGCTCCCTGAAGCATACCCAGGGCATTGAGGACTACGACGTAAACCGGGACGCTACCCGACAAGAGATGCGCAGTTTCGTCTGTGGCCAGTGCCACGTTGAATACTACTTCGAGGGGCCGGAGAAGCGGCTGGTGTATCCCTGGAGCAAGGGGCTCAAGGCCGACAGCATCCTTGCGTACTACGAGGAGAACGGGCATAAGGACTGGACACATGCGACCAGCGGAGCACCCGTCCTCAAAGCACAGCATCCCGAATTCGAACTGTACAATCAGGGGATTCACGCACGGTCCGGCGTGGCGTGTGCGGACTGCCATATGCCCTACAAGCGGGAAGGCGCTATGAAGATCAGCGACCACTGGGTGCGCAGTCCGCTCCTCAACGTCAACAACGCGTGCCAGACGTGCCACAAATGGCCGGAAGAGGAACTCATTCAACGCGTGCATACGATCCAGGACCGTACTTTCGAGCTTCGCAACATCGCCCTCGACGCCGTGCTCCAACTTACCGATGCCATTGGTACGACCGCACGAGCCGACAGCACCAACCCGAACCTCGCACCCGCCCGCAATTACCAGCGTAAGGCACAGTTCCTGACCGACTTCATCGAGGCGGAAAACTCGATGGGCTTTCATGCCGACCAGGAGGCCGCTCGTATCCTCGCCAATGCCATCAACTATGCGAGACTGGGCCAGGCAGCCTTACAGGGCCATCCCCTGCCGGAAACGTCGAGCCCCCGCTTGCCACCGCCCCAGACTGTTACACCCGCTGCGCGCTGATGTCCGGAAAGGCGAATCGGATTTCACGTCCGATCCCAGTCATCCTCGGCCCACAGTGGTTGATACTGAGATACAGGCCCGGTATCAACCACTACTGTCGGATGGATTTCTTTTCGGGGCGGGTAGCCTCGGATGATAAGGGCAATCGCCGCACTGACCGGTGCGAAGCTCAGCCAGGCGGCTATGTCGAAGGCCCATCTCCCGCTCAGGGCAATGGGCCATAACGGGCTGAGCGGAACGAGCGAGGTGAGGACCGCACACACCGCAGCATAGAACCAGACAGCACCCCGGGTGACCGTGCGTCCCCACACGTATTCGGCGGCTGCTACGAGGCCAAGCGAAACGAAACCCAGCAACATCAGGTGCAGGTAGAGGATACGCATGCCATGTAGATCCGCCCACCAGATGCCGGGCAAAAGCCCGCTTACCAGCTGGCCCACTGCCTTCAGCGCCAGCATGAGAAGTGGAATGCACCATACCCATCTCCGCTCATCCGTTGCAGCCGGCCACAGCTGGGTCACGTTCGCCAGTAACCCGATGGCTACCAGAATCCCAGCTACCCGCGCAACTATTGCCAGACCGGACGGCACCAGCACCGACGGCATACCCAGTGCGAACGTGAACGGCAAACCGATACAAAGCAGGTAGATACTCCAGTGCCCACCGGTTCGGCCTCCCCCCAGGAGAGCATAGTGCGCCAGCCCCAGCACAGCCAGCACGAACCATCCTTCCGAAAAGAAATCGAGGAAAACGTGCGTGAGCGCAGATGTCCACACGTCGCTTTGAATGCCGAGCGGTTTCAGCAGCGCCAGTCCTCCCGCCCCAATAGTGGCGAGTATCAGGAACGTGAGTGCGACATCCCAGAGCAGGTGTCCCTGTGTACGCCGGATGCCTCTGGAGGCCCGAACATACCACACCACGAACGCATACCACGCCCCCATATTCAACGTTGAGCCTATTACTGCGATGGGAAGGCGTTTCTCGCCGATGGCTACCGGAGTGTATCCGAACAGGAGAAAGAGCGGATACGAAAGCATCGCTGCGGCAAAGCATCCGGCGAGCACCCGGTTCATCCTGGCTGGTAATTCGACGTTCATCCCGCCGTGCAGCCCACGGGCGATGAGCGCAAAGAGAAGCGGAGTCACCCATCCGAAATACATGAGGTGAGAGTGAGCGTGGCGGATATTCGTCAGGTCGAATCCCGCCGTCCACCCATGCGCCAGGCCCATCCTGTACAGGGCACCGGTACTACCGGCCAGAACGAACACGGCCAGGGCGCTCCACCACACCCAGGTCAATCTGACGTCGCGCACCTTCCTCTGCTCCACAACATCTTGTGTGAATAGGTGTTGTCGTTTCATGGCTGTCGTGAACCTCTCCGGTGTTTGTTGACCGTTCTACCAGACCAGGCTCAAACGTCTCCCTGTTTTAATACAAATAAGTCCTATTTCTCTCCGTCTTCATGTTGATAGTGAATCCTTTGGCAAACACCTCCAGTAGACCCACATAGATTTAAGACACATAAGTCTTAAATCAAAGATGGATCCGGAAACTGTGTTAGTGACATGGCCGGATTCAGGAATCGGGGAGCCAGCCCCCTATTTAAGACCAAAAACTCCCAATATATGACAACGGAGGCGGTTATGAAACGCTATATACCCAGAAACACACGCTGGATCGCCCTGAGTGCCCTCGTTCTCGCGGCCGTGCTGGTCCTGTTCGCCGCTGGGTGGACGGTTATTAAAAAGAATCCGACACCTCCGGTAAACGCTACTCCAACAGCAACGACAGCCGGCGACTACACCGTTCAGCCGCGCCTCCGGGGTCACGTGGCAAAGGCTCACTTCGATGAGCAAGCGGTATCCCCTGTTACACTGCCGCCCATCAAGGGAGTGGAGAAGGCCGTGCTGACCTACGCACCCGAAGTCCCGCCGGTTATCCGGCGCAATCATGCTACACGCGTCGTGGTTGAAATGGAAGTCCTGGAAGTCGTCAAAGAACTTGCCGACGGCGTCTCCTACACTTTCTGGACTTTCGGCGGCGAGGCACCCGGGCCGATGATTCGCGTGCGGGAAGGCGACCTGGTGGAGTTCCACCTGATGAACCACCCGCACAACAAGCTGCCCCACAATATCGACCTGCACGCTGTGACCGGCACGGGTGGGGGCGCAGAAGCTACACTGATCGTGCCCGGCAAGAGTGCTACGTTTGAGTTCCGTGCCCTGAAGCCTGGCCTCTACGTCTACCACTGCGCCACGGCACCCGTCGGCCTCCACATCGCCAACGGCATGTACGGGATGATCCTTGTCCAGCCGGCGGAAGGCATGCCTGAAGTAGACCGAGAATACTACGTCATGCAGAGCGAGTTCTATACGAAGGGCGCTTTCAAGGAAAAAGGCCTGCAAGAGTTCGACATGCAGAAGGCCCTCAACGAAGAGCCCGACTACGTTCTCTTCAACGGCGGCGTGGATGCGCTCGCAGGGATGAATGCACTGGAAGCAGCTGTCGGCGAGAAGGTGCGGCTCTATATAGGCAACGCTGGCCCGAACCTGACCTCATCCTTCCACGTCATCGGCGAGATCTTCGACCATGTCTACGGAGAAGGCGGCTCTACTGTCAACCAGCAGAACGTACAGACCACGCTGATACCCGCCGGTGGTTCATCGATCGTGGATTTCGTTATCGACGTACCGGGGACCTACACGCTCGTCGACCACTCGATCTTCCGCGCCTTCAACAAGGGGACCATCGGTATCCTGAAAGCGATAGGTCCGGAAAACCAGGACATCTACACCGGACAGCTCAAGATGGAGGATTACAGACCCACTACATCCGAACTGTTCAGCACTGAGAAGAACTAGCGCTAGCGTCACTGTCTGCCCCGGTCGGACCGGGGCAGACATACGTTCATCGGTTCCAGACCATTTAGACCACTAGCGCCATGAGACACCGAGCCCTAACCTCCCGCGCAGGACATACCCTGATCAGCCTCGGATTGTGCATCGCCGTTGCCGCGACGGTGTTCGTAGCTCCTACCGGCGGCGAAGAGACCACGGTCCGGGCACCCGAAGGCATGGTGTACATTCCCGCAGGGCGCTACACTCCCCTTTACACGACTTCGGCAGATGCGAGCAGCACACCGGTAGCTCCGTTCTTCCTGGATGCGTACCCGGTTACCAATGCCGAATACCTGGCGTTCGTCGAAGCGAACCCCTCCTGGCGACGGTCCGCCGTCAAGCGGCTCTTCGCTGACGAAGACTATCTGAAAGGGTGGCAAAGTGATCTGGACTTCGGCCCTGATTCTCTCGCAAACCGCCCCGTCGTCCACGTCTCCTGGTTTGCCGCCTCCGCATACGCAGCATGGAAAGGCAAGCGCCTTCCTACGACCGCCGAATGGGAGCTGGCCGCTGCGGCCAGCCAGACCAGGGCGGACGGCACGGATGACCCGGCGTACCGGCAATTTATCCTGAACTGGTACAGCCGCACTGCTCCGGCAGTACCTCCTCCGGTCGGCTCCACGTTCAAAAACTACTGGGGAGCCTACGATCTCCATGGGCTCGTCTGGGAATGGGTGTTGGACTTTAACACAGCCCTTGTCACAGGAGAATCTCGAAACGACGGCGACATGGACCTGAAGCTCTTCTGTGGCACCGGAGCCGTCGGCGCTTCGAACTTCCAGGACTATGCGGCCTTCATCCGGTTTGCCCTCCGAAGCGGACTGGAGGCTTCCTACACCGGATCCAACCTGGGCTTCCGTTGCGCGCAGGACATCCCTTCCCCCATCTCATAAGCCGGTAAAAGCCATGACAGCTATAAAAAGCCTCCGGTCGATACCCTTCCTCCTGACACTGGTTATGAGCCTGACACTTACCTCCTGCAGGGATACAACACCGGAACATCAGCCGGAAACTACACGGCCTGCACCGGCTATGGTGCAACCTGTAATGTCATCGCCAGAGATCGATGTACCACTTACCGATGAATCCCTGTACCAGATTGGCGTGACGTGGAGCGATCAGAACGGGCGATCCGTACAGCTGGCGTCGCTGCGCGGTAAGCCGGTCGTGATCTCGATGGTTTTCACGCGCTGCGCCTGGGCCTGCCCGATGATCGTTCAAGACATGAAGAAGATCGCCGCACGCCTACCCGACGATGTAAAGGATAGGGTACATTACGTACTCGTTACACTGGACCCGGCACGGGATACGCCGGACGTGCTGGCCGAATTCGCTCGAACACATCACCTCGATGCAACCCAGTGGACCTTACTTCGCGGAACTGCATCCGATGTGCGCCTTCTGGCCGCATTGCTTGGTACACGTTACCGGGAGGAGGCCAATGGGCAATTTTCACATACGAACATGATCTCCATTCTGAACGAAGAGGGCGAGATCGTGCATGTTCAAGAGGGTCTCGGCTCGGACCCAACCGGCAGTGTTGACAAACTGAGAAATCTGTTTGCAGCCAATTCCTGAATGCCTATCGGCCAGGTTCATCTCAAACCATCAAAGCGGATCTATCGAAACATTATGCTTACCAGAACGCTTTACTTCGTTGGTGCTTTCATGATTGCCGTCGGCCTGACCGCATGCGGTGGCGGGGAAGCAGGAAGCGACGTAGCTCAGATTGAAATCCGGCCTGTCGGAGACGAAATGCGCTTCGAGCAGACCGAGTTCACCGTGAAGCCGGGGCAGCAGGTTCGGCTCGTCTTCGTCAATACGGCAACGAGCCCGGCCATGCAGCACAACGTCGTGATCCTGACCGACCCGAACGCCGTAGACCGCGTCGGCACGGCTGCTATGGAGGCCGGTGAAGCAAACGAGTACGTTCCCACCGATGAAGCCATCCTGGCTCACACCTCTCTGGCGGCTCCCGGCGAAACCGTCGAGGTGACGTTTACGGCGCCGTCCGAGCCAGGTGACTACAAATATATCTGCACGTTTCCGGGGCACTACGTGATGATGCAGGGCACCATGCGCGTAGCCGCCTGACGTCCGGACTGCATTCGCCTGATATAGACCCGCCTCGGCTTCAACCTATCAGACAAGGCCGAGTCGGGTCTGTTACTTCGCCGACCTGAACCATGTGGAGGAGATCATGAGCGAATTCACCGGGAAAGTAGCCCTCGTCACTGGCGCCTCGTCCGGTATCGGACGCAAAACAGCCCAGCTTTATGCCCGCGAGGGCGCCAGGGTGGTCGTATCCGATATGTCGGTACCGGGGGGCGAGGAAACGGTCCGGCTCATTCAGGAGGCTGGAGGCGAGGCAATTTTCGTTCAGACCGATGTCTCGGACCCGGCAGCTTGCGAGGCGCTGATCCAGCGTATACTCGAGACATACGGTCGGCTCGATTTTGCCTGCAACAACGCCGGAATCGGAGGCGAATCAAATCCGACGGGCGGTTACAGCATCGAGGGGTGGCGGAAGGTCATCGATATCAACCTGTCCGGTGTATTCTACTGTATGCGCTATGAAATTCCGGCCATGCTCGAGAATGGCGGCGCCATCGTCAACATGTCCTCGATTCTGGGGCAGGTAGGATTCGCTGGCTCTCCGGCCTATGTCGCAGCAAAGCATGGCGTAATCGGGTTGACGAAGAACGCTGCCATGGAATACGCAGCGCAAGGCATTCGCGTCAATGCGGTCGGTCCGGCATTCATCCGTACCCCGATGATAACCGATATCACGGCATCGCCGGAATCTCATCAAATGCTCCTCTCCCTACATCCAATCGGCCGCCTGGGCGAACCGGAGGAAGTTGCCGAAGCCGTGATATGGCTCAGCTCGGAAAAAGCCTCCTTCGTAACCGGTGCCTACCTCCCCGTCGATGGCGGATACTTGACCCGGTGATAGCCGGATGCGACCTCGACCGACCTCGGTCTTGAAACTACCGGGCCTCCATACTATCCCCTGGCGTGCTGGAACGGCCGCACGCGTGGCCAGATCGTACTGGCGAACAGACCGACAGCTCCGGTTTCACTAAGCCGCCCTAAGATCGCCACTCCACCCCACGCTGGTACGGTGCCGCCAGCAGCTGCCAGCCATACACCGGCATTGATCAGGATGAGGGCCGCCACCATAGGCCAACCATGCTGAGGATGAACCGGGCGCGGTAAGATCCAGAACCCGACGCCGAAAACCAACTGAAGCATGAAACCGGCGAGCAGAAACTCCTGATGAGCTACTCGAAACGCCCATACCGCCGTCCCTAGGGCTCCAGCCTTCTGTGCAAGCATCAGCGCTCCCAGCGTGAACCCCAGCACGAGGTGGATGAGCGCGAACCGTATAAACCAGCAGCTTAACCGGGGCATGACTTATTTCGCTCTGACCCGCGGCCAGATGTATACCGTAAAGAGGAGTCCTGCCGCCCACTGACAGAGTGCCGCCCCGATCAGCGCTACGCGCCAGCCCTTCCCATACATCACGCCGGTAGCCGGCTCGGCCACTGCACGCAGGATCAACCCGGCGTTGAGTAGAACGTAGGCTCCCCATCCCAGGTATTCGTGCCCGTACGGGCTCGCCTTCGAGAATCGGGGAAAAAGCCAGTAGGCGACGCCAAAGATGAGCTGCGTCAACCAGCCCACGACAAACAGGTGGATATAGGCCGGACCGGAGAAATCGAGTACCGGAACGAGACTCGTCATACGGTGTACGGCAAGAGCCACACCGACCAGCAGGGCAGCAGCTAAGTAGACCAGCGAAGTCTTGATGTACCAGCGAGCCAGTTCAGGCATCCATCCCTCGGAGGCACACGTGTGACCGGAGTATCATCGAATGTACAGACATCTCAGAGCCAGTTTCGACTGTGGTTGGTTGTGATGTTTCCTCTATGATGCGGGACCGAAATGCCTGAGCCCAAGTCAAGCAGTGCTCGCACATCAAGGCTACGTACAAGCCGAGGCCTTTCCGCATCTCTCACCAACCTTCTCCATCAGACGCTCACCCTGATTCGGGTCAGGTCATGATCAGGTAAACCAGTCCTCCGGTAACCATCATGGTTACAGATAGGATCAGTATACCCTTCCAGTAGGGGTATACCGGTGGGGTCGGGTTATCCCAGGACATAGCTGCCTCCTTGTTATCGTTTCACTCGATTCGATCGCCATCGCGAAAGCAGATGCTCGCCAGGGCACAAACGGCGCATTGCTTCGGATCGCCCCCTCTCCCAGCACAAGCGACAGAGACGTACTTGTTCCCCGGTCTCGTGAGCCGATCTATCTACGACACCTGCCACTCGCGTCAGCGGCCGCTGCCGCGAGTACTATCAGATCCAGATCGGAAAAGTATTCACGCGATGCCTCATAAACCCAGTCAGGCACACGTTGTCCGACAACCAGCATGACCGCCTCTGCCCAGGTGAGTGCTGCTCGTTCACGTGGAGAAAAATGTGATACGTTGCGCCAGCCCCCAAGTGCAGAGAGACGCTGCTCTTCTTCACCGGCAATGCGTGCAGCGCTCGTATACTGCGCTATGCAGGGCCTACAATCATAGATCTGGGAAGCACGAATCCTGACAAGGTGTAGCATCTTCGGATCCAGCCCGCTAGCCGAGGTACACTCGTCAATATTACAGACTAGTGCCATGGGATCCGGGTCCCATAGCGCATTCAATGCCTGTGGCTCGACTGTGTATCTGGAGCATATTGACATGCCCAGTTCCGGACTAGCGACCCTGATACCCGCAGGGGTTGGTTGCCCTGCGGGTATATACGGCACAAGGTACACGAATTATGCGATTTCCCTCTCCAGCCTGATCGCTGCTGGAAAAAGGATATTATTCTCGAGATGAACGTGCCGGTGCATGTCGGCCTCAAATTCTTCCAGCCGGGCGTAGGCAAACCGGTACGTGTTACATGCGTCCTCCGGAAGCTCATAGTCCCTGCTGAGCGCCCGAATGCGATGTAAGATTTCGCCGACGTGATCGTGTTCATCTTCCATGAGTTGCACGGGCTGATGCACGGAGTCGAACTGCACATCGGCTACAGGCGCTCCGTTCTTTCGGGCAGCACACAGACGTTCGATGTAAGGAAATAAGACGCGCTCCTCCGCTTCAAGGTGCTGTTCCAGTTCGATCGCCATCTCATCGACGAGATCTGCGATTTCGACCGTTTCCGGATGCGCATCGCCGTGTACACGGGCCACCGTGCGCGTGATCTGCCGCAGAGGCTGCAGCCGTTCCCGAACGTATTGATGGTGCACATTCACGATGTACGCTGCCAGAAAGTCCGGCTCCCACGAACGCACATCCACGTAGGGTGACTGGGAGGGCCCCTCTTCAACAGCTGTAAGCGCACTCACGATCGTATCACAGCTGATATTCCTGGCCTCACAGGCTTCCTTGATAGTCTTATTGCCACCGCAGCAAAAGTCGATACCGTACTTCTCGAAAACGCTGGCTCTGCGATAATCTTCAGCAACGATTTCTCCGACGGTTCGGCTGCACAGATCCTTAAAGCTTGTTGTGATTTCCATGGCAGTATCCAGAATTCTAAGTTGATGAGTTTCAACCCCACACTCTAATCCAGTGGAGTCTTTTATCTTAAATACACCTGCATGAATGGATAGAGCGGCTTTTCATTGGCATCTCTGTTTAGGTGATAGAGCCCCGCTCCGGGTGTTCGCCAGGGCTCTCGAGTGCATGGAGGACGAGACAGGCTCCGGGCGATCCATGATGAGCACACGTATCAGCGAGTTCGATGAGCTTGCCACGGATCCGCTGCAAGTCGCGAATTTTGGAGTCGATCTCCTGCACCTTGGCGGCTGTCTTCATTCGTACATCCGCCCCACCATCGGGTACGGCACGTAAGCTGAGCAACTCGTGTATTTCTTCTAGTGTGAAGCCGAGATCCTGAGCCCTTTTGATGAAGCGGATATGGGCAACATGCTCCGGTCCGTACTTCCTGTAGCCGGATGCCGTCCGCGGCGGCTTTGGCAGAAGCCCGCGTGACTCGTAGTACCGCACCGTATGAATGTTCACACCGGCGCGCTCGGCGACCTCACCGGTTGTAAGGTTTTTCTTTTCCGCTTTCATCTACATCACCTGTCTACTTTCAGGAGGGTAAACAGCCTAGACCATACTCTAGGGTTTCAGGCCGCGGGATCTTCTTCACGATCACTTCATGCCCGGGTCCGGGTTCTTGCCACGGACCAGATAATCTGACAGGTAGTTATCTGTACGAAAGCAAATTCCCGTCCGGAGCTACAACGAACGGGGAGAGATTACCGGGACGCGTGTTCTGCAGCCGATGCATCGGGGATTAACGATGGCTTTGACCGTTGCGCAGACCGCACAGCTACTATCGTACTGCTGAGGAATAGCAGAATAGCCGCTGCGTTGAGCACACCCCCACACTGACGCAGGTGGAGACTGCCTCCCAGGTCGCCTACCATTCTCAGTACCAGTGATACATGCAGGAGTGTAAGATGCACGT
>Ga0182742_1005035_pt1 | contig 11471 bp, 10 predicted proteins | sample eDN5th37CBELigMG_FD_128880 | JGI IMG/M metagenome (GOLD analysis project Ga0182742, IMG submission 128880) | Enriched Miracle-Growth compost microbial communities from Emeryville, California, USA - eDNA 5th pass 37_C BE-Lig MG (version 2)... ... | reverse complement strand
ATAAAGGATAGTATTGTACTGTTAGCCTGTTTTTCTTCACAATGTTCAATAACATTATCCATTATCTTCACTCCTCTCATTTTTTTTCGATCACAATTTTAGTTCAACAAAGTATGGTGTAAAGGCTACAATAAGCTGTGCATTACCATCCTTGCAAAGCGCATCAATGGCAAGCCATTGCGGCTCAGTTAAGTTGAGATTAATATACTCTATGACTCCACTTGCCTTTCTTCGATGCTGGTATAGCTCAAAGCTATTAGAATCCAGTGTAGAGCCGACATCGTTAATCGCTACAGATTCTACCTCTGTATTCGTACTCGTTTTAACAGCAGCTACTTTTACAGGCTCATTAAATAGCTTGTTACTAGCAACATCATGACCTGAAGCGTAAATATATACATAGTCTCCAGCTCGTATATCATTAGCTACCGATTTTATATATGTTACAGGGATTTGAAATGTAGCTTCATCTAGCTTTGGGAGTAAATGAAACGTGTTCAGCTTCCAGCTTATAAATGGCTCCTCTTTACCAAGTGGTATAACTAGCTCTTTATTAATCAGCTCATCACTATGTATGAGCATATCCTCTGTTACTAGTGACAAAGGATATTGCACTTGCTTTAAGTCGGTTGAAGTAATAATATGACCCGCTTGCAGCCATTGGTTAGCGACATAGATAGGAACAGTTTGTTCTGAACGAATGTATTGCCCTTGTAGCCTATACATGCCATACACAATTAAGCCAGAAAGCAATAATGAAATTGCTAACACTAACCATCTATGCTTTCTTTTCATAGATAACCCCCATTTCAAAACAAAAGAACGCATGTCTATTACTCACGTAATAGGACATGCGTTCTTCACATAAAATATTTACCTAAATATACCAATTATTTCATAGTATGTCTAGCCTGAAAAATTAAAAATCGATTAATCCAGTACTTATAAGCAAGGCATCGTCGACTTTTCTCATTGTGTCATCATCTAAATGGGTAATTTTATCAGTAAGACGCTGCTTATCAATGGTTCGAATTTGTTCTAATAAAACAACAGAGTCTCTATCGAAACCATGTACGTCTGCATCTAGCTCAACATGAGTGGGTAATTTAGCTTTTTGGATTTGGGCGGTAATAGCTGCTACAATCACAGTTGGGCTGAAGCGATTTCCAATATCATTTTGAATAATTAATACTGGACGAATACCACCCTGCTCAGAGCCAATAACTGGTGATAAGTCCGCAAAAAACACATCTCCGCGTTTTACGATCACTACTTACACCCCGCTTACAAGACGACCTAACGTATGGTCAGCTTCTTCCTCCGCTTGAAAAGCTTCCGAGGCGATATTCAAATTAATTCTCGCCATCTCCATGTAGCCACGTTGCATTTTTTCACGAATTTCTCTCTTTTTACGTTCTAACAAGTATAATTTCATTGCTTGACGAATTAATTCGCTGCGATTTGAATTTTCGAGAGCTGCAATACCGTCTACTTCTTCAAGCAATTGATCAGGAATACTAATCCTAATTCGCCTTGTATTATGAACATTAGCCACTATTAGCGCACCTCCAAAACTTTCACAACACTATAATACATATTATGACAAATAATCATATTTCTATACTTATTTCATATATATGTATGAAGTTGATACGATATACACACCTTATTAGCAATAAATTCGTTTCAAAGAAATAAAATCCTGCTCAAACGGTAAAATTTACACCATAGTAATTATAACCAATTTTATAAAATTAAATTCGAAACAGCTATAATTGTTTCATTTTCTTTATATTCACGAGGTATTCTGCTAGCCAGCATCGTTGCTACTTCATAGTTAATTGTTCCAAGCTTATCAGCAATTTCTTCAATTGATATATATTGTGTGCCTTGCTGACCAATAATAACAACCTCTTGGTGTAATATATCTTGAAGTGTAGCAAATTTATGACGAATAGGTTCTAAGTCAATCATACATTGATCCATACATATATTTCCGATTACCTTTACACGTTCCCCAGCAACAAGCACTTCCACTTTTCCAGAAAGCATACGTGAAAAACCATCTGCATAGCCAATTGGAATAGTACCTACCCATTCACCTGGCTTAGCAAAGTGATGAGCCCCATAGCTAATACCTGATTGCTCTAGCATTTCTTTCACATGCACAACTTCTGTTTTAAGCGTTAGCACTGGCTTTAAATTTGCCTTTTCCTTCTTTACTTCAGTTGAAGGATATAGACCATATATCGCAATACCAAGTCGAGCCATTTCACCTGACCACTCAGGTGTATCGATACTTGCAGCACTATTAGCAGCGTGGATAATTGATATTGGCCATTTTTTTTCTCTAACATAGGTAGCTACTTTATTAAATTTTTCATATTGCTGCATAGTATACGATTTATCTGTTTCATCTGCTTTTGAATAATGAGTAAAAATGCCTTCCACTTGAATCTGTGGCAAAGCTAATGCACGTTCAATAAAATGAATAGTAGAGTCAAATGTTGTTAATCCAAGTCTGCCCATACCAGTATCGATTTTAATATGAACCTTTAATTTCTTTTGTGAATTTTTTAAGGTAGCAGCCTTCTCAAGCTGTTCTTCAGCAAAAAATGCAATTGAAACATCATATTCCATTGCTAAATCTAAATATTGTGGAGCCACATAACCTAACACTAATATTGGAGCGTCAACGCCAGCTCTTCTAAGCTGCAACGCTTCATCTAGAAAAGCAACACCTAAAAAATCAACTCCATATTTAATGACAGCCTTAGACATTTCGATTACACCATGTCCGTAGGCGTTAGCTTTTACAGACGCCAATGTTTTTGTGCCTTCACTTAAGTTTTTACGTAGCTCGTTTATATTATTTTGCAATGCATCTAATGAAATTTCTGCCCTTGTTGGACGATAGTATGGATTCATTGCACTCACCTGCCTTTAACACTCATGATATTCCGAACATTTTAGCCTAATAGTAGTAATGTTACCCCTTAGCTTTATGACTGTCAATGTTAAACTATTCCTCAATAGACAATCAAAAAAGAGTGATTGCTTTTGATTAGCAATCACTCTTAATACCTCTATTTAGAAACGGCTGCTTGAACCGATTGGGCGATTTTAACTAGCTCTGTTTGTGGTAGATCTCCACTTGATAATCGATACTGATTACCATAATATGTCCAAACTAATGTTTGAATACCTTCACCACTCGTTAATTGTCCGATTGTAAAACCTAAGTTTACAAAATCACCTGTAGTCAGTGTTGTAGCAACATCTTTTGCTTCCGTTTGAATTAAACTAAAGGAATAGTCACCTTCATAACGATGTACAATACCCGGCATACCACCAAACTCAATATCTAGCATATCCTTTAGCACTACACCCTCAGGTAAATATGTAGGCTCCATAGCTGTAAACTTATCGCTATTTGTTACACTAGATGTTTCTTTAGTAGACTCATGGCTATGCTCTTCTCCAGTAGCTTCATCGTCTTCATGCTCATGAGCTTCCTCCTCTAGCTGCTGTACTTCCTTTTCACTTTCTTGTGCAGCCTCTTGCTTATCGATTTGCTCCTGTGCACTTGTTTGGCTATCCACTTTACCATTTGCACTCATATTACGATTAGTATCGAAGTAGTTATCTTCAAATTTCGGATCAAACTCAAATTCACTAAATTGTAGCTGAACTAGTACTGTTGCATTTGCATCACTTACTTCAACCTGTAATGGCTTATAGCCATCTTGACTTAACCATATTTTTTGACGAGCAAGCGAGCTGCTATTGTACTTTGCCATCACATCAAAAACATAAGCATCCTCTGTAGTAGTAAATTGACGGGAGCCATCCAATAGAATGCTATCAACTAATGTTTGATATAAATAGACTTGACCTTGCTTTTGTGGCCAATCACTTTGGAAACGGAAAATCTTGTTTTGCTGTGGAGTAAGAACGAATACACCTTCATCATTGCGTAAAACGATTTGTGTAATATCTTGGTTAGCATTAGTTAATTCAATACGGTACTTGTCAGGAGCTGAATAGGATACATCAACTTGATACGTTTGTGGCGTTTGTCCGCTATGTAGTGTCATTTCACCTTTACCACGATAGCCATCTAGATTATTAATAAATTTATCCAAATCCTTCACCACGGATTCGGCGTCTTTCGTTCCGCAAGCAGATAATACTAGTACAAAACTTAGCATAATTGCCGCGATCCATGTCATGCGACGCATGAAATCATCCCCTCTTCACCTAAAGATTAAAACCTTTTGTTACATACTATGAGGGGACTTGGACAATTATGCGGACTAGCATGACAAGCTGGAGAATTTTTTTTGAGTGCTGGGGCAGTGTAGATTAAAAGGACAGATTCGCTTCATCGGTAAGCTGGAATTTTTTATAGGCTAGTACACAAAAAAAATGCTTAGATAATCAGCCTTTACTGATTATCTAGGCACCCTCAATCATTACTTTTCATATTTGTTTGTCATGACATTTGTAGTGATGAGATTTATTTTACTCAGCTACCTTTTTTAGACGAATTACATTCCAAGAAGCTTTTCCTATCTGAGCTTGAATGAAGCCGTCCTTTAGCACTGATACTCCATTTGAGTGAGGTCTTACCTTTTCCTCAACAGCTGAATTGGTAGCTTTAAGATTATCATGCTCTAACACGATATGCTCAACGATGCCATAGCCTTCAAAGCTTCGTACATCACAGCTAAGCTCCATTGCATCTGTAAGGTTACGATTAAGTGCAAAAATCGTAATCTCTTGCTTTTCTTCATTATATACTACTGCACTATCTAAATAAGGTACATCTGTATAGTCCTGAGCATCGTATTTAGGAGAATCTACGATTGGTAATAAGGAAACCCCTCTACCATAAATAGAAGCGTGTAAGTAAGGATAGAAGATTGTTTGCTTCCAAGCCACACCGCCCTGTTCAGTCATAATTGGAGCTATAACGTTTACTAATTGTGCCATGCATGCCATTTTCACACGATCAGCATGACGAAGCAACGTAATAAGCATACCTCCAACTAAAAGTGCATCCTCAAAATTGTAAAGATCCTCAAGCTGAGGAGGTGCAATACCCCATGGCTCGATTTGACGATCCTGATCATTTGAGTGATACCATACATTCCACTCATCAAAGCTTAAATACATCGTTTTTTTACTGCGTTTTTTAGCTTTAATATAATCACAAGTAGAAATTACTGTTTTAATAAAATGATCCATGTCCATCGTTCTAGCTAAATAGTTAGCAGAATTATTGTCACGATTTCCGTAGTACTGATGTAATGATATAAAGTCACTTACATCATATGTATGATCTAAAGTTGTCGCTTCCCACTGAGGGAATGTAGGCATTTGTGCACTAGAGCTGCCACAGGAAACAAGCTGTATGTCTGGATCCAGTAATCGCATCGCTTTTCCAGTTTCATAAGCTAAGCGACCATATTCCTCAGCAGTTTTTTGACCAATTTGCCAAGGACCATCCATTTCATTTCCTAAGCACCATGTTTTAATTTTATGTGGCTCCTTATAGCCATGCTTTATACGTAGATCACTCCAGTATGTTCCACCTGGGTGATTACAATATTCTAGTAAATTACGTGCAGCATCAACACCTCTTGTACCAAGATTTACTGCCATCATAACTTCAGTACCAAGCTCCTTGGCCCAAGTTGCAAATTCATTTGTGCCTACCCAGTTTGGCTCAACTACTCTCCAGGCCAGCTCAGTTCTTCTAGGACGATCCTCTATTGGACCAACTCCATCTTCCCAGTTGTAGCCTGAAACGAAGTTTCCACCAGGATAACGAATAATTGGAACTTGAAGCTCATGTATAAGATCTTTTACATCTTGACGAAATCCATTCGCATCTGCAGTTGGATGTTCTGGCTCATAAATACCACCATATACTGCTCTACCAAGATGCTCAATAAATGAACCATATATTCTTGGATCTACCTCAGCAATTTTAAATGCCTTATCAACAATCATTTTAGCTTTTTGCTCTGTTGCCATTTTGTGATAACCCCTTTATCATCTGAAGTGAATTTCAATAAAAATTTATAAATGCGTTTCTACAGCATAAACATATAGATTACCCTTTTACCCCACCAGCAGTCATTCCCTCGATAAAGTATCTTTGGAAGAAAAGGAATATGATTAAAATTGGAATAATCGCAATTACCGATCCAGATATAAGCATATCAAAATTATTGCCATATGGCGTTAATAATGTAGATAAACCAATAGGAATAGTCAATTGCTCATTCGTTCTTAAAACAATTAGTGGCCATAGGAAGTTATTCCAGGAAAATAGTGCTTGTAATATAGCCATTGAGGAAAATGCTGGGAGCATTAACGGCACCATTATTCTAAAAAACATACCGTATTCAGTACAGCCATCCACACGAGCAGCGTCCAAAAAGTCTTTTGGTAATCCACTAGCATACTGCCTAAAGAAGAAAATCGGCAATGGTGCAGCAATGAATGGTAAGATGATGCCCCACATTGAGTTAATTAACCCTAAGCTAATAGATAATTTGTAAAGCGGAAGCATAATAATCTCTACTGGAATCATCATTGTAACTAGTACTAAAGTGAAAATAAGTGTATTCAACTTAAATTTATAAACCGCTAGACCATATCCAATCATCGAAGAAATAAATAGACATAGCACAGTAAAAATCAAAGTTATAAGCACACTATTTCCATACCACGTTAAGTACAAGGAATCCGCTTTAAACAAATACAAGTAGTTTTTTAAGGAAATTATATCGAAATCGATTTTCAGATTTAATCCATATCGCATTAACTCTTGCGCAGGTTTAAGTGAAGCGATGATTAATACGATAATAGGAAAAAGTGAGAATGCTCCAAATAGGGCGAATAAAATAATTAATAATAATCGCTGAATCTTTGCTCCAATACCATTTAAGCTACTCATCTCACTAATCCTCCTTTCGGAACATGCCAACTAACTTGAGTTGTGTAATAGTGATAATGAAAGTTATAAGTAATAGCACAATTCCAACGGCAGAACCAAGCCCCATATTGTTTTGCTCTAATCCATTTCTATATAGGTAACCAATTATAGTTAAGCCAATATCGTTAGGTGATCTATTACCATTCCAAAGCATATAGCTTTCTGTGAACATGGCTAAACCACCATAGATACTAATAGTCACAACGTATATTGTAATTGGTTTTAGTAATGGTAGCGTAATATGAAGAAACTGTGAAAACTTTGTAGCTCCATCGATTTGAGCTGATTCATATAATGACTGAGGAATATTTTGTAATCCCGCTAAGAAGTATAATAGATTAATTCCTATCCATCTCCACGAAGTTAAAATAACTAATGTAGTCATCGCTGTTGTAGCATTTCCTAACCAACGCTGAGGCTCAAAGCCCAACCACATAATGAAAGTATTCATTAGTGAGCCTTCTAACTCACCGAAGGCAAGTCTGAAAATAGTACCTGCGACTACTACAGATGTTAATGCTGGGATAAATAATGTCGATCTAAAAAAGCCCCTTGCAACCATCAGCTTTGAGTTAATAAATACTGCTAGAATCATTGGAACTGGAATTAAGACACAGATGGTTAGGAAAGTATATTTCAAACTGTTTAATATTGCCTTTCCAAAAGTAGGATTCCATAGCTTAGAATAGTTTTCAAGACCAATAAAGCTAACTAATCCAGGTAAAACTTCTTGGAAGCTCATTATAATAGCAGAAAATACAGGATAGGCAAAAAAGATACAGAATGAAATTATAAATGGTGATACAAACACGTATGGTGCTAGCTTTTTAGAGTATAGCCAGTTGCTAATCTTTTTCAATCTTCCATTCTGGGCGAGCCTAGTAGTGTTCTGAGTGGCCATACTATTTCGCTCCCTTATCCGTTACTTTATTGCTTTTTGAGCATCCTCTAAAACTTTCGTCACATCTTCATTGTCGATCAATGCTCTAACTAAAACAGATGTTTTCACTTCGTCAGATATCATTGGCGTAGTTTCGTTAATAATAACACCTTCGATTTCATCTTTGACTTCTAACAGGATGTCAAAGATTCCTTTACCATAGTAATCAGTAAATTTGTTGTCAGCACGTAATTCTGGTGCATCCCATACGTCAGAACGAAGCGGATCAAATCCTAATTGAGTCCAAATTTCAATATTACCTTCACGTGAAATTTTAGAGAACGCTAAGAAATCTTTTGCAAGCTCAACATTCTTAGCAGTTTTTGTAACAACTGTACCTGTTCCACCCATACCAGCAGAGCGTGGGTCTCCTTCTTTCCAAGCAGGCATAGGCTTAATCACGATTTTATTTTTAAGATCAGGCATATAATCAGTGAAACGATTCATATACCACATTGGCATCCAAACAGATGCTGCACCGCCGCTATTCATAAATCCATAATATTCTTCAGCATGATGGGTTGAACCAGGTGTTGGAATAGCAAGCCCGTCTCTAATTAATTTTTGTTGAAAGCTTAGAGCATTTACTACTTCAGGACCAGTAAAGTTAACTTGACCATCAGCTGTTTGGAAGTCATTGTTCCCCGCTGCTTGTGCAACCTGAGGCCAAATTGACCACATATCACCTGTTTCAATTGTTGTAATTGGCACTCCAGTTTTTTCCACTATTATTTTACCAGCTTCGTAGTAGTCATCCCATGTTTTAATGTCATCGATATTTACTCCAGCTTTGTCGAAAATTTCTTTATTGTAGTAAATTACGGAAGCACCTACGTGGAAATCGATACCATAGTACTTACCGTCTTTGGCGTAGATGTCTAGGCGAGATTGAACAATATTGTTAATGTCTGGCTCAACAATATCATTTAGTTCAAGTAATTGAGGTGTTCCTTTCAGGAAGTTAGAGAACTTATTTAATTCAATATCGGCAAGATCAGGTGCCCCCGTTCCTGATTGTAATGCAAGAAGTAATTTGTTGTGCATATCGTCATACGGATACACATTTGCTACTAAATCAATTTGACGATCAGGATTAGCTGCATTCCAAAGGTCTTTCATATGTTGGTAAAATTGTTCATGAAGCTCATTAAAAGTCCAAAACTCAAGTTTTGTTGCTGTTTCTGTTGATCCTGATGATCCTGCAGAACCTGCTGTTCCAGTTGCTCCAGTTGCTCCCCCATTACTATTTGAAGCGTTTTCATTTTTTGAACAAGCAGACAACATTAATGTGCTTATTACAATTAATGCAAGAAATAATGAAAGTGTTTTTCTCATTTCTAATCCCTCGCTTTTTTTATTTTAGATAAGATTAAATTAAAATCTTTTAGTTTATATTTTTTTTAATCTTAGCTATACTTAAAATTATAATAATCACTTATTTTACTTGTCAACATCAATATTGTATGCGCTTTCTTATAGTTATTGATTTAGTTTAGATTAATCTAAAACAATTTCACGAAATCCCTTGAATATTCGGTTTTTTTAAAGTAATATTCTGTATATATTTAGGCTTTATTAGCAAATCCGTTGGTTTTGATGAAAAATAGATGTAAATACTCGACAAAAAGATAGATTCATTTTAGAAAAAATTGCAAGTAGTGAAAGGAGAGCGACATGGCACATATTACTGATTTAAAATCTGGAATTGAACTGTTTAAAGCACTTGGTTCTGATGTTCGCATTGAAATACTAGAAATACTTTCAGAAGAAGGCAGCATGAATATGAAAGATATTGCGAGTAGACTTAATTTAACGAACGGTGCAGTTACAATGCATATTAAAAAGCTGAAAGATAGCGGACTTATAGAAATCACTGAAACAGTTGGAAAGCATGGAGTGCAAAAGGTATGCTATCTCAATGAAAATCAGCTGACAATTGACTTAAACAAAAAAACTAAATTGCATTTATATGAAGTAGAAATAAAAGTCGGACATTACTGTGACTATAATGCTGAGATTACTTGTGGTTTAGCGACCAAGGAGCATATTATAGGTAAGTTTGATGATCCAAGATATTTTTCTGACCCTGACCGTATTAACGCTGAAATTATTTGGTTAACTAAAGGTTTCTTAGAATATCGCGTTCCAAATTATTTGGTTGCTAATCACGTTCCTAAGGAACTACAGTTTATTTTAGAGTTTAGTTCAGAGGCAGATTGCTATAACGACGATTATCCATCTAATATTCAATTTTTTGTTAACAATCAATCTGTAGGAAACTGGATTTCTCCAGGTGACTTCGGCTCAACTCGAGGTAAAAATAATCCAGACTGGTGGCCACCTCATATTAACCAATATGGCTTGTTAAAGCTACTACGTATAAATAAATATGGCTCCTACATTGACGGAAATTTTATTTCCAGTACGACAATTGAGGATTTAAACTTACTCCAAACACACGATATAAAGTTTAAGGTAAGTGTAGGTCAATATAACGGGCAGTACAATGGTCTTACAATATTCGGTAAGGAATTTGGAAATTATAAGCAGCATATTATTGCTCGTGTGCTATATGATGTCATTTAGTGCCTATTGTCATGGTATGCAACAGAAGAGATGGGAAGGAGCATGTATATAGAATTAAGAGGTCATAAGTTTAACTTATGACCTCTTTCAACTTAATGCACTAGGGGATAATTGATGCTACATCACTAGTTTCATATAGGAGCTTTATTTTTGTTCAGTTAATGTTTTTAATTCAGAAGTTAGTGAATCCAACTGAACGAAGCTATCTGCAATATCTTTAAATTGCTTGTCCTGCGTCTTCATACTAGCAGATATTTGTTGCACCGCTGCCATATTTTCCTCTGTTATTGCAGCCACTGTTGTCATTTCTTCTGATATTTTAAGATACTCTTGATGCAAGCTAGCAGCAGATTGTTGTACTTCAATGGACTGTGCCTCAACCTCACTAGAGTTTGTTTTTAGCACACCTAGCTTCTCAACCATCTGCTCAGCGGCGTTTCCACTTTCAACAACGATTTGTTTACCAACTATAACCTGATTTGCAGCTTGGTTTGTTTTTTGTTGAATAGACTCAAGAATTGCTTTCACTTCTTCTGCAGATTGCCCTGAAATTTCAGCGAGCTTACGGATTTCACTAGCTACAACGGCAAAACCACGTCCAGCTTCACCAGCATGTGCCGCTTCAATTGCTGCATTAAGAGCCAATAAATTCGTTTGTTCAGAAATACCTCGGATCGTAGAAATAATATCTCCAATTTGACGACTTTGCTCTTCTAATTCATTCATTAGAACAACGGTCGATTGTGTGTTTTCATTCAGTTGGTCCATCCGTTCAATTAACAATTGAGCATCATCATTTCCGCCCGTCGCCAATTGTACTGAACTATTTGATAAAGCATACATATCTGATGAACCTTTTACTAACGTAGCCATCCTTTGTTCAATTTTGTGAATTGAAGAGTTTATTGCAGAAACACTTTCCGTTTGCTCTCCGGT
>Ga0182742_1005034_pt1 | contig 11472 bp, 3 predicted proteins | sample eDN5th37CBELigMG_FD_128880 | JGI IMG/M metagenome (GOLD analysis project Ga0182742, IMG submission 128880) | Enriched Miracle-Growth compost microbial communities from Emeryville, California, USA - eDNA 5th pass 37_C BE-Lig MG (version 2)... ... | reverse complement strand
CGGGGGCTGGGGGTGGTCGCGGCCGACCTGGACGGAGACGGCCGGGTTGACCTGTTCGTCACCAACGACACCACGCCCGACTTCTTCTTCCGCAACGAGGGCGGGCTGCGGTTCACCGAGAAGGGGATGGAGGCGGGGCTGGCGGCGTCGGCCAGCGGCGGCTACCTGGCGGGGATGGGGATCGCCTGCGGAGACCTCGACGGCGACGGCCGAATCGACCTGGCGGTCACCAACTTTTACGGCGAATCGACGAGCCTGCACCACAACCATGGCGAGGGGCTGTTTAGCGACCGATCCGACGCGAGCGGCCTGGCCCTGGCGACGCACCACGTTCTCGGCTTCGGCATCGCCGCGCTCGACGTCGACAACGACGGCCGGCTCGACCTCGCGCAAACGAATGGACACGTCAACGACTATCGCCCGGCGACCCCCCATGCGATGCCCGCCCAGCTTTTTCTAGGCGACGAGCGGGGCCGCCTGCGCGACGTCTCCCAAAGCGCCGGCGCTCCCTGGAGCGTCCCCCGCGTGGGCCGGGGGCTGGTCGCGGGCGACCTGGACAACGACGGCCGGCTCGAAGTCTTGATCCTCGCGTCGGGCGAACCGCTGGTCTGTCTCCATCAAGCTGATGCCAAGGGCCGATTCATCCGGTTCGACCTGGTGGGCTCGGAGTCAAACCGCGACGCCGTGGGCGCCCGGGTGACGATCTCCATTGATGATCGCCTCCAGGTCGCCCAGCGGTTTGGAGGGGGAAGCTACCAGTCGGCCGGCGACCCTCGGATTCATTTCGGCGTCGGCGAGGCGCCCCGGGTTGACCGAGTCGAAATCACCTGGCCCTCGGGCCGCCAGGACGTTTTCAGAGACCTCGAATCCAACCGTTCGTACCGGATCGTCGAGGCCGATCCCAACCCGCGACCCCTCCCCGTCGCCCCGCGCTGAGCGATCACCCCGGCGCGACGGTTGAGGGAATCGGAGCGCGTGAACTTGCTCCCGCGCTCCGGGAAATCCAGGCTCAGGGCTGGTATTCGACGATCCCCGCGTCGATGAACTGATCGCCGGCGTCCTGATGGCAGTGGACGGCGATGACGTTCCGCCCGGGCTTGAGCGCCTTGGCGGCCCGCTCGTCCAGGGGCGAGAGGATGTAGTTCGTCGTCCACTTGTCGAACTTGGCGACCAACTGGCCGTTGATGTAGACCTCGGCCTCGTCGTCGTGGTGGATCGACAGCCAAAGCTCGCCGGTCGGCGCGTCGTCCAGGTGAAACTCGCGGCGGAGGTAAATCTCCTTGCCGTTCCATTCGGTGCCGACGATCGAGCCCGGGGTCTTCGCGATCCCGAACCCGCCGACGCCGGTTGGCCAGGCGGAATCGTCGAAATCGGCTTTCTCCCAACCCTCGGCGGGGGGCTCGGTGGCGAACCGCCAGCTTTGGGGAGCCGTCTGGGCGGTGCCGGTCAAAACGCGGGCCTTGGCCGGCTTGTAAAGCGCGGCGTGGGCCGAGGCCAGCTCCTCCGCGGGCAGCTTCAGGACCTCGCGATCATAGGTCATGAGGCCGTTGACCTCGACCTCCACGTCGGTCGTCTGCGTGTAGACGCCCGCGCAGAGGCCGGTGGCGGCGAGCACCCGGAGGCGGGCGATCAAATCGAGATAGGCCTTCGTGAGCGAGGCTTTATCCTGGTAGGTCCGATAGCCCCAGTTGTCCTTGTCAAATTCAAGGTGCCCCTTGAGCGGCAGGCCGAGGCCGCCAAACTCGCCGAGGACCGCCGCCCGCTCCGCTTCGAGCGGAGGGGTTCCCGGGCCGGGGTAGTTGTGCATGTCGTTGACGTCGCCAACGAACTTGTCGGTCCAGCCGCTCGCGTTGTTGACGAGCCGGGTTGGGTCGTATTTCTTGGTCCAGGCGACCACGCGCTCGGTGTCGTACTGGCCCCAGGCTTCGTTGAAGGGGACCCACATGACGATCGACGGATGATTATGCAGGAAGTCGATCATCCGACGATATTCGACCTCGAACTGCTTGCGCGAGGCCTCGTCCTTGTTGTCGCCCGAGGGCATGTCTTGCCAGACGAGAATCCCCAGCTTGTCGCAGTGGTAGTACCAGCGGGCGGGTTCGACCTTCACGTGCTTCCGGATCATGTTGAAGCCGAGCCGCTTGGTCTCCTCGATGTCGAACTTCAAAGCCTCGTCGGTCGGCGCGGCGAGCAGGCCATCGGGCCACCAGCCTTGATCGAGCGGGCCGTAGTGAAACAGGGGCTCGCCGTTAAGCAAAAGACGGTTGACTCCCGCGTCGTCCTTCCCCAGGGCGATCTTCCGCATGCCGAAGTACGAGCCGACCTCGTCCCCTTCGATGCTCACCTTCAGGTCGTAGAGGAACGGACTATCCGGGCTCCAGAGCTTCGGATCGGCGATTTTTACCGCGATGGCCGAATTGGGCCGTCCAACCGCCTCGCCGACCACCTTGGAGCCGTCGAGCGCCACCACGCGAACGGGCGTGTTCAGGTCGTCGGTCGAAAGCTTGGCGGAAACGCGGACCTCCCCGGCGTCGATGTCGGGGACGATCTTCAGCGACTCGACGCGGCGGGCCGGGACGGGCTCAAGCCAGACCGTTTGCCAGATGCCGGTGTTGGCCGTGTAGAAGATGCCCCCCGGCTTCAGAACCTGCTTGCCGCGCGGCTGACTGGCCGAATCGGTCGGGTCCCAAACGGCGACGACGATCTCTTGTTCTTGGCTCTTGGCGTCGAGCGCGTCGGTCACGTCGAACGTGAACGGGTCGAACCCGCCTTTGTGCTCGCCGACTTGCTTGCCGTTGACGAAGACCGTCGTTTCCCAATCCACCGCGCCGAAATGAAGCAGGAGTCGCGTTCCCTCGCCCGGCCTGGCCAGCTCGACCGTCCGGCGATACCAGAGCCGCTCGTCCGGCGAGACCGGCTTCCTCACGCCGCTTAAGGCCGACTCGACCGGGAATGGAACGAGGATCCTCCCATCAAACTCGGCGGGGCGGTCCTCCCCCTTCGGCCGGATGGCGTAGTCCCAAAGACCATTGAGGTTCGTCCAATTCTCGCGAACCAATTGCGGGCGGGGATACTCGGGATGCGCCGCGCTCGGGTCGACCTGAGCCGCCCAGCGCGTTTTCAGGGTCCCGTCCACGGGCTTCCAATCCGACTCGTCGGCCGCCATCGTAGCCGAGGCGAACCCGATCGTCATCAACGCAACAACAACAAACCCATGCCTCACGTTTTCAGTCTCCACAGCGCAAAATCACCCAATCTGCCGAAACCGCGACGAACCCGGTCGACGCGCTCGGTTGAAACGAGGGTAGGGGGGGGAGGCCGAGTTTCAACCCCTCCCCCCGGGTCGTCGCGTCACTCGGTCTCCAGCGTCACGGCCATGACGACGGGCGCGGTGCGGTCGGGGCCCTTGACCAGCTCGAGGCGGTCAATGGTCTCGGAGCGTTCGGGCCGGATGGCGACGTGGCGAAGCTGGCGGCCGTTCAGGTCGAAGGCGAGGTCCGAGCCCGGCACGTTGATCACGCGGATGTAGTCGGCGAGATGAACGCCGTTGAGCAGCGGATGGTCCTCTACCTGGCCGTCGGCGTAGTGGATCCGAACGATCATCGAGACCGTCTTGTCCGGCTCGCCGCCGTTGTAACCCCAGCCGCTCACGCCGCCCAGCAGGTGAATCACCTTGGCGGGGGCGTTGCAGGCCAACTCCACCGACTTCGGCATCGTCGGAGGGATCGCGCCGAGCGGCGAACGCAACATGATCGCGTTGGCCGCGCGATCGCCCTTCGGATCGACCAGCTGGTACGGAACGCCCTCAAAGGTCTTGGGCGACCAGTCGGGAAAGACCAGGCGTTCGCCCTGCGACTTCTCGTCGTAGAACATCCCTCGCGTCGTAACCACGCTCGCCGCCTTGTGGATGTCCAGGGGGAGGAACTTGCCCCGACGGGTCAGGAAAGCCAGCAGGTTCGTCATGTCGGCGTCGCTGAACTGCTTCTCGAACCCCTCGGGCATGATCGACTTGCGCGAGGCGGTCAACTCGTCGATCTCGTCGCGGAGGATGACGTGGGTCTTGGCGTCGGCGTCAAGCAACTCGATCGACGTCCTGGACTCCGACGCGAGGATGCCGTTGAAGACCCGGCCGTCGTCGGTCGCGACCGTGTACTGCATGAAGTTCCCCTCGACGCTCCGGCTCGGGTCGATGATGTGGACGAGCAGCTCCGCGCGCGAGTGGGCCGCCATGCCGGTGAGATCGGGGCCGACGTCCCCCCCTTCGCCGGAATGCTTGTGACACTTTGAGCAGTGCTCGGCGTAAACGGCCTTGCCCCGCGCCGCGTCTCCCCCCTCCATGACGATCTTGGAGAGCCGGTCGATGACCGCCTGGCGGTCGGCGTCGGGCAGAGCGCCGCCCTGTTCGATCAATCGTTGGGCTCGCTCGGCGAGGGCCTTCGAGGGGTGCGAGGCCAGCGCCTGGCGCTGGTCGAGGCTGAACGCGTCCCAACCGAGATCTCCGGCCTCCACCGCGTCCAGCAAGGCGGCGGTCCAGTCGGCCCGCCCCAGCGCGGCCCGAACGGCCGCGGCGCGGGCGGTTGGCGTCATCGCGGGCGTGGCCGCGATCAGGGCCGCGCCGGTCTTCTCGCTCCGGCTTTTCGCCAACGCCTCGACGAGCAGGCTCGCCAGCGCGGGGGAGGTTCGCGGGGTGATCCGCTCGATGATCTCGGCGGCCGTCTCGGCGTCGTCGGGGCGCAGCTCGATGATCCGAGCGGCGGCCTCGCCGCGCTCGGCTTCGGATTTCGACTCATCGTCCAACGTCGCCAAAAGCGCCTTGGCGATGGAGCCGGCCGCCTCGTCCAGGGCCCGGCTTCCCCAGCGGGAGCCAAGATTCACGAGACTCCCCCGCGCCTCCAGCGGGAGCCGCTGGACTAGTTGAACGAGGGCCGCCTCGCTCTGTTCGTCGAGCGTGGCCCGAACGTCTTCGGGCCAGCCCTTGACCAGCCCGGAGACAACGCCTCCGGCCACCGCCCGACCGAACGACGTTTCCGAGGCGGGAGCCAGCGCGGCGAGCAAGGCGCCGACAGAGTCGGCCGGGCCTCCCCGGGCGTAATGCTCGGCCACCCGACCGACGATGCCGAGAAGCGCTCTCGACGGCTCCCCCTCGGCCCTGGTCTCGGCCAGCGCCTTCAGGAACGGCTCGGCGTGGGCCGCCGCGGCGCTGGTGGCGGCGTCGGTCAGCCAGCGGTCGCCCGCGCCCAATTCGCCCGTGAGGGCCGAAGCCAGGGCCCGAGCGGCGTCGGCGTTGGTCGGCGAGTCGGCCAGGGTCAGGAGCGCGGCGAGACGAACTTGCGCGTCGGGATCGTTGAGCGACCCCGCGGCCAGAACGCGCTCGACGGCTTTCCCGTCGCGCGGAAGAGTCAAGAGGGCGTTGCGGCGGACGCCGGCCGAGGGGTGCTTGAGCGCCTCGGCCGCCGCGCCGAACGATTCGGCGTCGCCGCCGTCGAGGGCGCCCAGGCCCTCGAGCGTCCAGAGGGCGTGAATCGCGCCGGGGTTCAGGCCGATCGCGTCGACGCTCCGGTCGGCGGCCAACTCCCGAAGCGCGGGAACGACGTCCAGCTCGCCGCGCTCGACCAGAAGCCGCTGCGCGTGCTGCCGCCAAAGCAGGTTGTCGCTCTTGAGGGCCTCGACGAGTCCGGCCGCGTCGGTCGGGTCGAGCGGCCCTTGCTTCGAAGGCTCGCCGTCCTTCCAGACGACCTTGTAAATCCGGCCGTGAATCTGGTCGCGGAGCGGGGTCTCGTAGGCCGCGCCCCGGCCCGTCTTGAAGCCCTGGGGCGTCGGGTTGTGCTGGACGATGTAGTTGTACCAATCGATGATCCAGACGTTGCCGTCGGGGCCGACCTCGGCGTTGATGGGGGACGTCCACTCATCATCGCTCGCCAGAATGTTCCAGCCGTTATATGAAGCGAAGTCGCTCCCCCTGGGCTGGAGGGTGAACGTCGCCACGAGGTGCCCGGTCGGGTCGGCGACGAAGGCGGTCGAGTTCCAGTACGGCTGGGGGTACGCCCGGGCCGTGTAGAGCGCGTGGCCGGCGGCGGCGGTGAAGCCGCCGTGCCAGTCGACCTGGCGCACCTTGTCCGTCACCGGGTAAAACGAGTTGGTCGCGGCGATCGACTGGAGGACGCTGGGAGACCAGCCCCGAACCGCCTCGTAATAACGGTTCGGCACGCCGGGGAAGACGCTCGGGCAGCCGTTGGCCGTTGAGCCGAAGACCAGGCCGTCTTCGCTCACGCCCACGCCCCACGAATTGTTGTTGGTGCTGCGGATGAACTCCAGCTTCGAGCCGTCGGGCTTGAACCGATAGAACCCCTGGCCGAACCGATGACGCTCGCCGCCGACGGTTCCATTAAACCCCGCGTAGCCGACAATTCCCCAAATCCAATTGTCGAACCCCCAGCGCAGGTTGCTCGGCCCGGCGTGGGTGTCGTTCGTTCCCCAGCCGGTGAAGAGGACCCGGCGGACGTCGGCCTTGTCGTCGCCGTCGGTGTCCTTCAAGAAGAGGAAGTCCGGCGCCTGGGCGACGATCACGCCGCCATCGGCGAAGCAGAGGCTCGTGGGGATGTTCAACCCCTCGGCGAAGACGGTGAGCGTCTCGGCCCGGCCGTCGCCGTCGCGGTCCTCCAGGATCACGATCCGGTCGCGCCCCTCGCCGCTCTCAAGCTTCCGGTTGGGGTAATCCAGGCTCTCGGCGATCCAGAGTCGGCCCCGGTGGTCCCAGGCCATGCAGATCGGCTTGACGATCTCGGGCTCGGCGGCGAACAGCCGAGGCTCAAAGCCCTTCGGAAGAACGAGGTGGCGCATCGACTCGGCCGGGTCGAGCGGAGTCGGCATCGTCCGCAAGGGCTCGCCCTGTTCGCCCCACTTTCTGGAGGGGAGATAGTTGGGGATGTCGACGTCCGAATCCACCATCGGAACCGGCTTCAACCCCTCGGCGACCGTCGGCCGCTCGTCGAAAACGGGCCGATCCGCCGCCCATCGAATCCCGCGCTCCAGCAGGGCCTGGAAACCAGGCTGCTCCCAGGTCCGCGAATCGTGGCCATAGGCGGTGTAGAAGACCCGCCCCTTCCCCTGCGTTCGGACCCAGGTGTACGGCTCCTGGTCGCGGACCTGAAGCACGAGCCGGCCCTCGGTGTTGTGGCGGTCGTGGACGTAGGTCTCATCCCAGGTCCGAAACGGCTCGAAACCCGCCATGATCGGATGCTCGGGGTCGACGACCTTCGTGTCGAACTCGCCCGTCCCGTGGCTCTGGAACCGACCGCCCACCAGCGCGACGAAGCGATCCGAGTTGTTGAGGCAGGCCGACGCGCAGTGAACCGGGACGAAGCCTCCCCCGCCTTCGACATAGTCCAAAAGCGCCCGCTCGCGCTCGGCGGGCATCGACTCGATGTTGGCGTAGAGCAAGACCGCGTCATAGCTCCGCAGCGACTCGGGGTTTAGCTCGTCGAGGTCCTCGGTGTAGACGACGTCGATCCCCCGCAGCGCCAGCACCGGCTTGATCTGCGCCGCGCGATCGGCCGGGGCGTGATGGCCTCGATCCCCCAAAAAGAGCACGCGGATCGGCGGGGAATCCCCCCGCGCGGGCGGCGCGACTCCAGTCGGGAGAAGGAACGCCAAACCAATCATCGCGGTGAACAAGCGGTCCATGAATCAGCCTCGCGTCGCGGAGTCGCCTCAATTGCAAAAATCGTTCGTGGGTCCACGCGCTGACGAACGCCGTTGTCGGCGGGCGGAGCCCGCCCTACGGGCGTGTCGCCAACCTGACAACCAGATCGCGCCCAGGTTCAATTGTAACGTCTTTGGGGAATTCAATGTCGATCATGCCTTCATCCCGCCCCGGCTTGATCTGAACGCCCGCGATGGGCTCGCCTCCCACCGTCGCCTCGACCCGCCGGGCGTCGGCCTGGAGTCCCAGCGTCCGCAACCTCGGGCGGCCCCAGGCCGCTGAGAGCGTCGCGACCAGCGCGCCCTCCTCGCGCTTCTGGGCGAACGTCCCCCAGCCCTCGGCGGCGGTGAAGGCCGCGCGGAAGTCGTCGGGCGAAAGCCTGGGGGCGAAGGCGATCCGGCCGTTGGGCCCGTGGTGCTCGAATCCGCAGGCCGCCAGGTAAACGCCGTGGCTGGCCATCGACCGGGCGTAGTGGTCGCCGCATTCGACCTCGTTCCAGGGGTTGCGGCTCAACGCGTCGTAGCGGTCGTGAATCGCCCGGGTGACCGCGAGGCCCTCCTGGACCATCCCCTCCCAGATCATGTGGCCCGCGGCCTGATATTCAAACCCGTTCATGCATTCATTGAAATACATCGCCGACCAGCCGCCCGAGGGGTCGTCGATCCCCGGCCGCTCGGTCTTGGGGAACGTGACCATCAAGAGCCCCGCCTCGCCGGGCATGGCGTACCAGCGCCCCGGCTTGTTGACCCGGCGATACGGGCCGACGTCGGGCGTGAAGTTGTACCGCCAGAGCGCTTCGAGCGCCCGGCGAACGTGCTGGCGGCTCATGATCGTTCCCAGGCCCACCTGGTGGGCCCAGTGCTGGCCGAAAACCTGGTCGATCGCGCAACCGTCGTACGAGCCGACCGCCTTGAGATGCTCGGGATCGGGCCGCTGGATGAAATAGCCGAACGCCTCGTTCCAGAGGAGCTTGACGAGGTTCTCGGCCCCGCGCTCGGCCGGGCCGCGGCACCGGGCGGCGAAGGCGTCGTCGCCCACCTCAAGGGCCATCGCCTCCCCCGCGCGGAGGGCCGCGACGTGGAGGGAGCTAAGCCAGGGGACCTCGCCGTACCACTCGGCGTCGAGCGTGTTGTGCTGCGCGCCGTCCAGCAGGCCGTCGCCGTCGCGATCGTGGCCGATCAGGTATTCGAGGGCCTTCTTCACCTTCGGCCAGAGCCGCTTGAGAAACGCGGCGTCGGGCGACATCTGATGCTCGCGGTAGGTCCGCAAGATCACCCCCGCCTGGCCGTCGACCGCCGGGCCGACCCGCTCCTCGGCCCGAAAGCTGATGATCCCCGTTTTCGGGTCGAAGGCCACGTCCTCGGCGAAGTCAACCCGCTCGCGGAGGTTCCGCTCCAACTCCGGAAAAAGCCGGGCGACCGCCTGGGCGTAGTGCCAGACGTGGGTGCAGGTCCCCGCGCAGCAGCCGACCCCCTCCCAGCCGTAGAACCTGCCGTCGCGGAAGCGGTGGCAGGTCGAGGTCGCCAGGATCGACGTGTTGGCGAACGTCCGATCGAGGAACCAGTGTGGGAGGGTCGAGTCGTACCAGGTCTTGCGCCAGAGCCGGGTTTCACGCGCGAGCCGCTCGAAGTTCGAGGCGAGGTAAGCGACCACCGCGCCGACGTCGGCGAACCGGGCGGCGTAGTGGCGTCCCAAGTCGGTGGGGAGTTTGGTCCCCTCAAGCGAGAGATTCGGAAATCGCCAGGCGACCACGAACGACGCCGACGCCTCCTCGCCGGGCGCCAGTCTCATCGGCCGAACGATCGCCCCGACGAGCTTGCTCCCGAACGGTTGCCGGGGCGCGGGGGAGTCGCCGAACAGGGCGTCGGCCGAGTCTCCCGAGGCGATCGCCGCTTTGGCCTGGTCGTCGTCATTGGGAGAGAGCAGGGCGAGGGCTAGTTCGCCGAAATCGGGGCGGCGGGACAGGGGACCAAGGCTGTTTCGGGGCTCGTCGGCCTGTTCAATCTGGTCGACGTCGATGTGGCCCCAGTCTCCCGAGTGAGCGTCGACGATCTCGAACCGGGCGGTTTTGCCGATCAGGTGGCGAACGTCCCAGTTGACCCAGAACATGGCGTCGGAGCGACGACCGACCGCCGTGTAAACGACCCGGCCATCGACCTTCAAGTTGGCGCAGGTTTGCTGGGGATAGTCTCCCCCGCCGATCAGGAAGTTGATCCAGGGGCGATCGATCGTGAAGGGCGGCGAGGTGAGCTTGCCGGTCGGGGCGTCACTCCCGGTCCAACTGTTGACGAGCCCCTTGCCGAGGTGGTTCCGCAGGTTCTGACCGGGCCCCGCGCCCCGGCTGGGGGCCTTGCCGAACGCCTCGCCCTCGACCGTCCAGTCGCCGTAATCGTCTCCCTCGAAGTCGGCCAGGACGATCGGCGGGCGGCCTTCGCCCTCGGCCTTCTCGGGGGCGGGCTCGGCCGAGCAGACGATCATCAGGGTTTCGGGACTCCGGACGGCGGCGTTGACCTTCGCGCCCTCGCCGGGCCGGCCGGTCTCCAGGCAGACCGCGTTTTCGAGCCAGCCGCCGATGTCGAGCTCCACCGGCTCGCTCGACGTGTTTTTCACCCGGTAGTTCAGGACGGTCGCCGGCAGGCTGGAGTCGTCGACGTTCAGCGGGATGAACGGCGAGAACGCCTCCAGATCGACCCGGACGGGGCAGGCCGGGTCCTCGTACGAGACGAGGCCGATCGGGTACTCGCCTCGAAAACGGACGTCGGCGAAACCCCGGCGGTCGAGGGTTCTTGTCTCGACGGCCTCTCCCCGCCTTATCCTGACCGCGAACCCCTGATCCAGGGGCGATTTCGGGCGCTGGGGGTTGGCGTAGTGGGCGTCGTTGGTTCGGACGAGGGCGTTGAAGATGTCCCAATGCCAGAGCTTGCCGTCGCCGCCGAGGTAAAGCTGCCCCGCGCAGAGGCCGCCGATCGGCATGCCGATCAGGTCAAGCTCCGGTCCCCGATGGACCTTCGGCTCCCCCCGGTCGAAGAGGGAGCGGACCCACTCGGGGTCGAGCTTCTTGTCGGCCGGAATCAGTCGATCGAAGTCGCTCGCCTCGAACGGTCCGGCCATCGCCCCCTTGGACGCTCCGCCGACCATCGCCGCGCCGACGCTCAGGCCGACGACCTGAAGGAACGACCGCCGGCTTTCGCCCCCGCAACATCCCGACCCCGGCCCGCAAGCGTCCCCCGGATTCGACACGTCCCCGACCTCCCTTCGGCCGCCTCGTCAACTGGCGCAACCCATAAGAGAGCAGGATATCCGTGAAAATTCCCAGGCGAAAGGGGGCGGCGGCGGAGGGACCGTCGGCGATTCCGCGAAGCGAGCGGACGCGGCCGGGCGATCGGACCTCCGCGACCGGCCTTGATGAGGTCGAAACCCGCCTCGGATCGTCAGAGGCATCGTCCCGGGATCGCCTATCCCACCGGGTACAAGTTTTGAACTCGCTCCGGGCCGTCCTTAATTCATCTCGACCCGGCCGCGATATCCGGCGGGGAGGGGAAGGGCGTCGAGGGTTCGGCGGGCGCTTCGGCGGAGCCAGAAGTGGGTGGCGCGGGCTCGGATGAGGATCTCGCGGCCCTTGACGCGGACGTCCACGTCGCGGACGCGGTCGCCCAGTTCCGCCTGGATCTGCTTCTCGACGCGCCGCTTCACCGCCGCCTCGACGGCCGGATCGGAGTGGGGCTCAATGGTGATCCCATCTTCCTCCGAAGTGGACGAACCGCCCTCGG
>Ga0182742_1005032_pt1 | contig 11474 bp, 9 predicted proteins | sample eDN5th37CBELigMG_FD_128880 | JGI IMG/M metagenome (GOLD analysis project Ga0182742, IMG submission 128880) | Enriched Miracle-Growth compost microbial communities from Emeryville, California, USA - eDNA 5th pass 37_C BE-Lig MG (version 2)... ... | reverse complement strand
GCCTTCAATGTATCTTTAGAGCGACCAAACAACCCATTATTAATGGAATAGTGTTTCTTTAAGTTTTGAACATTAAGGAGAATTTCTTTCCTCATAGTTTGTTCCAACAACGAACCCTCCTTTTATTTCCAAGATTGTCTAACTCCGGTTCCTGGTCGATACACTTATGTGTTGCATACGTACATCGGGGATGAAACCGGCATCCCTTTGGCATATGGTCACTATCAGGGACCATTCCCTCAATGGTATATAAAACCTGATCAGGGTTTCCTAATTTAGGGACTGACATCATTAAAGCTTGTGTGTATGGATGTTTCGGGTCTTCAAATAAATCTTCAACTTCTGCCTCTTCAATGACTTGACCAGCGTACATCACTATTGCTTTTTGACAGGTTTCAGCCACTACTCCTAAATCATGAGTAATCATTACAACCGTCATATTTAATTCTCTCTGAAGATCTTTCAATAAGGTAAGGATTTGTGCCTGAATGGTTACATCTAAAGCGGTAGTCGGTTCGTCGGCTATTAAGATTTTAGGATTACATGCTAATGCCATGGCAATCATGACCCGTTGCCGCATACCTCCGGATAGTTCATGAGGATACACTTTCAGTTTTTCTTCTGCATCAGGGATTCGAACTTGTTTAAGTACTTCTATACATTTAATTCTAATTTCTTTATCACTTAAATTCGTATGATACTTATAAACTTCCGCTAACTGATTCCCGATAGTAAAAGAAGGGTTGAGGGAGGTCATTGGTTCTTGAAAGATCATGGAAATCTCATTCCCTCGTATTTTGTTAATTTCTTTGACTGTCATTTTAGTAAGTTCTTTGCCGTTATAATAGATACTTCCAGAACCGACTTGCATCACATTTGGTAAAAGGCCCATAATTGATAAGGCGGTCATGCTTTTCCCACAACCACTTTCGCCAACGATGGCGACAAATTCTCCTTGTTCAATGGTGAAACTGACATTTTCTAGAATCGTATTGAAACGTTCTTTACTTTTTCTACCCACACGTAAATCTTTCACTTCTAATACGTTAGTCAACTTTTTCCCTCCCTACTTCCTTTGATGTTTAATATGAGGGTCGAAAGCATCACGAATCGCGTCCCCCATAACATTAAAAGAAATCGAAACAATTAATAGAGCTAATCCTGGAAATATAATTAACCCTGGGGTAGAGGTAATATACTGAAAACCTTCTTGAATCATATTTCCCCAAGTTGGAGTTGGAGGTTGTACCCCCACTCCTAAAAAACTCAAACTCGCTTCAATTCGAATAGCGGACGACATATGCAAGGTGGAAATAACCAAAAGCGGGCCTAGGATATTAGGGAAAATATGGCGCATGATAATTCTTAAATTTCCTCCACCTAATGAAATGGCTGCTTTAATATACTCCTTTTCCTTGACCTCCAGAGCGGATCCCCTTGCCATTCTTGCGACTCCCGGCATTAACCCTATGCTAATGACCATGATTAATGTAGTCGTGCTTGATCCGAGTGCTACAATAATCATTAAGCCAAAGAGGAGTAGGGGTATCATCATAATGGATTCAAGAATTCTCATTAAAATATCATCTAACCATCCACCCTTATATGCGGCTAGCATCCCAATAAACCCACCTGCAATGGTACTGATGGCAACTGATACAAAACCAACAAAAAGAGAGGTTTGGGATCCCAATATCACTCGACTCAATATATCTCTCCCAAGGGGATCGGTCCCAAGCCAATGGTCAGCTGTCATCCCTTGCGCACGGTTAGCAACATCCTGAGCAAGCGGATCATAGGGCATGAGGAATTGTGCGGCGATAGCAATGAAAGACATAATCACCAATATAACTAACCCGAACATTCCTAATCTACTTTTCTTAAAAGCTGTCCATTCAGCATGCTTATGTCGTTTTTTGGGAGGTTTTTGCTCTTTCATTGCCTCTGAGACTGGAGTAGAAACGGTTTCTTTTAGCACGGGCTCTGACATTCGTATCTCTCCTTTCTAGCTTTGTTTAATTTTAGGATTTACAATGGAGTAGCTGATATCAACCAGTAAATTCACAATAATAACCAATACAGCAAATAGAACCAAGCATCCTTGCAATATTGCAAAGTCCCTTGTCATAATCGCACCAACGGCTAGACTTCCCAAACCCGGACGACTAAAAATAGTTTCAGTGATAACAGCACCGCTGATCAATGCGGTTATATCAATCCCGATTACGGTAATCACCGGTATCAAACTATTTCTTAAGGCATGTTTGAAAATGACTACATTAATTGGAATCCCTTTTGCCTTCGCCGTTCGAATATAGTCCTGGTTAATTTCTTCCAGCATACTGGCTCGAGCAAATCTCATCATGACCCCTGATAAAATTAAGCCTAAAGTGAAGGTTGGCAGGATCATATGATGAATCGTTCCCCAAATCCCTTCTCCTGCTCCCATTGAAGGAAAAAGATTTAATTTTAGTGAAAACGCTAAGATTAATAAAATTCCTAATAGAAAAGGAGGAACAGATACCCAAATCATCGAGATGAATCGAACAAAATTATCAATCCATGAATTGGGTCTTAAGGCAGATAAAATACCCACAGGAATTCCAATCAAACATCCGAGCATAATACTAGCGATTGAAAGGATGATGGTTGAGCCAAAATTTTCCTGAATCATTTGAATAACCGGAGTACCAGATGAAATCGATTCTCCTAAGTCCCCTCTTAGAAGATCCCCTATATAATGGATATATTGCTGCCATACTGGTAAATTGAGCCCTAATTGTTCTCGTAAATTTTGTAAAGCTTCTTCACTTGCGTTTTCCCCTAATATCGCTAAAGCTGGGTCTCCAGGAAGAATGCGTAGGGAAAAAAAGATGATACTAATCGTAATAAAAATCGTTGGGATTGCCACCAGTAGACGGCGAGTCACGTATTTAATCAAACGAATCACTCCACTCCCCTATAAAAGTTAGAATGTCAAATATCATTTGAATGGAGGAGTTGGTGATTGTCACTTCCTCCTCCACATAGTAGAAATGATTATTTTAGGTCAGTAGTTTCATAAAGTGGATAGGAATAAACGTAGGTACCTTTTAAGTCATACCCTAAATCCACTTCAGCCCTTCTTACAAGAATGCTTCTCGTTTCGATTAAAGGGACAACAACATATTCATCCATGATTTGTTGCTGAATCTCAGCATACAGAGCCTCGGCCTTATTACTATCCATCTCAACTTTTGCCTGTTCAATTAAGCTATCAGATTTGTTGTAACTCGAATAATTTGCTTTCCCAATTGATCCGCCATAAAAGTAGTAATCCATAGGGAACACAGCATGTGGTTTAAAACTTTTCGTATGCAGAGCCAGATTATTTAACCCTTTACGGATATTCGCTTGATAAGTAGGAATATCCGCTTGTTTTAACTCTGTTGTAATTCCAACTTTTCTTAGTTCCTCTTGAACAAAAGTCATCATATTTAAATAAACTGGCCGGATATTTACATAATTCATTGGCAGTTCTAACCCGTTCGGGTATCCAGCTTCTTTTAATAATTCTTTTGATCGTTCAGGATTATATTCGTAACCACCCATATCCTTATATCCAAATAAGTTACTTGCAATTGGACCCTTCGCTTCCGTTGCTACCCCAGGACCATAAACTTTTTCGACATATCCGCTCATGTCAATCGCGTGTGCAATCGCTTGTCGAACACGGATATCATCTAACGGTTTAATTTTTTGGTTTAGGTGCAGTAGCCAAGGTAGTGGAGGTTCGACTAAATCAACCTCGATTGTTTGTTTGTTTTTCATTTTATCCAGCCATAAAGCATCTCCGCTTCCCGTAGCTAGATGAATTTCTCCTTTTTCAATGGCAATATCAATTGCATTTTGATCTTCCATCACTATAAATTCAATTCCATCTAATTTCGGCTCGCCACGGAAATAATCTGTATTTTTTTCCAGGACGACTCTGTCATTAAGTTTATATTCCTTTAACTTAAATGGTCCCGTTCCAACTGGCTTGACCATAGCTTCTTTACCGGCGTCTTCAATCGCCTCTTTTTTTAGAATCGCACCAACTGAGTCATCTATTAAAATCCGGTGCAGAAAACTTGGATCAGGGTGATTTAAATGGAAGACAACTGTGTATTCGTCTGGTGTTTGTATTTCCTTAATATGTTTAAGATCCTCCGTAAAAGCCGAGCCAGTTTTTGAGTCTATTAAGCGTTCAAATGTCCATTTTACATCCGCAGATGTCAACTCTCCGTATCCATTGTGCCATTGGACACCTTTTCTGAGATGAAACGTCCAAACGGTACCCTCTTCGTTATTCTCCCAAGACTCTGCCAAGTCTCCTTCAACCTCATCTACAGATGTTGCTCCTGGTGTAAGGCGCATTAGTCCATTATAGAGGGTTTGATTAACGGTTAAATCCGGTGCAGAACTACTAAAATGCGGATCTAGATGGGCTGCGTTACCTGGGATAGAAACTTTTAACACTTTTGGCCCATTCGATTGTTGTTTACTAGAATCCTTGCTTGCTTCATTATCTACAGATTGATTAGAGCTACAGCCACTTATGATGAGGAGAACAATCAAAAGGAACCCAAATCCCTTGTATAACCGTTTTTTAATGTTTCGCATGAAAACTGCCCCTTCCAATTAAATAGTTTTAATATTACAAAAATTCACAAAATAATATCCTTAATCCCGTTTTGCTAACAGATAATACTCATATTTTTCTCTTAATGCTCTTTTTAAAAATTTCCCTACGGATGTTTTTGGGATTTCCTCAATAAAAATTACATCATCAGGCAACCACCATTTGGCAAACTGAGGTTTTAGAAAATCAAGTATTTCTTCTTTCGTAACACTCCCACTTGACCCATCTTTTAATACAACCATCGCTAGTGGCCGCTCTTGCCATTTTGGGTGTGGGACGCCGATAACTGCCGCTTCTAATACCGATTCATGAGCCATAATTGCATTTTCAAGGTCTACTGAAGAAATCCATTCCCCACCACTCTTAACAAGATCCTTGGTTCGATCGACAAGCTTAATGAACCCATCTTCATTGATGGTTGCGATATCTCCAGTGTATAGCCAGCCATCCTTTACTGCTTCCTTCGTTTTTTCAGGTTCATTATAGTAGGAATTGGTGATCCAGGGGCCTCTTAAAAGCAATTCGCCCATGCTTTTCCCGTCCCATTCCACTTCTCCATTCTCATTGACTAATTTCGCATCAAGACCAGGTACTAATAATCCTTGTGTAGCCTTTAGTTCAATTTGAGTTTCAAAAGGTAACTCATAGTGTTCGCTTTTCAGTCGGGAAATAGAGGTTAATGGACCTGTTTCTGTCATCCCATATCCCTGATAAACAGGGATTTTATGCTTTTCTTCAAAAACACGAACCATGCTTTTAGGGGCAGCTGAGCCTCCATTTATAATCATCCTTAGGCTGGATGTATCATAATCATTTCCTTCCAATTCTTGCAAAACCCCAAGCCATATGGTTGGTACACCCGCAGAAATCGTTATTTTTTCTGATTCAAAAAAACTAAGGATCATTTGGGGAGTAAAATTTGGACCAGGTAACACTTGGTTTGTCCCAAACCACATTGCTGCAAAAGGCAGACCCCATGCATTCACATGGAACATCGGAACGAGAACTAAGGCTCGATCTCCTTCCGATAAAGCGACTGTATCAGCTAAACCAAGAGCCATACTATGCAACACTGTACTACGATGCGTGTATAGAACGCCTTTTGGGTTGCCTGTGGTTGCCGAAGTATAACACATTCCAGCAGGTTCATTCTCATTGATATCTATTGGATACTGATAGTTTGAATTTCCGTTTTCAACCAATTTTTCGTACGAGCACAGATGGTTCACTTCGGATTCCTTAAAGTCTTCCTTATCTGTCATTGCCACAACTGCTTCCACTGAAGGGATGTGTGTTCTAATTTTCTCTATTCTTGGAAGAAATTCTTCGTCCACAAGCAAAATTTTATCTTCCGCATTGTTGATGATATAAATTAAATGTTCATCCGATAATCGGAAATTAATCGTATGAAGGACCGCGCCCATGTTAGGAATGGCAAAGTAGGCCTCAAGATGCCGATGGTGGTTCCATGCCATCGTTCCAACCTTATCTCCTCTTTGGATACCGAGTTTTTCTAAAGCACTAGATAAACTTCTGATTCTTTTGGCTATCTGTTTATACGTTAATCTGGTGATACCTGTAGAGGTTCTCGACACGACCATTTTTTTCGAAAAAAACTTTTCTGCACGTTCAAGCATCGTAATGGTGGTAAGTTGGGTATCCATCATAATGGTTCACTCCTTGACAACAATTTCACTAGAAAACTACTTCATTTCCTTTGTAGACTTTACACCGATTCAAAATGACTCCTTATGTGTGGGACGACTTTTTCTGGTGCTTCAATATGAATAAAGTGACCCGTGTCTGGAATGACATGTACCTTTGCTTGAGACAGTTGCTGATCACGAGTTTTATAGGCAAATTCGTATGAAATATAAGGATCATTTTCTCCCCATAGGATGGTCACTGGCGCTTTCACTTCAGAGAGTTTTTGATAGGGTTCAATTAATTGTTTATTTGCTGACCTATATAGTTCTAAAATGACGTTTCGCGATTCTTTCGTGAGATAAATATAATAAAAGTCTTCGAGAATAGCTTCATCTACGGCCGGGATTTCTTTTTTCATATTCTCCATCCATAATTCCTTATTCGTCATCGATTCCATTACCTTTTCTCCCTCTCCAGGAGTACGCCACTTTCTAGCCATCGGGTGCCATTTATAACCAGGGATGAGAGAGGAATCACTTATAATTAGACTTTCCACTTGATTGGGATAATCACAAGTCCATCGCAACCCAATTAAGCCACCCCAATCATGTACGATTAGATGGATCGTTTCTAATCCCAGTGCTTCTAAAAATTCATTAACGAATATAAGGTAATTTTCCCAAGTAGATTCTGTCTTAAAGCGCTCACTCTGCCCAAATCCTGGGAGATCCGGTGCAATCGTTCGAAACCCTAAAGCAACAATTTCTGGGATGATAGGTTTCCATAAAAGGCTAGATTCTGGTACTCCATGAATGAGAAGGACGGGTGGGGCATTTTTTAGTCCTTCATCAATATAGGAGACTTTCTGATTGTTTAACCAGAGTGTTTTTTTAGTTAACATTCGTTTTCCCCCTTTCGGCAATAGAATAAGTGGATTCCATTATCACAGTTTTATCTCTATTAATAAATCTCAAATACATCAAAAATCTCGATTAGCTCCTTCGTTGTTCCTCCCTTTACCTCTATTACTCTTTCATTTGCTAAAGAGGCAATTGTTGTTTTTCCAAAAATATACTTCAGCCAATTTGAACTTGATAAGGTAATCGAAAAATCTGCATTCTCAGTAGCTTCTGGTAAAACTTCTGCCACGCCTTTTCGAATATGCACACTATAAGAATCTTTTTTATCATTTAAATTGATCATGATTTTCTTCTCCATTACTGCGGCCTTTTTAGGGTTAATCCTGAATGGCAGAACCTTTATTAGGGGTTCAATTGGGAGATCCTCCATTCTTGTTTCATCCACAATGGAAAAACCTGAAGGGGTCTCGTTCACATCAATTTTCCCTTCTAACGCCAAAGCCTGTGTTAGATAAAAATTTCTGGAAGATAATGCAGGAGTCACGTAAGCCATCTCCCGTAAAGCCCCAGCCTTTAAGCTTTTTGCTTCTGGATTGTCAGGTTCTACATTTAGAACATACGTCATTAATTCTGCAACCCAAGCAAACTCCTTTTGTTCTAACGACTGTTTGGCAGACGCAATTACTTCTTGTATGCCTCCAAAGCCGTCGATCAGTTTTTTTGAACGAACATTTGAGGAGCAAGGATTGATGTCAGCTGCATCCAAACTAAACCAGCCGATTAATCCGTTATACACACCTTTTATGTGATGCTTTACCTCTAAATAGGTTTCTCCTAATCGAGGATGTAGAGCTAAATAGTTAGGGAGTTGAATGGCGTCTGCAATCTCATCCGGCTTTAATCCATTATTGATTCCGCGTATCGTTTGACTGTAAATAAACGCAAGTGCATCACGATAAACGGTTGCCAATTCATAACTATCCTCCCTATTTGTCATGACTTCCCCATGTTCTGGAATTAAATAATTTGGATTTATTTCCCTGATACGATCAATCCCTTTGATCCACATGGTTGGGTCTCGGTAGGGTTGCCCACGTAGCGTGTACATATTCGGGAAGGAACTTAGAATACTGTTCGTGATTACCGCATCATCATCAGGAAGCCATAAGGTAAGAGAATCATTTGTATCTGAAGGGGAATAAAAGAATTGCATTTTTATTCCATCAATGATGATTTCTTCCCCATGTCTCACTTCATAAGTAGGCTTTACATATCCAGATGATTTGTCTTCATCCTTGCTTCCTTCAAAGGAGATAGGAGGAGAATCAGGTCCAGTCTTAGGTAAATACAGGCCAAAATGTTGGGCTATATTCCGATAAAAAGCAGGGGCTAGCTCTATACCAGAGTTCATATTATTCTTATGGACATCAGGATGAGCGATGACTTCAATTGATTCTCCTTCCTCTCCTTTTGGAATAAATGCTCTTGTTCCGTTCGTGTAATGACTGTGTGAATAAATGACCGCTCGAACTGGTTTGTTCGTCAGTTCCCGCAAAACTTGATATTTGCGTTTTCCAATCCCCATATTGGATCCGGTATCCCAGACAATTACACTGGTTTCACCTTCAATGAAAACGGAATTTTCTAAAGAGAAATTTTGTAAAACGGTGATCCTTTTGCCAATTTTCGTTCGTTTTGCTTCTTTTCTTTTTGTATAGGAATCTGCCATAATCTTGTTCACAAAAGCACCATTTGGCATCGTTGTTTTTTCAACGTGCCCTCCTAAGTATCGAGATTTCAGTGGAGTCCCATCTTTTCTCATCACACGATTCCCTCCCCTTTTTAGATTCTTCCTTTAGGAATGAACTCAAAGACTTCTAACAGTTCAACTAAGTCAGATGCATTTCCAGTCACCTTTGAATTGTTACCGCTCACAACCATACTTGGAGTTATTTTCCCTAAAATCATTTGTAGCCACATATCGCTTGGTAGGCTTATCTTAACCTCTGGATTCATTGGTTGATGATCGATAAATTCGGCAATGCCATATCGGACATGTAGTCCAAAACATTTGTTCCGGTCGGGAAATTCAATCGCTACTACTCGGTTCATGCCTAGAGCTTTTTCAGGCGCAATTTTATATTCTAAAAGTTTAATTGAATTTTCGATTGGTAAATGGCTAGCCACTTCTTCGTCATAGTTTTTTGAAAATGAGTTTGGTATATCATTTAAATCCATCCTCCCTTCTAGTTCTAATGCCTGGGAAAGGTAGAATCCTCTTGAAGAAAGCCCTGCAGTAGCATAGCCCATTTGTTTGAGGGAATTCGCTTTTATTTGTCGTGCTGTGCCATGATTTGGGTCAATGTTTAATACATGAGTGACTAATTCCGCTGCCCAAGCATACTCTTGTTTATCCATGGATTCCTGGCAAGCAGCAAGGATGCCCTCAAGACCCCCGTACCCTTCGATGATCTTTTGTGATCGAAAGGAAATGGGTACAGGATTAATATCGGCTGCATCAAGACTGAACCAACCAATTATTCCACTATATATTCCTTTTATTTGATGTTTGAACTCTCCATACACTTCTTTTAACCGCGGGTGTCTTTTAAAATGCTCTAAAAAGATGATTCCGTCAGAGACTTCTTCAGGTTTTAACCCTTGGTTGATTCCCCGAACGGTTTGACAATAGATGTATGAGAGGAAATCCCGATAAACAGTCGCCAGTTCGTAGCTAGTCTCTCTTGTCTTCATCGGACTTCCATGTGAGGGGATAAGAATTTTAGGGTTAATCTTGCGAATTTGATCAATTCCTTCTATCCAATAAACAGGATCCCTATATGGCTGACCTCTAAGTGTATAAAGATTCGGCATAATATGCCAGATGCTATTGGTAATCACGGTATCATGGTCTGGAAGCCATACGGTCAAAGAATCAAACGTATCAGATGGTGTATGAAAAAACTTCATTCTCACTCCATCGATGGTTAATTCTTCCTCATGGTCCACACCATATGTTGGTTGAATATACCCATTTGTTTTGTCTGCGTCACTTCCCCCATCATAACGGACCGGTGGAGCATCAGGCCCTGACTGTGGTAAGAGGATCCCAAAGTGCTGCGCTGTTGTTTTTGATAGAACCTTTCCCAGCTCTACGGATGAATTCATAATATTTTTATGTACATCTGGGTGAGAAACGATAAGGGTCTTTTCACCTTCATCCCCGTTAGGAACGAATGCTCTTGCCCCTTTTGTATAATGGTTGTGGGAATAGATGATGGCTTTTACTGGTTTATCTGTCCATTGACGTAAGGCGAGATATTTTCGGTTACCAATTCCCATATTTGAACCTGTATCCCATACGATTAGCCCTTCATGTCCTTCAATCACCACCGTGTTTTCTAATGAAAAGTTCTCTAGTACATGGATGTTTTCTGTTAATTTTGTGACTTTAGGGTCTGAAATGTTCGAGTAATGTTCGGCCATTGCTTTATTCACAATGGCTCCATTAGGCATGGTTACCTTTTCGACTGGTCCCCCCATATAAATGTCTGAATGGCCCTTTACTTCTTTGAATTCCAGTTGATCCATTACATGTTTTTTCTGCATATTTACCCTCCTTGGTCCTTCTATTTCACTCATACAAGTGTCAAAGTGAATTTCCTTCACCGGTCAATCCTTAACAAGAAATAAATTATAATACAGAGATTCCTGCGATGGCTGATAGCAAAATAATGAGAAGTGGATTCATTTTTTGACGTTCCAACAGGTAGAGCGCCGCCATAGTGATACCGATAAAATAAACGGAATCCACAGACATTGTAGTAACGATATTTAAGGAAATCCCAAAATTAATCGCTGCATAAAAAATTAACCCTACTACTACAGGTCGTAAACCATATAAAATATGACCGACAAGTTGGTTCTCCTGAAAGCGATTAAAAAATTTCCCTACTAAAAGCACCATAATTAAAGATGGAGCTGTAATCCCAATCATAGCTACCAATGCGCCTGCTCCACCAGCGGTTTGGTAGCCAATAAAGGCAGCAGCATTCGTTCCTATTGATCCAGGAAGCATTCCCGAAATGGAAATGACTTCTGCAAATTGTTCAGATGTGATCCACCCTTGATGTAGAATTTGCTTTTCTATTAATGTAAGCATTGGGTACCCGCCACCAAAAGAAAAACAACCGACTAAAAAAAACCTCCAAAATAACTGAAAATAAATCATTTAAATACCTCAGGTGCCATCTTTATAAAAAAATTTTTCATCATTTGATTGGGCATCGGTGTTCTCCTCCTTC
>Ga0182742_1005031_pt1 | contig 11476 bp, 10 predicted proteins | sample eDN5th37CBELigMG_FD_128880 | JGI IMG/M metagenome (GOLD analysis project Ga0182742, IMG submission 128880) | Enriched Miracle-Growth compost microbial communities from Emeryville, California, USA - eDNA 5th pass 37_C BE-Lig MG (version 2)... ... | reverse complement strand
CCATGCGGATCTCACCATTCGCCCTGAGACCATCATGGCTGCTGTGGGGCACATGGCGCCGAAACCTGAGCTTACACAGGTTGCGGACAAACGGCCCGAAAACCAGTCTCAGCTCCCGCGCCGTTCTCTTTTCCGCTAAGACGACGCGGGAGCTGAGACTGCGGTTCAGGCTGCTTTCGTCCGAGCCTTCCTGGCCAAGTGGCGGCCATCGGCCATGTAGCGCTCGACCATGGTCAGGCAGGCCCGGAGCGCGAGGACGTCGAAATTCTCGCCAAGGCGCTCCGGCCAGAAGACGGGCAGCGGCTTGCCGTCGTAGCACTCGCCTTTGGACCAGAACGCCGCGAGATTTTCGCTGCCGGAACGGCCATCCTTTTCGAAGGTCAGATGAATACCGTCCGTCGAGACGAAAAGCGTGAAGAAGGCTCGGCCAACCGTCTTGTAGAAAACGCGAGTCTTCACGGTGCGCTTGCCGATCGTCTGGCGGTCGAAGGCATGCTGAAATTCGAATCCGGCCTTTGCCAGAAGCTCTTCGACGGTGCTGCCGGTGTCACCGGTACGCAGGACTTCGATCAACGCCTGGGCATCTGCGGCCGTTGCCGCATAGCCGTGGTTGTCCAGATCGGTTCCCAGCAGGGAGGCGTAGCGCCAGTACTCGTAGGAATTTTCCTCGATGCTGGTGGCCTTCTCCGCCTCGATCAACTCAGAGAGGCTGCGCCCATCGTTGAGGAAGAAGGAGATTTTCACCGGCTCGGAGGCGCGCTTGGCGCCGATCTTCCACTTTTCGCCAGGGGCCTCGGCCCGCATGAGGTTGAAGCGGGAGTTGTAGACCTCCCACGAGAGCGGTGTGGTAGCGGTCATCGGTGTCCTTTCGGGATTATGAGGCCAATTGGGCCCGGTCCCTCTGGATAGAGGAAGTTGGGGCGGCGGGTCGATGGGCCCGAGGGCGCCCATAATTAAGCAGAAGCCATCTCGCTTAATTATGGGCCTGTCGTAATTCAGCAGCTTAATTAAAGCGGATTTCGGATCAGTGTAGGGCATAGCCGGCATGCCTGAACCAGCCTCGGGCATTCTGGGCCGTGATACTGTCGAGGGCTGGCTTGAGCTCGGCCTCCAAGGCTTCGAGGCTGCGTGCGGCTTTGGCTTTGAGGCGCTCTTTCATTTTGGCCCAGGCCTGTTCAATCGGGTTGAACTCCGGCGAGTAGCGCGGCAGGTACAACAAGCCAATCCCGGCTCGGGCGAGCAACTCTCCCACTTCGGTAGCGTGATGCGGGCGCAGGTTGTCCATTACCAGAATGGCATCTGGCCGCGTGCGTTTGAGGGCCGGCACCAGCACCTGTTCCAGATAGCCCAGGAACACTGGCGTGGAGGTCGACGCCTCGATGCTCATGGTGGCCACCAGACCGTCACACGAGAGTGCGCCTAACACCGTCAGCCGCTGCCACGAGCCAAGGGGAATGGATCCATACGCCCGCTGCCCACGCCGCGCTCGCGCATGGGTGCGGGCCATCTTGGTGGTGACGCCGCTTTCATCCAGGAACACCAGGCGTTCGGCAGGAAGCGCGCTCATCTGCTGGCGAAAGGCCTCGCGCTCGGCGGCGATCTCGGGCCGCTCCTGCTCGGCCGCCCGGAGCGTCTTTTTTTCACCGTCAGCCTGAGACGCTGGAGCGTCCGGCACATCACCGGACGGCTGACCCGCTTGCCGGTGAGCGCGAACAGACGCTGGGCATACTGATCCAGGTAGGCATCGTTGGTCTCAGCTACGAGCTCCTGCAGCAGCGCTAGCTCGCCGGAGCCCAACACACTGGCAGGACCGCCGCGGTGGGGCTTGGGGCAGCGCCGTCCTTCCTGGCGGGCTTGGCGGATCCAGTTCGACACGGTGGCCGGGCACACGCGAAAGCGGCGAGCAATCGCGACCTGGCTACCCTCTTCTTGCTCATAGGCAACCAGAACGCGCTCGCGCAGATCGGCAGAATAGGGCTGGGGCATGGCTCGCCTCCCGTGCCATATGCTGATCAACGCGCAGCCCGCCGCTTCGGATTCACATCAGCCCGAAATCCGCTTTAGTCGTGCGTACTGGTATATAGCGGCAAACACATGCCTGAAGCTGGCATGGGCGAGGCTCCTTGCCTGGGAAGTTAAGGGCTTCGGGGATCGTGGAGGTCCGATCTCTGTTCGTTCTCAAGCATGAGGTAGTCGAATCATTCTCTGACGCCTTCCGTCGCCCTGTCGCTACGGCCCAGACGCTTGTGTGGGAGCGCGGTGCCTAGACTAGGGGAAAAGGCCGAATTGGATTGAGAGCCTGTACCCGGGACAATGAGAACCTGCCGAAGTGTAGATTTATCTCGAAGCAGATCGTCGCGAAGCTGAGCCAGATCGAGATGCCCCTCACTCAAGGTATGCAAACTCGCCTAAATTGGGACGGCTGTTATGAATTGACATGTAGTGTACGACCTTTCGCAGCATAAGACACAACAGCGTAACTATATGCACATCCGCGAGTGTTTGCGGTCAGGGCTCGCAAAATCGCGCATGAGGCGACGAAACTGGGTATCCCGTCCGAAAGTTCGCTCGACCACGCATCTATCTAGCCGCAACACGAAGCCGCATTTCGCCTCGGGCAACCTTATCAGCTCCACCACGAAGCCGGTGCGGGTGGCCGCCGCGGCCCCTGGCGGCAGCAGCGCTACAGCCACGTTGCCCCGCCGTGCAAATAATGCGGATGCTACCGAGTGAGCTCAAACAGACTTTATGATCATTGCTATAGAATGCTGAAGAAACAAGGGCCAGGAAACGCTTGATTAACCATCCAAGTCCATCCTCACATGACGTGATACAGGGGCTGAGTGGGGCACTCTCAAACGGGGACAATTGCCCATGACGGAAGCAATTTCGCACGAAGCAATTCATGAGAAGATGACCGTCATCGAGGGAACCTTGAAAGCGATCCTATCTGGCGGAGATCAAGGTTACCTTCGAGAACTTCAAGGCCTGTTGCAGAAGAACCTCGCAGGTATCCTCAGCATGTTCGAACGGAATCCTGGGCTCGACGCAGCTACGTCGGATCTGTATGCCGCAGCAACAGCCATCGTGAACGACACGGGTGTGGAGACCCAGCCACTTGCCCGCAAGCATCGATTGCTGAGGGATGCTAAAGTCAGGTTTGATGAACGCATCAGGTTGTCCAAGCCGAACGGACGCAAGCCGTCGGCGGCTTGGTGCAAGAAGGAGTTGTTCCTAGCGGCCTGAGAAGAATGCCGATCAATGCCTCACAGCGCAAACCATCGTGCGAAAAGATGCCGCGCGTCCGATGTTGATGCTCGGCGTGACAGGTTGATCCGTTCCAAGATCCTCCTCCTGTCCTACGATTAAGCGACAGCGAGGGACCTTAGAGACAGGCGCTAACACCCGGCCAAGGTGAGTTTCACGATGTTGCTCGGACCTCGATCCTTACGGAGGTTGTGTTGCAGATCTGAACATGGGTTAAGAAAATTATCCCGATTCCTGCCGAGAACTCGTGCGGCAGGCCGCTTGGAGTGCCCAGCGGGGAAAGGCTGCTAGGCGCAGGCTTGCTTCGCCAATCCCTTTCATATCATGTGCACCATCTCGAAGAACTCAGCCAGGTTCGTATCGCGCGGGCGTCCGGACTGCCCGTGATCGCGCGGCAGGCCTCGGCGTTCGCCCTTGGGGTTGCAGAGCCCAAACACCGCAAGGTGTCCTGACTTTGTTCATGATGTGTTCTAACGCTTGGCTACTCGTCCATGAGCATGGTCGGGATCGACTTGGCGTGCCCCGCTTCGCCATGATCTCGGACGGAAGTTCGTCGAACCGATAACGCCTTGCGCAAGGCCGAGGAGCAGCTCGCCGGGGCACGGAGGAGGATGAGCCGCAAGTCGAAGTACGGCTGTCGACTTAAGTAATTTAAATCCCCTTAGAATTTATTCATCGAATTTGCATAGGTTGGCGCCCGTCGCGGAAACAGTGACCATCAGAGCCGCTTTTGATATGTGCCATGCGAGAACAGACCGGACCATTTAGCCTGCCGAAGTGGCGACTTACCCATTGGCTCACCGATCCTGGCCAAGATATTCCCCTTGATCTTCGCCAAGCGCTGATCGCGAGTCTGTTTGGCACCCTGCCGATCTTCATTGGCGGTGTTGTAAACACTGTCTTGGTGGCAGGGCTCGTCGCTATTCAACAACCTCATATGGTGTTTGTATCGTGGTTTGCCTTCGAAGTTCTTCTCTGTGTGTTGCGAACATACGTCATCATCTTTGCCTTTCGCGCTGTCGCAGAAGGTAGAGAGACACCGACCGATCTGTATATTGTTCTCGCGGTCTTGTGGGCCCTTGGCGTCGGATATGGCACATTCATCAGTCTACTGAGTGGCGACTGGGTTGTCGCGACCCTCGCCTGCCTCTCGTCCGCGGCCATGATGGGAGGCATCTGCTTTCGCAACTATGCTGCCCCCCGATTGGCAACAGCAATGATAGTTCTGAGCTTTGGCCCTGCGTGCCTTGGTGCCGTGTTGTCAGGCGAACCGATCATGCTGCTGACGGCGCTCCAGATACCATTCTATCTCTTTGCCATGGGCAAGGCCGTATATCGGCTCAATGCAATGCTTGTTCGCACCATGCTGGCCGAACGGGACAATGACCATCGAGCTCGTCACGATATGCTCACAGGGTTGTCCAACCGATCCGGCCTTACCGCAGTACTCGAGCAGCAATGGGAGATGGTACAACAGGGGCGCCAGCGGGTTGCGCTGCTATACCTTGATCTGGATGGCTTCAAGGCTATCAACGACAACCATGGCCATACGGCTGGCGACACGCTGTTGAGGATGGTTGGTGATCGTCTCAGCAATCTGTTGCGATCGGCAGATCTTGCAGCCCGGATCGGGGGCGACGAGTTCGTTGTGCTGCTCCAGAATGTCGGCCCGACCGAGGCGATGCGGCTTAGCGAACGTCTCATTGAGGAAGTAAGCGCCCCCTATCTCGTAGATGGCCACGAGGTTGTCATTGGTACCAGCATCGGAATTGCGTCTACACAGAGTGGAGTTGCATCGCCAGACCAGCTTTTGAAGCATGCGGACCTGGCGCTCTATGAGGCCAAATCTCAGGGCCGCGGCACTTGCTGTTTTTTCGAACCGGAAATGGAAACCCGATTACAGGTGCGCCACGCCCTTGAGGCTGACTTGCGCAACGCATTTGCGAACGGCGAGTTTGAACTCTTCTACCAGCCGCAGATTAATATCGCGCTGAATAAAATCGCTGGTTTTGAAGCTCTTCTTCGGTGGCGTCACCCTGAACGGGGTATGATTTCTCCGGCCGAGTTCATTCCTGTGGCGGAAGATATCGGCCTGATTTCGGTGCTTGGAGAATGGGTCCTTGCGCAGGCCTGTCAGGACGCAGCTCAATGGCCTCGCGACATTAAGGTGGCGGTGAACCTCTCCCCGCTACAGTTCAGGAGCGGCACTCTTGTGCACTGCGCACGTAAGGCCTTGACGGCATCAGGACTTGCGGCAGGGCGTCTTGAATTGGAGATCACTGAGACTTGCCTGCTACAAGAGAATGAGGAGACATTATCTGCCCTTCACCAGCTTCGCAGTCTCGGAGTCCGCATCGCACTGGACGATTTCGGGACTGGATACTCATCGGTCGGCTACTTGCGTAATTTCCCGGTCGACAAGATTAAGATCGATGGATCCTTCGTGCGCGATATCTGCTTGCGCCCAGACGCTTTCGTGATCGTCCAGTCAATTACAAGCCTTGGAACTGGTCTCAAGATGTCCACCGTTGCTGAAGGTATTGAGACAGAGGAGCAATTACTCAAGATACGTGAGGCGGGGTGTACCGAAGGTCAGGGGTATTACTTCGGGCGGCCGAAGCCGCCGCATGAATTGGCCGACGTTTTGAAAGGGGCGGCGACAAGATCTATGGACCTTAGGTTGAGCCCAGTCTAACGCGTTTCGGTCTTAGGATTTTGACAAGAAGTCAGTAACCCTGCCGTGGCAAAGTCCTCTTATAGGAGGATTTCATGCGGACCAATCAGCGGCTGGCCCAGCTATGGCTCGATGCCCTGGCGACTGAACTCGGGGCCGCGGCGGGCACCATCGCCACCTACACGGATGATCTCAATTGCTACCTCGCCTGGCTGGCAGAGAACCACCTCAGCTTGGACGATGTCGGCTTGGAGCAAATCCGGGAGTACATCGCCGCTCTCGATCAGCGCGGCTATGCCGGCTCGACCATCGCCCGCAGGATCACGGTAGCGCGGGGCTTGCACAAATTCCTGATCGCGGAAAACCTGGGCTCGCGCGATCCAATGTCCAATCTGACTCCCATGAAGCGCTCCCGCAAACTTCCCTTTGTCCTGTCCATTGCCGAGACGGAGGCGCTCCTGGAGACTGCACACAGGCTTGCGACCGATCCCTCAGTCGGCCTGTATCGTCAGACCGGCTATGCTCGGCGGGCTGCGCTGTTCGAGACGCTCTATGCCTCAGGCATGCGGATCAGCGAGGCACTGTCCCTGCCCTCTGATGCGGCGCCTCCCGGTACCCGCATGCTGCTGGTGCGCGGCAAGGGTGACAAGCAGAGGCTGGTACCACTCCATGAGCGAGCGATCACAGCCATTGCTCACTGGCAGAATCTAGCAGCATCCTATTCCGGTGGAGCGCCCTCCCCTTGGCTGTTCCACTCGGTCCGCAATGGTGCCAAGGCGCTGACGCGCCAGGCAGCTTTGCTCGAGATCAAAGAAGCCGCCGTCGCCGCTGGACTGGCAAGCCCGAACCGCGTCTCGCCACACGTGTTGCGGCATGCCTTTGCCACCCACATGCATTCCGGTGGCACCGATCTGCGGGTGCTGCAGGAACTGCTCGGCCATGCCGGCATCGAGACCACCCAGATCTACACTCACTTGGATACCTCCCGCCTCCACCACATGGTCCGCGACTTACACCCCTTGAATGCCCAATCTGGTTCTGATTAAGATCAAATGCAATCTGCCTCGGATTGCCATTGACGAGGAATACTCACGACTTTCCGGGACAGCTGGCACGATCGGACAAGACAGCACCAATCTGTCGTACCAGCTCCGCGATGAGGCCCGTGCTTTCCCATGCATAGACAGAAACCATGATCGGAGCTTCGGCGCCGAATTGCGCGTAAGGCCTGACATGACGCCCGAGCGTCGCGGCAACCGGGAGGAGTGTTATGCCAAGACCACCCTCGACGGCGGCGAGCACATTGTTGAGGCTACTGCCTGAAAAAGCGATATACCAATGGCGGCGCTCACGCTCGATGCGTTCGAACATGGTCTCACGGTAAAGGCCGCCAGGAGGAAAGGTCACGAGGGGGACAGGATTCGGCCAAGCATCAGGAGCATCCCTGCTCTCGAACCAGCTTGTGGCTTCCGGGAAGCTTGCCCGACAATCGTTGCTGGGTGCCGGCTCCTTTACGATGACGATATCAAACTCGCCGCCACGGTAGCGACGGGTCAGGTCGCGGCTTAGCCCCGCGCTGACGTCCAGATGGATCTCCTGATGGCGCCGGGCGAACTCGCCGAAAAGTCGGGCCATGGGTCGGCTGAAGACATCTTCCGGAAGCCCGATGTGAAGGGGCGTCGTACCAGCCGGATTGCCTAGTGCCGCTGTAGCCTCATTCTGGAGCGTCATGATCCGGCGGGCATATCCGAGAAGGCGCTCTCCCGCGGCGGAGGGGCGAACGGGGCGTGCGTCCCGATCCACCAAGGTCTGCCCAACCGCATCCTCAAGGCGACCCAACTGCTGACTCAAGGTCGACTGGGTCATATGCAGGCGCTCGGCTGCTCTGGTAAAGCCTCCAGCTTCAACGATCGCAATAAAGCTGCGCAGTAAGCGTGGGTCAAGCATTGGCCACTCGATAGTTTGCGGATTTCCTTATTCAGATAATCAATAGATTTCATCCGAATATTTAATTTCTAGATGAACCCGGCTGGTACTATCCTCGGGATATCGCAGCAAGAGTTTTTAGCGACCCGCGAATCCCCTCGACAAGGGGCGGAATGGAACTTCATTACGCGAAATGAAGGTTCCGAATTAATGGAGGTCCACATGCTGCCCGTCACACGGCAACGATAAGCAGAGAGGAGTGTCCCGTGCAAAGCGCAAATCATCAGAGCCGCAGAGCCTTCCTTCGCCATTCCGGTGGGCTGGCAAGCGCATCAGCAATATTAGGTTTGAGTGGCGCTCAAGCTGGAGTTGCCGAAACCGCTGGCAAAGCAGATCAGTCCCATCACCACATCACAGCAGTTGCCGACAGCCACTACTACTTAGGCGATGTACGCCTCGAAGTGGGCTTTGAGTACGAGGGTGAGACAGTCGTCGGCACGCAGACTGGGATCCATACGCTGGAGATCAAGAACGGCCGCATCAAAGCGGTGCACAATGCGGGTGCCATCTTGGACGCAGCCCTGCCGCACTACAAGGCGCAGGGCAAGCTGCTCCTACCTGCGTTCCGGGACATGCACATCCACTTGGACAAGACTTTCTATGGCGGACCGTGGCAGGCTCCCCTCCCCCGCCAAGGCAAAACCATCATGGACATGATCGCGCGGGAGGAAGTCCTTCTTCCGAAGCTGCTGCCGAGTTCACAGGCGCGCGCGGAGAAACTCATCGACCTCCTCCTCTCGCAAGGCACCACCGTAGCGCGCAGTCATTGCAACATCGATCCAGTGAGCGGATTGAAAAGCTTGGAGCATTTGCAGCTTGCGCTGGCGAACTATCGCGACGCCTTCGAATGCGAGATCGTTGCCTTTCCGCAGCACGGCCTATTGCACTCCAAGGTGGACGGGCTGATGCGTGAAGCCATGAGCATGGGCGTGCACTATGTCGGCGGTCTGGATCCCACCAATGTTGACGGTGCCATGGAAGAGTCGCTGGATGCGATGTTTCAGATCGCGCTCGATCATGACAAGGGCATCGACATCCATATCCATGAAGCCAACCCTGCTGGGGTGGCGGCTCTTAACTACATGATCGCAACTGTCGAGAAGACCTCGGCCCTACGCAACCGGCTGACGCTCAGCCACGCCTTTGCTCTATCCACTCTGCGCCCCGAAGAACTGATTGAAATGGCCGGACGCATGGCCGCGCAGGGCGTGACCGTGGTCTCAACAGTGCCGATCGGACCGAGGGCAATGCCGCTGCCGCAGTTGCGTGCCAGCAGAGTCAAGATCATGACCGGCACCGATAGCGTCATCGATCATTGGTCACCGTTCGGTACCGGGGACATGCTGGAAAAGGCCAACCTGTGTGCTCAGCTTTATGGTGGCAGCGACGAGTTTCGCCTTTCGCGTGCTCTCGCGATTGCCACCGGAGATGTGTTACCGCTGAGCGACGATGGACAAGTGGCATGGCCGAAGCCTGGCGATGCGGCCGAGTTCGCTCTGGTTGATGCCAGCTGTTCGGCCGAGGCCGTCGCTCGGCGCTCACCGCGGTATGCAACATTCCACAAGGGGCGGCTGGTTTACGGTGCTGTTGAACGTGCCTGAGGTTGATCACCCCAAGATCGCTGGTCACGGCCCGCTCCTGTACCAGGGCGGGCTACTCAATACACGGCGACTCGACCTGATCCCGGCGAAACCGCTTCGTAACAGCGCGGTCGCCCGCGCCGGCTTTATCCTTGTCGCATCAACTTGACAGCGCCGGCCGCACTGCCTGCATCGCCGCCAAGCGCGTCACCTGAGGCAGTAACAGGCCGTGTACGATGAGGGATCCATATTGCTGATAGCACAGGCATAGGTGGCTAGGTCTCCGGACGCGATCTCACCATGGCTGACCGGATAATAGCGACGGAAGCTGTTGCGGACCGCCTCGCCTGCTCCTGGTTCGAACATGGTGTCCACAATTCGCCTGACCGCAGCAGGAGAATAAGCCCGCTCGCCATAGGCTTCGGAGAACACATACTCGCGTCGCCACTCCCCTGGAAAGCTAGTCGAAGCTTGCTCGAGATTGGCCAGATACCATGTGGAAAAGTCTATCACCTCACCGATGTGCCAATTATAGTTGAACACGTGGAATCCGGGATTGTTGCCGAAGATCGGGCTCACGGAGGGTGTGATCTTCTCGACCCCAACGGCGTTGCCGGCATCGGTCACCAAGCTATAGCTGTCTTGATGGGTGTGGCCGGAAAAGCCGGCTTGGATGATCGGGGCGTAGTCCCGAAGGAGCGTCGCAAAGCGGGATGCGAAAGGTTCCTTCAGAAAGGGGACGGCGCGCGCAGGGCAGCTCAACCCAGCGGGCCCCTGCTGCGTCGCGTAGGCATCAATGCCAACAGGAATATGATGCACGAGCCAGATGCGCTGCCCAGCAGCCTGCGCATCACTGAACTGCCGCTCAAGCCAAGTCATCATCGCCTCCGCCGCCTCGGCACCATCGGTGCCACAAGCGTTCTGATAATCCGTCGACCACAGCACATCATTGACGGCGAGGATCGTCACGCCAGCGACAATCGGATGGCGCATCGCATAATAGCCGCCTGCCAGAAAGGCCTGGTCGAAATCTGGAGCGACGCGATCGGGTCCTGCGAGATCGCGAACTATGTTGCGCATTGAGGCGAGGAAGGTGCCGCCGGGCTCAAGCTGATAGTCACCGCACTCAGAATCATTGTTGCCCAAAGCGATGACGATCGGCCGGTCCGGCATCTCTTTGCGCAGGGCCTCGGCGACATACAACGCAGTTTTGGCGCCAAGAGATCGGACTGCGTTGGAAGTCGGCGATGTGCCAAGCGCCTGCGCTGCGAGCTCCTGGAAGCGATGGGCCAGAAAGTCACCAGACACGATAACAAGATCAGCACTTCCTGCGTGCATAGAAAGCGCACCGAGGGCGGAGGTCAACAGGGCTTGGTTCGTATCTTCACCACGGCCCGAGAAGCCCTGCTCACTCACCGAGCCGAAGATGCTCGGCCACTCTGCCGTCTCGGCGTTGGCTAGCCTGACTGCAAGATCGGGCATTGTGAATGGATTGAAGTGGATATCAGAAACAACGGCGAAGATTCCAGACGGCTCCGAGCCTCGGGCTGACATGCTGATTGTGGTGCACAAAGCGAGCGCGAGGAGGATTGCGCAGAGGGACGGCCGGAAGGCCTGGGCCATGTGGTTTCCCATCACGAGGTTCTCCGATGACCACTTTAGGGCTGACGTTCAGATGAGTCATTTGCCCTGGTCATTGCCAAAATAATGCATGATTCCTCGTATTCGGGAACGCAGTTAGAATAATACATCTTGCTTCGACTTCGGAGCGTCACCGGCTCCTATCTGATATTTCTTCGGCCAATGTGTTGATTTCCATTTGGAACTGACCCGGGTTAGGCGGGCAACTTTCACTGAGAATAGACCCATGTGAATCTTCTCCCCAAGCGGAGCGCGGCGGGGGGTTACCGGAAAGATCCACATGGGACTATTGAACATCATCCGAAGTATGGCGTTGCGGGAGAAGCTG
>Ga0182742_1005030_pt1 | contig 11477 bp, 16 predicted proteins | sample eDN5th37CBELigMG_FD_128880 | JGI IMG/M metagenome (GOLD analysis project Ga0182742, IMG submission 128880) | Enriched Miracle-Growth compost microbial communities from Emeryville, California, USA - eDNA 5th pass 37_C BE-Lig MG (version 2)... ... | reverse complement strand
CTCATTTTGGTCACCTAGAAACCCTAGCATCAATTAGGGTGTTTGCACTGGATGCAACGATCGGGTAATTATCCACACCTATAACCTTTTATTATTTCCTTGACGTAAAAAAACCAAAGACAGGGTTGCTGCCTTTGGTCTTTGTGTTATAGTTCTTCTTCAACTTCAATTTCAGGTTTTTGACTTTCAAATTGTATTCCAACAACATGAATGTTTACTTCTGTTGCTTCTAGTGCAGTCATGTTAAGAAGTGCCTGACGGATGTTATCCTGGATTTTTTGGGCAACGGTTGGTATAGATAACCCAAACTTCATCATACAGTAAACATCTACTTTGATGCCTTCCTCTGCAAGTTCCACCCTAACACCTTTGCCATGATTTTTCTTTCCAAGACGCTCAACGACACCAGCCGCAAAGCTTCCACGCATTTGTGATACGCCATCAACCTCAGACGCGGCAATCCCTGCAATTACTTCAATTACCTCAGGAGCAATCTCGACTTTCCCAAGGCTATTATCACCCTGATTCATTTCTAGCACACGCTGTTCACTCATTGCTTGCACCTCCAAATTTATTCTTCTGACATCACGTCATACAGTTCTAGGAACTTCGTATTAAACTGCCCTTCAACAAATTGCTCATGATTTAGCAATCGTAAGTGAAAAGGAATCGTAGTATGAATTCCTTCAATAACAAATTCAGACAGTGCCCTCTTCATTCGGCTAATCGCTTCCTCACGGGTGCTACCGTGAACGATAACCTTCGCAATCATCGAATCATAGTATGGCGGAATTGAATAACCCGGATATGCAGCGGAATCAACACGAACACCTAGCCCTCCTGGAGGTAGATACATTTTGATTTTACCAGCAGAGGGCATGAAATTTTTCGCAGGATTTTCTGCATTGATACGACATTCGATTGCCCATCCATTAAAAACGACCTCTTCTTGATTCAAGCAAAGCCTCTCTCCAGATGCCACTTTTATCTGTTCCTTAATGAGGTCGACACCGGTTACCGTCTCGGTCACAGGATGCTCCACTTGGATACGGGTATTCATTTCCATAAAATAAAACTGACGATTGCGGTAATCATATATAAATTCTACCGTGCCAGCGCCTGTATAAGCAACTGCTTTTGCAGCTTTTACTGCCGCATTTCCCATTTCTTCACGAATTTCCCCATCCAATGCCGGTGAAGGAGTTTCTTCAAGTAGCTTTTGAAGTCTTCTTTGTATCGAGCAGTCTCTTTCACCTAGATGGATTGTATGACCATAATTATCGGCCAACACTTGAATTTCTACATGGCGGAAGTCTTCAATAAATTTTTCAATATATACTCCTGGATTTCCGAAAGCAGTGTTCGCTTCCTGCTGAGTAATATTAATTCCTTTAATAAGTTCTTCCTCTGTTCGGGCAACACGAATCCCTTTGCCGCCACCACCAGCAGTCGCTTTAATGATAACAGGATATCCAATTTCTCCTGCAAGTTCAATTGCTTCGTCTGTACTATTAATAATTCCTCTTGATCCAGGTACAATCGGAACATTCGCTTCACGCATCGTTTCTCGAGCTACATCTTTTGTGCCCATTTTCTGAATCGCTTCTGGAGTAGGACCAACAAAAATAATATTTACCTCTCTGCACAACTCAGCAAAATCAGCATTTTCAGCTAAAAATCCATATCCAGGATGAATCGCATCACAATCCGTTAGTTTTGCGACACTTACAATATTTGTGAAATTTAAATAGCTATCCTTCGAGGCTTTTGGTCCAATGCAGTAAGCCTCATCCGCTAACTGTACATGAAGCGATTCTTTATCCGCCTCAGAATAAACAGCAACAGATTCAATGCCAAGTTCACGACAGGCACGGATAATCCGAACAGCAATTTCTCCTCGGTTAGCAATCAACAGTTTTTTTATCACGCCATTCACGCTCCTTATTCAGGTTTTACCAGGAATAAAGGCTGGCCATATTCCACAAGTTGTCCGTCCTTTGCTAGGACCTCGACAATTTCCCCATTAACCTCTGCTTCAATTTCATTAAATAGTTTCATTGCTTCAACAATACATACCACAGAATCCTTAGTAACCTTTGAACCAGGCTTTACATAAACATCTGCTTCTGGTGACGACTTTTGATAGAAGGTACCTACCATTGGAGAGGTAATTTTATGTAAATTTGTATCTTCCTGAACATTTTCTTCTTTGGAAGTCTTCGGCTCATCCACTTGGACTACAGGAGTCGTAATAGCAGTTTGAACCGGTGTTTCGGTTACCACTGGTGCTTCTGTAACCACCTTAGTTGGCTCGAACGTCACCTGCTGACCAGCACTCTTCTTTTTCATTTTAATCTTAGAACCATCAATTTCATAACTAAATTCATCAATACTTGATTGATCGACTAGCTTAATTAATTCTCTTATTTCCTGAACCTTTAACATTTCAGACACCCCTTTGTTATTTTTTGAGAGGACATTTACATTGTTACAAGTCTAAACGGTGTATTTTAAATTTTTATAAAAGCAAATGCTTTTACGTTATCGTTTTATGACTAGATACTAATACTATACGATAATACCATGTAAAAATTCAATATGTTAAGATCATCACCCTAAGCATAAAAATAATTCTAACTATTAATTCTATTCTAACCATCTCTGAAGCAAATGTGAATTTTTCTGTATCGCTCTTTTATTTTGAGTGTTTTCGAAAAATTTGCCCCGTTGAAAAAGATAACCTACCAAAAAAAATCTTTTATAGACCACCTCCTAATTTTTTATTTGTTAGAACACAATGAAGACCGGGAGTTTATCACTACCCGGTCATTTAAAAATCTTATTTTTCAGGCTGGAAGGTTACGGCAACTGCCTGCAAGGAACCTAATTCATTTCTGACCATTTGAATGATCTCATTTGCTTCTGCTGCGGAATGTTCCTTAGCTTTTACAGTAACACGAACTTTATCTCCGTCTGCTCTTACAAGTGCATCATCATAGCCCATTGTTTTAATCAATGTTTCAAGTACTCCTTCTTTCTGAGCAACACTATCTAATTGTTGCATTTTTTCATAGGCATCATTTCTTTGTTCAACAGGAAGGTCAGTAGAGGCGAGAATATCCTGATATTCTTCTTTCTGCTCACTCCGCTGATCTTCAATTTCAAGGCGAAGGGCTTCAAATTGTTCATCACTAGCAATTTCAGAAACAATTGTCTCACCGTCTTCAGATTCAACATCATTCACGTTCTCTTCATTCTCTGTACCTTCTGCCTGTTGCTCACCTTCTGCCTGTTGCTCTTCTCCAACAGTCGCTAGATTGCCTTGGCTTGGTTCAGGAGACGTAATATAGTATACCGATAATACAACCACTAGACTGAGCATTGTTAACAACCACACTGTTTGTTTCTTTAATAACATTCGTTATTCCCCCTTTGATTTTTTAGGTAAAACTGAAACACGGTGACTTGGGACATCAAGTGTTCTTGTAACCGCTTGAGTAATCCATTTTTGAACTTGTACATTTTCTGCTCCTTTTGCAACAATAAGGACTCCCCTAATCGTAGGTTTCTTTGTTTCTAGTACAATAGGAGTTTCGTTTTCTCCTTCACGGATAATGACGAGCTGTTCGTCCTTTGAGGTATCTTCCACCCCACGTTTTCCACCCTCACGATCCGTTTCCTCGGTTGTTTGAGATTGGGTAACAGTGTTTTTTTCCAATACCTTTTTTTCCGTTGCATCAACGTTCACAACAACCGTAACATCCTCTACACCGGAAATCGTTTCTAAGGCTTCTCTTAACTCTCGTTCATATTCATCTTCATACTCAGCAATCATGTTATTTTCAGCAGTTTTCTTTTGTCCAAAAGCAGGCTCGTCTTCTTGGCTAGCATTATTATTAAAGGTTGCGATACTATCTGATTGGGTTGTATCTCGAGTAAATAAATTTCCCAGCAGCATAATGGCAACCCCGAATAAAACAACAATTAGTAAATACGGGTACTTTGCCGCCTTTTGATCCTGTGAATCCCCTTTTTTGAACAGCTGATTTTTTATCCAGTTAATTGGCCCTTTATCATTGCCCATCGCTAGTTTATGTCCCCCCTTCTATGACAATTTCAATTGACGAATTTGGAACATTCCACTTCTTGGATAAAAAAGTGGTAATTTCTTCAGTGTTTCCTGAGGCTTGTTCTGATGGAAGGGGGTCTGCAGTGTTTATTTCTACTTCTTTTACTACCTCAACTGCTTCTTCTTTATCCCCTTGCCTAACAATCTGAACTGTAATAGATTGCAAGCTTTCGGGAGACAAGTTCTCGTCCATTTCCCCAGCTTCTATTTGGATCTCTGCAATTTCCATACCGTACTGTTCCATCAACTCCTCTTCTGCGTCCATCTTTAATTGGACAGCCGTTTGTTCTAAAATATATGCATGTTGAGAGGCTTGTATTTCTTTTTTCTGCAATTCTATTAAATTTTCCATATTTTTTTGATCAACATCGCTTTTAAAGCTGGAAATAGAGGCAATGGCTGACTCAAAATCACTCGAAAATATCTTCATAATAGGAGACAAAATAATTGAAATCAGTAATAAACTAATGACAACTTTAACGTATTTTTGCAAGCTCGAATTGGGTAAGAGCATATCGATGACGGTTGCTAGCAAGATAAATATGATGATATTCGTTATCCACTCTGTTAAAAAATTCAAAACTCGCTCCTCCTATCGCACCATCATCGTTAAATTTCCAGCAGCGACAATCACTGTTATACATAGGAAAAACATAAACGAAACAATGGAAAGTGCTGCAAAGACATAAATGATGCTTTTTGAGATGACATCAAGGCAGGCGATTACTGGTCCACCTCCAAGTGGTTGGAGAATGGCGGCTGCAAATTTATAGGTGAAAGCAATCAGTAAGATTTTAACAGCAGGAAACGCTGCAATTAACAGGACAATGGCTACACCTGCGATTCCTACTGTGTTCTTTAACAACAAAGAAGCACTTATTACCGTATCTGTTGCATCTGTAAAAAATCTCCCGATTACGGGAATAAAATTACTCGTCATGAACTTTGCTGTTCTTAGTGTGACGCCATCCGTTACGGCTGTGGCCGCCCCTTGAACCGAAATCACCCCAAGGAACACAGTCAGAAACAACCCTAAGAGCCCTATGCTCCAATTCCGCAACAACCCTGCAAGCTGCGTGACCTTATAATGATCTGTCAATATACTGACAATGCTGAGTAATGCCGATAACATTAACATGGGAAGAACAATATATTGAATAAACATCCCACTTGTATTCATTAAAAAAAGAATGATTGGATGAAAAAAAGCAGCCGATACAAACCCTCCAGATGATACAATCAGGGCCAACAAAAGCGGAATTAAGCCTAAAATAAAATGAATCATCTTTGATATCGTCTCATTTGTATAATCCAAGACGATATGAAAACTATTTAAAGCAATGATAATCAAGACCATAAATACAATGGAGTAAGCTACCTTACTGACGGTACTTTTTTCAAAGGAGTTTTGCAGAGTTTGAAGAAAGATACTAAAAATCGTTAACAACACAAGGGACCCTAGTAATTTTCCATTAGCAAGAAACTCATGAAACATAAACTGCAAAATTCCTTTTAACCATTCCTTTAGACTGAACTCCTTTTCTCCACTAATAAAATCATATAAGCTTCCCTTTTGACTTTCCGGTAAGAATCCTCCGTACTCCGTCAGAATATCCTCCCAAAACCTTTGAAGCTCGTCTATATTTAAGGCATCCAGCTGTTCTTTAGCTATTCCCTCTGTTTGGATAAGCGCTGCTTGTTTGTCCTCCTCTGTATCATCTTGCATACCAGTACCTGTATTAGCTTGTACACCAGTACAAGTTAAGAAAAAAAAGACCAGAACGATAGTAAAAGTAAGCTGCATCTTTTGCTTGATTTTTTCCCCCAACATGATTAGCTCCTCCTCATGTGTTTATCCAGGGATTAACTGAATAATTGTCTCAATCATCACAGTTAGAATTGGAATGGCTGTAGCAAGAATGAGAATTTTTCCCCCTAGCTCAATTTTTGAAGCAATCGACCCTTGCCCAGCATCCTTGGTAATTTGTGCGGCAAATTCTGCAATATAAGCAATGCCAATAATCTTCAAAATGGTTTCAACATAAACAAGGTTTATTTTTGCATTTGTAGCAAGTCGTTCAATCATATTAATAACTAAGTAAATTTGATCGACAAGGAAAAGAAAGATGGCACAGCCAGTAAACACAATAAGTAAAAACGCAAAATTTGGCTTCTGTTCCTTTAGGATTAGGGCAAGGAAAGTAGCTACTAAAGCAACCCCAATAATCTGTACTATTTCAATCTCTGAGCCCCCCTTATCCTTGGAATAGAAACACAGATTTAATTTTTTCAAAGAGATCATCTACAATTGATGCAACCATGAACAAGATATATATAAAGCCGAAAAGCGTTACCCATTGGGCATATTCTTTTTTTCCCATTTGGTCGAGAATTGTATGCAAAAACGCCACAACAATGCCAACACCGGCGATTTTAAAAATAATATCAACATCCAAACCCATATCGTCTGCCCCCTAATCGTTACATCAATAAAATAATTAATAGTAACCCCGATAAAAAACCTATGCTTTTCACCATTTTTTCGTATTTTACCTGTCTCTCGTAGGCGTCTCCTTCTTCTCTCTCAAGATGTGTAATGGCTAGGTTAATTTGTTTTTGCTGGGAATACTTATCATGACGCCCTAACGTTTCTCCAAACTGCCTTAGAATTTCATATTCTCCCTGTTTTAGGGCTGTCATTTTCCAAATCTCATTTAAACTTTCCTCCCACGCTTCCCTAACCGTTGTCTCTGACCCCATTAGCTTTTGTGAAAATGATTCAAAGAGCAAACTTATGGGCTTGGCCAACTGGGATGCAAGCTTTCGTGAAGCCTCATGAAGGGGGGTGTGACCATACATAATTTCAGCCTCAAGCGATTGAAGTGCTGCTTTTAAATGCCTCAATTGTCTTGGGCGAGCACTTAATTGCTTTGCAGCCTCCATGCCCGTCCAAGATGTGGCTGCAATAATAAGTGCAGCTCCGATTAATTTAATCATTCAAGTCACACTCACTTTTCGGGAGATTTCATGACCCTTCTCATCTTTTATACAAGTTATGGTACCAGGACCTGAAGCTCGTGAAAGCTCAACAAACCGTGTGAAAATCCCCATATCAATAATTGGTTGTAGTGTCGGGCGTTTCCTAATTTCCTCCAAAGAATTCCCGTGGGTTGTCATCAATAATTTAATCCCTGCATTGACAGCTTCCATTATGGCTGCAGCATCCTCTTCTCGCCCAACCTCATCAATAACCAATACATCTGGGCTCATGGAGCGTATTAGCATCATCATTCCCTCAGCTTTTGGACAAGAATCGAGAATATCCACTCTTGGTCCAAATGTTAGCTGAGGTATTCCATGCACGCATCCTGCAATTTCTGACCGTTCATCGACAATGCCCACTTTCAATGGAGGGATGTTCGCCTTTTCTATTCCTGATGATATAATTCTTGCGACATCTCGAAGTAGCGTTGTTTTTCCGGTTTGAGGGGGACCAATAATGATTGAATGTTGCCAATCTTCGGTATATAAAAAGGGAAGTAATGGTTCGGCAATTCCAATCTTCTCTCTAGCAATCCGGATATTAAATGATGATATATCTCTAATCGCCTTAACTTTCCCTTCCTCAAGGATTACCTTTCCAGCAAGACCTACCCGATGGCCTCCAGCTATCGTGATGTATCCCCTTTTTAATTCCTCTTCAAGGGTGTACATCGAAAAATTCCCAAGTCTATTTAAGAGCTGAACGGCGTCCTCAGGAGTGACAAAATAAGGTAGGAAACTAGGAAAACCCACTGCAACTACTTCCAGAGGTCTGTCAATCCTAATCCTAATTTCCTCAACTTTATCTTTCTGAACTTGAGGAATCGCTTCCAGAGCTTCAACAATTCGTTTAGGTAATAAAGACAGAATCTCCTGCATATCTATACTCCTCCTGAATAATCCCTCTCACTACTTAAAATGTATGCCGGCTTGGCCACAATATGACTTACAAGTGAGAAAGAGGAGAGAATAAAAGCATCCTCCTTATTATGGAGGATGCAAAAAATAGTAAAGGAAAATGGATAAAAGATAAAAAGGAGGGATTCCGGATGGTAAACGAAGATCACAAACGTTTTCAAGAAGAGCAAAGAGATTTAAAAAATCGGTATATTGGCGATGACCACAACAACCGAACAAGCGGATTAGATCCAAAATATAATAACGGAAGCAATACAGACAAATCTCCTGGAACAACAGGTCGAAATATCTAAAAAAACGAGGCCCAAGAAAACTTCTTGGGCCTCAACTTATTGATAATTTACTACTAAATTATATAAATCATTCTTACTTAAAGGACCTTTATAATGCTCTCTAATGATTCCTTCTTTATCGAGAACAAAGGTCTCAGGTTGGCCAGTAACACCAAACTGGTCCTTTATATCCATTTTATAATCGAAAAGGTAGGTCGATGTGGTTTTATGCTTTTCAATAAACTTCTTTACCCTATCCCGTGTTTCCCCAAGATCTACAATCAACAATTTAACATTTTCTCCGTACTCCTGTTCAAAGGCTTCGAGTTCTGGAGCTTCATCCACACATGGACCACACCAAGTCGCAAAGAAGTTGATAACGACGACCTGGCCTTCATAATCAGAAAGACTCCTTAAATTCCCATCAATATCTTCTAACTGAAAGTCGATTGCTTTTTCACCAAGTCCAGTTGTTTCGCCCTTGTCCAAATTCAAGATAAAATAGGTGAACGCACCGACCACTAGAAACATGACAATGATTCGTGAAATCTTATTTTTCATCGGTTCCCCCCCTACTCTACAAAACGGCTAAGATTTTGCTTAACCTGGACAAGATGTTGTTTATAGGCTGATCGTTTGGCTAGGTATTCTTCCTCTTTTAGCTGTCCATCCGCATTGTATTCTTCAAGCTGAATGATTTTGTCCATAATAGCATTCTGGCGAGCGACCAATTGTTTAAACTCGGCCTCTTCCTTATTTGACCCAAGCTGTTGTTCAAGAAGTCGATTTTTCCATCTGAAATAAGAATAATATCCAACACCCGCAACAAGGATACTGCCTAGAACGATCATTAAAATATGCGGATCAAATTTCTTTAACGGAGACTGATTCCATAAACGAAGATGGCCAGGATTATGGAATTCTGGTGCTGATCTCGTAACGGCTCCAGCATTGTTTTGTTCACTAGCCTCTTCCGCTGGGGTATTGCTGTCTGTCGTTGTTCCAGAACTCTCAGCAACTGGTTGGATATCTTTTTCATAAGTAAAATTAATTTTCATGCCTGAACTAATATTCAAAACATTGTACATCCAATACGTCTGACTATCGATTTGAATCTGCTGCGGGTCAGCTGTTACCGGCTCAGAAAATTGAAGGCTTCCTTTCCCTTCTGGCACTAGCACTTGTAAAACCTCTAAAGGATAATCAAGTGAGAAAACCACTGGAACACCAGAAGGAAGTTGATAGCTGTATGAAAGAATTTGTGATCCCTGTGCTGGAATTGGCGATGATGTCCTAAATCCCGTATTTGTTAACTGCATTCCTAGACTTTCATCCTGAACCTGTAAATCAAGCGCGCCAGCTGGGAGGGAAATAGAAAGGACTCCTTCTTCTTGCTCTCCTTCCCCTCTATATTCCTCATCTCCGGAATTTGTGTAATTAGCCATATGCTGGAGGTTTAAATTTCCGTCTTCTGCCGGGTCGACTACTATATAGTGCATATCTACTTTGATCGTTTCTGAAATTGCATTTACACTTGCAATAGGTAACAATAGCAGAGAAAGCAATAGAAGCGCTATTTTTTTCATCTAACTCTTCCCCTTTTGTTTCCGATAATTACGAGTCGCTTCCTCTATCTCACGTTCGACCTCTGCCATTAAGTCATCGTTAATTTTTGCACTTGAACTGCGTTCTTCTTCTTTCATTATTTTCGTCACTTGAATTTCATATTGTTTTTTCAAGTGATAATAATCCGTATCTGACAGCTTATTCATCTTATGTTCAAATTCCAACTCATTCAAAGTTGTCAATAACACCTCTTTCGAACTTACAGGTATTTCTTCTACTGTTTGTTCATTGAATAACCCGTTCCAATTAAAGTACGGAGCTGCAACAAGGAACAAACAAACAAGAACAAGAATAGCTGTCAGAATCATTGAGATGATTGAAATCTCTGGCATTATGTTCACATCCTAAAGGTACTTTTTACGTTCTTCATCAATCATGGAAGAGATAATTTCTGCTTCTACCTCATCTTGTAGGGTTACTTCTTCTGAAATTTCTACTTCTTCCTGTCTTCTAGTCCACTTTCGAACAAGAAAGAACACTCCTGTTCCTGCCCCACCTAAGGCGAAAAATGGAAGTACCCAAGCTGTAAGGCTAAAACCTTTCTTTTCAGGTGCAGTAAGTATTTCTTCTCCCAAGGTTTGGACGTAGTACTCTCGGATTTCATCTTTATCCATCCCCTGGTTCAACATCTCTACAAGATCTTTCTTGAATGATTCTGTGTTTTTACAACCCGCCATATCACAGGCATAGTGATCCTGGCCACACCCACAGGTACACATGAATTGTGTCGCAACCTCTTTAAATTCTGCAGATTTATAATCATATTCTTTATTGGCTTCAGAAGCATGCGTTTGTAATAAAAAGGATTGAAATCCAAACAAGAGAATTAAAATCCCGATAGCAAATTTCTTTTTCACCTAGGCCACCTCTTTCATAACCCCAGTGTATTTAGGCGTAACATTTTGGTATCTTCCATTCCAAATAGCAAATATCGACCCAATGACAACCATGATGGAACCAACCCATAACCAACTCATCATTGGATTAATTTTGATAATAAACGTTGCTGTACCATTCTCATCCCAAGTACTAAGAACCATATATAGATCCTCTACAATGGAACTATGCAAAGCAACCTCTGTCGAAGGTTCATCCCAGTTCCCGTAAAATACTTTTTCTGGTTGAAATGTTCCAATTTTTTTCCCATTCTTAAAAACTGTTAAATCTGCATAAACGATATCGTTAATTCCTTCCGCCCTTTGATCAAGGCGCTCAAAGGTAATTCGATAATCATTCACATCGATTGATTCGCCGATGTTAAGAGTTTTCATTGTTTCAGTGTCGTAGTTCTGTGAACCGATAATCCCCATTGCTATAAAGGCAATTCCAATATGAACAATGTATCCTCCATACCGACGTCTACTTTTAATCATTAATCTATACAAAGCAATTGGTACTGGCTCTTTTGTCATTTTCCTCCTGGCCTTTACCCCACGGTAAAACTCAAGATAATGGGTAATAAATAAGAAGATGATGACTCCATAACCAAT
>Ga0182742_1005028_pt1 | contig 11483 bp, 10 predicted proteins | sample eDN5th37CBELigMG_FD_128880 | JGI IMG/M metagenome (GOLD analysis project Ga0182742, IMG submission 128880) | Enriched Miracle-Growth compost microbial communities from Emeryville, California, USA - eDNA 5th pass 37_C BE-Lig MG (version 2)... ... | reverse complement strand
GCCCTTCTTGGCAGAGGTCCACGCAAGACGAATGACAAGCTCGCCAGATCGGCTTCGACCTTATCGAGAAGCTGCTTGATCCTGGGGTTACCGGCAGAGCCGTCGCGGGCGATGGCCCGCTCCGGAAGGAGCCTTGGTTGGCCGTCAGATCTATGGAAAAGGCGGCTTCGAGCCGCCTTCCAATCTTAAATCGGATTGATCACTCAGCCTCCGTATGGCGACACGCACGCTTGGCGTGGTCCGTTGAGGGGCTGAAAGCTGTTGTCCGAGACCCGGTATGACCGCCACCGATTCTCGCACCAGTTCACATGTGCCGCGCTGAGCCGCACGGGCGCATAGACCGGAGGGGGTGCGACTGCGGGCTGATTTGCGATCGCGCCGCCAATAATGGCACCCGCAACAAAGGCTGCCGGCGGAAACCACCATCCATTGTACTCGCGATAGCCACGGCGATATTCGCGATAGCCTCTGTGACCGTTGTAGTAACCCCAGTCACCACGACGCTCGAACCGAGGACGATCGAAGCGGCGGTCATGATCGCGGCGGTTGAACCGATCTCGATCGTCGTCTCTGCGGAATTGTGCCCACTGAGTTGCTTCCTTGACTGCGTTAAGTCTTGTCGCCGGCAAAGGCTCCGCTTGAGCGCCGGATACCCATGCTCCGACAACACCAACTGCCATTGCTGCGGCGCCGATACCTGCAATGACCTTCTTCATCATTCTCTCCACAGGCGTATGACCTACTCTTTGCCTGCACTGAGCTTCGGTCTATACCCGTGAACGGTGCCTGAACACTTGGATTAAGCTTTCGTAATGTTCAGGATGCTCTTTAGCTCGGAAGATTGCTGGATCGCGTTGCGCGTGTTGAGCATCCTGCCGGTCCATTGGTGGCGAGTTAAACGCTCTCGGCTGTCCAATGCGGTTGGCGCGCGCCTCTCGTGAGGAATGACCCACTGCTCTTTGGAGGCTCGTGCTTCTTCCGTCATCCCCCGCAATTGCGCTTAGGTGCAGCCACAGCAGCATCTTAGTCTCCTCAGTTTTCTGGACCAAGGATTCCTTTTGCAGCTCGACGACCCCTTTCCGCTTGAAGAGCTTCCAGTCCGCGTCAGAGAAACAGTCCTCGATGAGTTTGAAGGCCGTTGTCCGTCCATTTGGGAGGTCGCCAGCCTCCCGGATTCCCATTGGCTCCAACTCCCGCATATTGGTCCAAGAGTCCTTGCGTCGATGCGCGCACTGACACGGGGCGCACGTCGGAAGGCGAGGCTGCCCTCCCTGGCGGGTATGACAGACGCCGAGCTGCAAGCAGAGCTCGACCGCCTGAGTGACCAGAAAAGGGAGATCGATGCTCAGCTCAAGGAGGTCAGGGCAGAACTCCGCTTGAGATCTGAGGCCAGACGATATGCAACCGGGACGTGAATGCCTTGAATACGTGTCTGGCCACGTCAGCGTTGGCTGCACCACGGCCGTTGGTGCGTCGGTTGCGGAGTTGCTTACGTGAGCGGATCGGGGCTCTCGATCAGGCCAAGGCCCGCGGTCGAAATTCCATTGTGAGCGCAAGTCCCGGTCATTGAGCCAACGCGTTTCTCACGAGGAGATGTCCACACGTCAGAATCTCGGTAGCTGACGTGTGGGCCTACAGGCCGAACCGCATGGCCATGATTTCAGCATAGCCGGCGACCGCTGAGGCACTGATGCCGTCTGCGATGGCCTCCCAAGGTCGGGTTGGCATCACGAGCCACCAGAAGGCAGCTGTCCCGAGCGCTGCGGTTACGACATGCGTAATTAAGTACATTCGAGGGGTCATGGAGAACTCTTCTCTGTCTGCAAGGCAATGACCTTTTGCGGGAACGCTAGCATCTCTCCGATTGTCGTAGAAGCTGCGGCCTGGAGTATAAGCTTCAACCCAGGCACCTGACACTTCTTGGGTCGGATCGGCCGCACAAGCGGGGACACCAACGCGTCGCCGGAATTCCTCACGCCATTCTTCGCCTCCTCATGGCGAGGAGCTCGACCGCGAGGTCGATCTTGCCGGTTTTGACCATGCGGGTCAGCGCGCGGAAGTAGCCGCCCGGGTTCTTGATCCGGCTCTCGCCGCCGTTTCTGGCCACATCGTCCTCGTAGAGCTGCAGCACGTAGATCACGGCAATCGCCGCCCTGACGGTGCCGATGTCCTCGACCGCCTCGGCCCAGGCGCTCTCATGCGCCCCGAGCGCGGCCCGCAAGTAGCGGCCAGCCGCCACGATGTCGGCCAGATCCCGCACCGGCTCGCCATAGTCGCTCAAGGTCGGGCAGGCCTCAAGGATCAATTCCGGTGATAGGTGCTGTGAGGCTTGTTCGGTTGAACGAACCGCCTCAGCTTTCTTCGGAAAGCCCTTGTTACAAGGCTCACTAGGAGATCCGTTGTTGTTATTATTGTGACGGACTCCGAGTCCGGCATTGCCCGCTTGATAGAAGGCTTCCTCAGCATCGGTTCTCAACAGCTGCCAGGCGTCGAGAAGGTCGGCCGGCAGCGTCATGTGCGAGCGGCCCGGCGTGGCCGCCTGGAGGGCTGCCAGGCGGTCTTCCAGCTCGGAGCGATCGAGATCCGGGACATGCTCGGCCAGGGCGCTCAGGGCCTCTTCCGTAGCCCTCCGGCAGATGGTGACCTCGTCAAACGCCCGCTTGCGCACCTCGCGCAGCTGCTTCTGCTCCAGCAGCATCACCGCCCAGTCACCGCGGCGGGCATAGACTGGGGTCAGGTCGAACCCGAAGGCGTCAATTACCTGCCCACCTAAGTCCTTGACGGCGTAGCGCTTGCCGTTGGGCGAGTCCTTGGGGGTCAGGAGCTGCAGGTCGACGAGCTGGCGCAGGATGCGCCGGATCGCCCGCTCGGTCAGGCCGGTGCGGCTGATCAGGTAGTCGTTGGACGGCCACACCAGCAGCCGCTCCCACTCCTGCTCACCCCAGCAGGCGACCAGTTCCGAGAGCACCGCCCTCTGGGCCGGCCTCAGGTCGAGGGCTTTGCCGGCATCCCGGGCGGCCGCCGAGAGTTCCTTTCGTGTCACCGTGCGCCCGGCTTCGAGCGCAAGCTTCCTTCCGGCCAGAGCGGCATGTCTCAGCCGCCGGCCTCCTGACGATGCGACCTGCATCGTACCCTCCATGGTGAAGGCAAAGCGGGAGCGTTCACCGAAACCGATGCTCTTGACACTCAGCTTGTCGGGATGGCATAAGGGTGTCGCTAAACAATTCCCTTTGCCCACCCCTCGGTGGGTCTCCAAAGGTCCTCGAAGTGTCCAGCTTCGTGGGCCTTTTGCTTTGCCTGGTTTACGTCACGACATTCCGATCCTTGCGAACAAAGACTGCCTCGAGAGCTTGGGTGATGGCGACTTGACGAGAGGGAAAAAGCCCACGCTCGACGGCTTCGTCGATCGCAGTGCCAACCTCCCGAGGAAGCCAAACATTGGTTTCCCGGTCTCCCCGCTCGCGGCGGGTTTGACGGAGACGTTGAGCCCGCTTCCGACTCGCTGCATCAGCCATTTTGTCCACCCATGATACTCGTAGCGATACGAGGATTGCCCGATTCTGAGTTGGCTGTGGAGTCGCGCGTCAAGAATCCATTCACAATAGATCGATTCAGCGGTGGGAAACTTCTTTAGTCAGAATCATTTAGCTGAGAAGGCCGAATCAATTCGCATGTAAATCCCTGGTTCCAGGTCACTTCAGGTTACACACTTGATTCGTTACTGCGAGTATTCGGCCTGATGTGTAACCCGCAATCAGGCCTGATGATTCGAGAGCTGGACTGCCGACATGGTTAATGACTGGTAGAGCCCCCAGAGAAGCAGCTAATAACTTCAACAAGATTCAAGGTGCAGGGCCCCAGATCTGTCTTCATTGCAGTAAAAGGGAAGTCCTCAGAGCATCGCCATTGCGGAACGCCCAACCTGCATCCCTCGTGAGTTCCTTCATGCCGCTGCCGCCAGTTTTTGGCCGCACGATACGCATGGCGATACAGCACTGAAATATTCCTGTGAGTTCCCCTGCGATGTAGCTCATTGCGAGGCTGCCAGTAACTGCGCTCGGCTATCGAAAGGGCTGATGACCACGATCTGACGCGGGAAGGGAATGTTTCGGTATCTTTGGAGACATAAAGCATTCAGCGCTGTGCTGCTTTCTCTCTTCGCGGCCGGTCTTTACCTGCAGCCCATTGCTGCCTGGTGTGGGCTCGCGATCCTGCTCTTCCTGCGTCTGACGAAGATCCACGCGCTTCTTTTGCTCTATGATCTGACCGACCGGGCGGCGATGAAGCATGTCCGGACGCTGGCAACCAAGCGTGTCCATATGGTCTCACCCGACGAATACGGGAATGTGTCTGAGGAGAATTGGGACAAGCACCTCACCGCCTTCATCAAGAAAACGCTCCTGCCCGAATTCCAGCGCAAGAAGATCGACCACCTGCTGGGCAAAGATCCGAAGCGGTCGTTCGCCCGTCTGAGGACCCGGATCAACCGGGTCATCGACCGTTACCAGCCACCCAAGCCGGCGGTCGAATTCGACGAGACAATGACTGGCAGAGAATTTGAGCTCTACTGTCGCAACATGTTGAAAGACGCCGGTTGGCAAGCAGCGCTCACCCCTGGGTCAGGCGATCAAGGCGCCGACATCATCGCCGAGAAGGACGACAGGCGGGTCGTCATTCAGTGCAAGTACTACAACGGCACCGTCGGCAATAGGGCCGTTCAGGAAGCGTATGCCGCTGCGACCTTCCAGGACGCTCCCTACGCCGTTGTCGTCACCAATTCGGTCTTTACCAAGTCGGCCCACCAGCTCGCGCACAAGAACGGCGTGCTGCTGATGCACCACACCGATTTGCCGCGGCTCGAACTGATCGTCACCAGCGGAGCGGGCTCACGCTGATACAAGATCCCATTCAGTCTCCTGATACTTTGAGGAAGTCGTCGATCGACAACTGCGCCGAGCTGGCAGGCTTTGCCTTCGGCTTCTTGGGCCCTTCAGCAACACCTGCCGCCACGGGCTGCTTACGCGGGATGGGCGTGTCTTCGGACTGCATCCGCTTCATCCGCGCCTTCGCCCTATCACGGGCTTGAGCTTCTTCAGATTTTGGATCTTCCGCCAACCACTTGCCGCGCTTGATGACCTCGTTCACCCGCCCCTGATTGATCCCAAGCTGGAAGGCGATTTCCTGCTGTGTCATGTCGGTGGTGCGATGAAGCTCAAGGATCTTTCGGGCAAGTTCGGGCGTCATCTTGCGACCGGAAACGCGACGGGCCGGTGCGATCGACCGAGTCTTTTTCTCCTCATTGCGCATTTTCTCGAGGATAGCCAAAGCCATGTTCATGCCTTGGGCGCGCAGGGCTTCTTCGAATTGCTTCAGCGTGGCCAAAAGAGAGACTCCTGAAGTCCTAGCCGCATTCAATTACCAGTTCAGACGGCTTTTGAACGACCAAAAGTGGTCCGACGATGCACATGCCCCGCACGGCGTTGTGGTCAGGCCCGCTGACTTAAGCGGGCTGGAAATAGGATAATGTCCACGGTCCAGGGATTTCAAGCTTGGCTACTCGAATCGGTTGTTGATTTGTTCCTCTTTTCAGACTGAAGCAACCTGAATAGAAGCGCCCATTCAACCCCTAGGTGGTATTTACCCGAAGTTTGGCGATACCTGCGGCCGGCTTCACCACTCTCGATTGAATAGACAGCTGCCTACCGAAGAACGAGCAGATGCTTCTTGTGGTGTGGCTAGCTACGCCCCCACCTCGGCCACCAGTCAAAGTAGCCGAGATACCCTGGAGTTCGCACTGTGAGTTCCCAGAGGCTACCTAGCGGTCAGACGAGGCGTCCCGCGACAACGCAGTGCGTGGAAGCCATTTCGGGGGACCAAATCATATCTTCAGGCAGCCGTCCGATGGCTCCGAGAAGGAATAGTCTTGTGGCACTCGGAGCTGTGTTTAGCCACATTTTGCCAAAAATACCTGGACTGATGGCTCGAGCGTGTAATCGAGGGAGAACACAGGAGCGATCTCCTTATTGTGAAAAGGCCCTGCGGACGGCCATCAGCAAGGATGAACCTTTCAGGGATAGTAAGCTGTGCTCAATCCAATCGGCCCTGCCCCTGAGCAAGGCGGCTCAGCCGAGGACAGACGCTCTTATGCCACGCTACGGGACATGATCTCAAAAGGCAGTGAGTGCCCAGAAAATGGCGCCGGATAATACAGTCATTGAAGCCATGAGTCCTGACAGCCTGAGCAGGAAGTGAGGCTCCTTCCGTACGATATTGTCTTCGTCGACGAGAAGGACGTGATTGGCAGGTTCGGCTTTGGCCATCATTCGATCCCGCGAAATACCAAGCCCCAATGCTAAACCAAGCGCGGCAGTTCCTTATACTTTGGCATCATGGTTAGCTGCACTCCGGCGCCATGGCCGAGCTCATATTACATTAGCGAGATACGGGTTATTTACCAACCAGAACCAGAATGATCGAACCGGGCGCGTTGTGTATCAGCCCGAACCGATGCGGAGTCTTTACCCTCCGCTGGACGCCCTGGTTGAGGCAGAGGCAATGCTTAACCGGGGCGTTTCCATTTGAGCCTGCATTGACCGGCACCGGGCTGCCTTAGTTCATGGCTCGCGACTTGTGCTCACGAGCCGCACCGGCCCTGCTCGAGCGGTTGTGGCTGCTCGACCAGGGCGTTCAATGTGGGAGGGCGGTCAACGCTCTCTTCATCCCTTCCTGTCACATCCTAGGTTGGCTGACATGGGCGGCTGCAACAAGCCTGCTCGCATCGGAGCGTGTCGTGAAGCACCGTCTGACAATTGCTATCGCTGCGGTGGGATGGGCTCTGTACGGGTTCTCCGTTCTACGCCCTCTCCTCTCTACGGCGGATCCACAGGCAGAAATTGTTCGGCTAAACCAAGCGATCGAGGAGGTCCGGTCTGACCGGGATGCTCTCGCTGCCGAATTGGCCCGGTTCCGAGACGAACACAAGAACCTTCAAGCGATGCAAAAGCGGCTCTCTGCCACTGCTCAAGAAGTCAAGCACCTGGAGTACCTTCGGGGAAGGGTTAGCGGTGAAATTGATGCGATGCGCCCTGGAGGCTCAGGACCGTCGACGCCACATGAGTACGATGGCCCCACAACCGTAGAGAGCATTCCATTATCGAAACAAGATGTCAGCGATGCGCAAGAATCGCTCACAAGACTGGGATATGGTCCATTAAAAGCCGACGGAGTCGTCGGCGTAGGCACGCGCCGGGCGATCGAGGCTTTCCAAAGCTCCCGTAAGCTTTCGGTCACAGGTCGCCTCAACACTGAAACCCGTCTCGCTCTTCGATCGTCGCAAAGCACCCGCTAAACCCTCTACACCGCAAGAGGGCTCTCGTGCGTTAGCTCACTGGGAAGCACCATCGCGAAGCTGTCACCCCAACCATGGTCGTTCGCGGCGATTCCCCTTGAGGCCGTGTTGCTTCCCAAGCGCATCCGAGGCGCAATTTTTGAAGCGAAGCGGATGATGAACGATCGGTGGGAATACTCCGATGAACAGATCCTATCCTGTTACGCCATTTCATTGATTGCAAATTTTGATTGACCGTGGGTTACTCTATATGCACACGATCGACGCGGTAACCAATATTTCGGCATACTTTGTGTTCGCCAGCGTCAATCATTTCGAGCTTTTGATGAGATCGAACGGTTAGGAGCTCAGTCTCTGCCTGCCCAATGGACTGGAGCATGTCGTGCCTAAACGGAATCATTGCCACGAGCTTACGATGGCGGTTTCGTCTCGTGTATCAGTTCGTCGGACCATGCTGCGGTACCAGGTCCGATATTTGCTGGCAGGGTCACTCATTGTGATTGCAGCAGGCACTCTTCGGAATTTTGATCATTTCCCCTTTCCCGGCAATAGCTTCCCAAAGGCGCCTGCAAGCGCGACATCTATCCCGCGACAACCGGCAGTGATCGATGCTCGCCTGGGAACTGCCGAAAAATTCCATACCGGGTCCGTGCACGCGTTGAGCCGGGAAGCAACAGACGCCTTACGTGCCGCTCTGATGAAGCCGACAATCAGCCAAGTTCCTCAGCAGACCGAGGCCAGCTTCGTCCTGGACCTGGCCCACTTGGAGCTCCCATCACCAGTAGTTCCCGCGCAACCGGATCAGTCCAACACCCCAGGAAAGATCGCGGCTTCTGAAGAGTCGCTGGAGCCTGACCCTCCGATTTCAATCCTGGAGGCAACGGCGGAGCCAGTTCCAAAGGCGCCAAAAGTGGCCCCGGACCCAGTGCCTCGTCCTCCGGACCTGCGTACGGTCGAGGCCAAACCATACAAGGTCCAGAGATCGGTCGCCTCTGCCTCGGCACCGGTGGGGAATACTGCTGTGGCAAGTCTGCCAGCAGACAATCGATCCTTTATCGAGAAGCTTTTCGGCGCAACGCCAGTCTCTCCGCCCAATAGCGACCTCAGGAATGCGTCGCTCGGAAACACCACTGGCAGCATCGCACCAGACGCCGGCCTAAGCCCGTACCCAAACTTGAAGGTCGACGCCACGACCGCAATTTATGACATCAGCGCAAAGGTTGTCGTCATGCCAAGCGGTGAGAGACTGGAGGCGCATTCAGGTCTCGGCGACATGATGGACGACCCACGCTTTGTCCATGTGCGGATGAAAGGCGCAACACCTCCTGGAACCTACGTTCTCAGTGAGCGCGAGACCCTCTTCCACGGCGTCCGGGCCCTTCGAATGAAGCCAGTTGGCGGCTCCTCCGCCATTTTCGGCCGAGCTGGCATTTTGACCCACCCCTTTATGCTGGGACCAAATGGGGACTCAAACGGCTGCGTGTCGATCAAGGACCATAATCGGTTTCTGCAGGCTTACCTGCGGGGCGAAGTCAAGCGCGTGGTCGTGATGCTCGGGCGTGGTTTGGATCCACTTCCCCGCCTCGCAGCAGCGCGGTAGCGGGATTGGCGCTGCTGTCGACGAATTGGCGAAGACTGGGCGCGATAGTCACTCGTGGCCAGATGATCTTCGACGAGTGAAGATCTGAACCATCAGATCACGAAGAAGTCGTGATACGTCAGTTTGAGATTTTTCGCCAAAGTGGCGAACTTCACCTGTGCCTTGGGGCCAACGCCGTCAGGATCGTAGTAGAGGATGCCCTGCTTGTTGTCATAGATTATGCGATCCTCCTTGTCCGCTGCACCCTTGCCCTTGATAAACATATCAGCCTTCAGCTTGCTGGGCTTTGCCGGGCTCCCTGCTCCAAGCTTGGTAAAGACCTTGTTGTCGAGCCAGGCACTGTCATCCTTGACGTTGAAATCCAGGATCCGATCGACGTTTCTGTTCTTATCCGGCCTAGTATCAAAGACGAATGTATCCCGGCCCTTATCCCCCTGAAGAATGTCGTTACCGGAACCACCATAAAGGCTGTCGCTGCCCTCTGCGCCGAAGAGCGCGTCATTGCCGAGGTTACCTTTGATGAGGTCAGCTTCCGCAGTACCAACGACTCTTTCCCCAATCACATCCTTGATGCTGATGGAGAAGGCTCTATCGACAGACAAACCTGCGTCGTCCGCCGCCCGAATAACGACTTGGTACGATGTCGCCTGTTCATAGTCGAGCTTCATCCGATTGGTGACGACCAGTTGTCCACCGCTGATGGCAAACCGTCCCCCCGCATCGTTGAGAAGAGAAAAGTGCAGCGTCGCGTTATCAATGTCGAAGGCGGCCACGTTTCCAATTGCGGTGCCAAGCACGCTGTTTTCGACGACAACCGCACTTGAAAGAGACAAGCGTTCAGGAGCATCGTTGACGGCAGCAAACGTCAGAATGAATGAATCCGCAGCTGTCTTACCTCCTGCTGACGCAGTGACAGTTAGACCAATTGCGCCCCAATAGTCCCGAGGCGGCTGCGCAGAAAATGTTTGCGTGAAGGGATTGAATGTAATCCAGTTCGGTAGAGGTGCTCCGTTGCTGAGAGCCGCTTCATAGGAAACGCTGGTACCGGCCACGAACGTAGTTGCTGGGACCTGGTAGGTCCAAATCTGATCCTCCGGAATGATCTGGTCGGCAATGGGACTGGCGAGTATGACCGAGCCTTGCGTCAGCTGAATGAAACCGTCTGCAAACAGAAGCTGCTCGATGTCTCTAACGATATCAATGCTGTCGCCATTTGGACGATGGTCCGTGACCTGGAATTCACCGCCATTGCGCGCCTGGATCGTATAGTCGGCTCTCCTGCCAGTGAATACTGCCGTGTCTGTGCCGTCGCCACCGTCGAGGACATCGTTGCCGGAACCACCCTGCAACGTGTCGTCGCTCGCCCCTCCATGAAGAAAGTCATCGCCTTGAAGACCGCTGAGGATGCTGCCTTGCTCGCCAGCGTAGAGTTGGTCGGCATTGCCGGAGCCAAGGAAAACCAGCGGAAAGTGGTTTGACCACATGATTGTCTGGAGTTCGGCGACTTTGTTCTGGTGGACGGAGGTCCAGTCGTCCTGCAGGATGCCACCGGTGTCGCCGGAGTTCGGGTTCCACGACCACCAGGTCCAGTGCATGCCCTGTTTGCCGGCCGCGATGTCGCTGGTGCCATTGGCATCGAAATCACCCGCCAGATAGGCCGTGATCTTGTCGAGCCAGGCCAGATCCTTCGCATCCGTGAGCTTGCTGCCGAATTCGCCCAGATACACCGGGGCGATGTTCTGCTTATAGATGTAGCCCCACATCTGGTCGAACTTCGACGGCAGATTGCTGGGAAACGCCGGGTCGTTGAACCAGGGCTGGTCATAGATCGAGTTGGGGTAATCGTGGGCCGAGTAGACCAGCCGCCCCGGGACGTCGAGCACGATCGGCCGATCCTTCACGCCCATGAGGTTGCCACCCCACCAGTAGTACTCGTTGTTGTAGGCCTCGATGCCCTCAACAAAGATCAGCCAGTTCGGGTTGGCGGCCAGCACGGCATTGCCGGCCCGCTCGGCCGCCGCGGCCCAGTCGGTCGCGGCGTTGCCGCCCCAGGTCGCCGGCCCATGAGGCTCGTTGTGCAGGTCGGCGCCGATCACGGTCGGATTGCCAGCATAGTGCCCCGCCAGCATCGTCCAGTTGGCGATCCACTTCTGCTCCGTGTACGCCCCCTCGTACCACAGGCCGCTGGCATTGGCACCGGCCCCCGCGCTGGAGCGATGGTGATCGAGAATGATCTTCAGGCCGATCTGCCCGGCATAGGCCACGATCTTGTCCATGATCTGAAGACCGCTAAGCCCGACCAGGTCCGGGTTCTTGCCAAAGTCGATGCCGGTGGGCGTGCTGCCGGCGTCGAACAGCTGGTCGGAGAACGGCAGACGGATGGTATTGAACCCCAGATCCGCCATCTGCTGCATCATCTCCTTGTAGGAGCGTGCGTGCAGGCCATCCGGCGCATAGCGGTTCGACTCCAGGCCAAACCAGTTCACGCCCGCAATCGTCACCCCAGTGCCCGACCCATCAACAATCTGATTGCCG